>JGI24698J34947_10000904_pt1 | contig 15046 bp, 12 predicted proteins | sample TergutMp193P3_FD_34947 | JGI IMG/M metagenome (IMG submission 34947) | reverse complement strand
CTATGTTTATAAATCGTTCACCCATGCCTTTGAGTTTATCATAATTTCCCTTTTTGCGGAATCTTTTGTTGCGTTTTGGCCTAAGCCCGACAGGCTCCTAGACTCCGGTACATTTACCATGAACGGCGGCGAGGTGTCAGGCAATCCCGGCGGAGCTGGGGTGGTTGTAGGTGGTATTCCAGTAGGTGGTACATTCACCATGAACGGCGGCGAGGTGTCAGGCAATCCCGGCGGAGCTGGGGTGGTTGTAGGTGAAAACGCTACATTCACCATGAATGGCGGCACAATATCGAATAACGGCAACAGCGGGGTGCGTGTAGGCGGTAACTCCACGTTCACCATGAATGACGGCAAGGTGTCGAACAATATATCTAGTAGTAGCGGCGGCGGCGGGGTGTCTGTAAGCGGCAACAGCAGCACCTTCACCATGAATGGCGGCGAAATATCGGGCAATACAGCCACTAACGGCGGTGGGGTGTATTTTAGCGCCAGCGCCGGCACATTCAACATGTTAGGCGGGACAATTTCAGGCAACACAGCTACAGATACCGGTACTGCCAGGGGCGGCGGCGGGGTGTATTTTAGCAATGGCAAATTCCGCATCGTGACCGGCACGGTATATGGTGTGAACGAGGGCATTCTGAGTAATATCGCGCCCAATGCTTCCATCAACAGCGTGGCGTTGTACAAGAGCACTAGCAATGCAAATACTACAGCCGAATACGGAACCTTCAGCGTCCCCGGCAACATCGCCAGCACGTGGAATAAGACAACCAGCGACGGCAAGCTCGATGGCGACCTCTCCACCACCAACAACACAATCCGGGTGGTTAACGGGCAGTTGCAGTAGGAGCGCGCGGAAAGCGGTGCGGGGGAGAGAGAGTGAAAGGGATGAACAGGAAGCAAAGATGCTATTGATAATGGTATTTACAGGAGACAATGACTATATGATCAGGAAAAACTCTGTAAACCAACCGATGCTCCTCGGTAATACGGCGGGACCAATGTCCCGACAGATTTCCTTTCAGCGGCTCCGGTTTGCCGGTTCCGTGAAAGGGATCCCTCAATATTTCGCTAATCATTGTGTTGATCTTATTAAAAATCTTTTTGTCTTCCCCTGCCCACTGCCGGTAATCAGCGAAAGCGACTTCCTCAAAACTAATCACAGTGCCGCCGCTTGTTCCTCGGCGGAGTGGATTGCCTCTTCAAGGGTTTCAAAGGAGACCAGATTTTTACCCTGCTCAACATTGCTAATCGCCTTCTCCAAATGGCTGCGATTGGCAGGAGAACTGTTGAGGTATTCGGTTTCATCCTGTTCCCGAACATTTATCACAATATTCTGGTCCGGGTATTCTTTCCTGAGAGAATCGATAAAACTATTGCCAAGTTCCCGTGTATTGAGCCGGTATGTTGTTTCCATATTTATGATTGTAGCGGACATAATCGTAAATTTCAAGGGGCGCGTCAAAGTCATCCGCCATACGGAACTGCCCTTTTGCACAACCAAATTCGCGCTCTTTTTTCGGTTCTGTCCGCCCATCAACAGGTTCCGTCTCCACCGGTGTAAAAGCGACAAGCGCTGGCCCCGCCGGTACTTCCCGCGGCACTTCGATGACAAGCCGGTGGTCGGCGGGTATTTCAATGGTTTGAGTTATGGTCATAAGGAAAGGATAGCATGAAGATGGGGAATGGGCAATGAGGAGCTTATTTTTCAATGTCGGCAATGGCCCGGATAAATTGTTCGGGCGTTGCCGCCTCAATAGAGCCGGAGGAAAAGTCTTGAGTGTTTCTGGTGATGATGTAATCCACAAACAACCCTTCCTCAACTGTAAACTGGACGGAATCTTCAAAATCGTCCCACTCCAGTTCTGCCGCGCGGAAGATGTTCCTGTCCGTCACCGTAGCCGGATAGAACATCCGCAACAGTTGCTTTATGGCGCCTCGTGCGGCGCTCTTCCCCTCTTGTTTTTGAACGATATAAAAAATATCGGTTATAGCCGAAGCGGAAACGTAGGCTGTAATTATACTCTTTTGGGACAAGCCGGCAATCATCGCCGCTTTGTCATACCATGGCCGGCGGTGTAGCAGAATGTCAAGCACAACATTTGTGTCAATCAGTACGGTCATATTTTTTAAGCCGCTCGGCGTGGATTTCATCGGCGCTTATTTCAGTATGCAAAATGCCGGTGATGGAACGCAGCACTTCCCCATTCATGAGTTCTTCCACCATTTGTTTTGTAAGTTTAATTTTTTGCCCCTTCGTGAGCGCCTTCGGTTCTTTTTCCTCCACCGGGGCAAAAGTAACAATAGCCGGTCCCGCCGGTACTTCCCGCGGCACCTCAATGACGAGCCGGCGATCAGCGGGGATTTCAATGGTTTGCGTGATGGTCATATTAAGAGGATAGCATGAAAATGAGGAATGTAAAAGGTGACCCGAAGGGCGCCTGGCACCTTTCACACAATTATTGCAGAGCCAAAAAACTTTTTATAGCGGCCTCAAGGGATACCATATCATCATCTGATAACACCACTATTTTGTTCTTTAAACGGCTTTTATCGGCGCTCATAATCTGGTCGGTCATTGCTTTATTTTTGTTTCCATTTATCGTAACCACTGCCTCGCCGGGATATACACGGGAAACATTACTGGTAAGTGGAATAACGACTACCCGCGCAAGGAATCTGTTGGCTGTGTCATTGCTTACAATTACTGCCGGTCTTGTTTTATGTATCTCTGATCCAACTGCGGGGTCGAATTCGACCCACCAAACACTGCCACGGGTCATTGGGCACGAGGAGGGCCAAAATAGGCGTTACACCATTCGCTGGCCGCTTGCTCACGCTCTACATCGGCAGCCATGGCTTTATAAGCATCCGCATCATCAGGGATTTCATTCAGGGCTTTTTGCCTCAAATATCCCACAAAGTCAAGCACTTCGACAAAATATTTTGAAGGAAGCATATCAATTTCCTTTAACAATTCAGCACGGTCAGTCATGGCTGCCTCCTGGTACCAGCGGGTATTTCAATGGTTTGCGTGATGGTCATATTAAGAGGATAGCATGAAAATGAGGAATGTAAAAGGCGATATAAAAGGTGACAGTCACCTTTTTGTATGCAGATTGATTTTCAGCCTGATATTGGCCGCCGCTACTTTGTCCGCTCACGCCCAAAGCGCCGACTGGATTGAGTCGCTCCTGGCAAGCGACAGCGTTACTTACGCCGACGCAGCTTTGCTCGTGTTGCAGGCCGCCGACGTGATGGCCGCGCCCACAGCGGCGGCGGCGTTCGGTTACGCGGCGGAGAGGGGATGGCTGCCAAAGAGGGCGGCGGCGGATGACGCGGCGAGACTTGACGGGCTCTCGCTGCTCGTCATGGGCACTTTTGACTTTAAGGGCGGACTTTTCTACACCCTTACGAAGAGCCCCCACCACGCCTACCGCGAACTCACCTACCGGAATATCATCCAGGGCAGGGCCGACCCGACGATGCCTGTCTCAGGGGACCTTCTGCTCTTTACCGTGAACAGGGTTCTGGCAATCTATGGAGAATAAAAAAAGGTGACTGTCACCTTTTGGAGGAATGAATGTGTAGAAAAAAGGTGACTGTCACCATTTTTGCCACCTTTTTATTGATAGCTCTTACTTGCTCTGTCTCCTTCGCCTTCGACTTCGGCCTCATTCTCGACCAGAACGCGGATTACGGCGGGTATGGGAGCGACGGCAGTTTCGGCTATTCGGGGAGCCTTGTCCCGCGCTTCTCGGCTTTGCTGGGGACGTCGGCGGATTTCTACCTTTCGGCGGGTATCAGGGCGAGTTATGCTGAGGGCGCGGAGTGGCGCTTTGTGCCGGAGCTTCTGCGGACGGAGTTTACATATTATACCGGTAACTTCGAGTTTAAGGCGGGGCGTATGTACCACTCCGACCCGCTGGGCCTCATAGCCGACGGGCTTTTTGACGGCGCGAGACTGTCTCTTGATTCCGAAGCCGGGACCTTCAGCCTTGGGGCCTGGTACACGGGACTGCTCTACAAACGCAGGGCTAATATTCTGATAACGGCGGCTGATCGGGAACTCTATTTACGGGAACTGAAATTCGACGATTTTGCGAACACCTACTTCGCGCCGTCGCGCGTTGTTTCTTCCCTTGGGTGGGAGCGCTTGAGCCTTGGCGGTCCCCTACAGGCAAAGGCCGCAGTGCTTGCGCAGTTCGACCTCTCCAGGGATGCGCCTGTTAACAGCCAGTATTTAGCGGCTAAACTCTCCCTGCCGGGGTACATCTTCGGTTTCGACCTTGGGGGAACCCTGGAATTGATAGAGAAAGGCGGCTTTGGGATGGCGGCGGCTGCGGAACTTGGCTTCCACCTTACGCCTCAGACGCGCCTGCCGCAGAGGCTTTCCCTTTTGGGGCGCTATTCTTCAGGCGGCCTTGCGGGGGACTTCATCGCCTTTCAGCCCGTCACCACCAAAGCTCAGGGGGAGATACTCAAGACAGGGCTTTCGGGGCTTTCCCTCGTCTCGCTGGATTATCTCGTTCGGCCGGTCAACACGTTCTCGGCTGGGCTCATCTCAACCTGTTTCTTCCGCAGCGATCTGGAAACTTACGCTTCGTACCCGATAAGCGGAAAAAGCGACGGCTACATCCTTGGAACCGAGTTTTTCGGGATGTTGTTGTGGAACCCGTATTCGGATTTACAGGTGAACTTTGGCGGAGGCGTGTTTATGCCGTCGCTGGGTGACGTGAATCCCGGCGCGGATGTTTCGTGGCGGGCGGAACTCAATATAATCGTATCGTTCTTGTAAAGGAGTTAAAGATGAAAAAGGCGGTTTTGGTGTTGATATTTGCGGCGATGGGAATTACGCTCTTTGCCCAGACCGGCGTGATACGCGAGCTGAGCGGGACAGTGGAACTGAAGAATGCCGGGCAATCGGCCTTTACAATGGCAAAAGCCGGAGACCGCGTGAATCAGGACACGGTGATATCCACCGGGTTAAAGAGCAACGCTCTGATTGAGGTGGGGAGCGTGGTAATAGCGGTGCGGCCGTTGACACGGCTGACCCTGACGGAGATACAGGCTTCAGGCGGGGAAGAAACGCTCAACGTGAACCTCCAGGCCGGGAGGGTGCGTGTGGATGTGAACCCGCCGGCGGGAATGAAAACCTCGATGTCGGTGAGCAGCCCAAGCGCGACGGCTTCCGTGAGGGGAACGAGTTTTTACTTTGATACCAGAAATTTATCGGTACAAGAGGGGACTGTGCTGTTCAAAGGCAGCAGGGGTTATACGGTACAAGCGGGGGCCGGTTCAAGCGCTTTTGTGGCGGCGAACAGTACCGCCTCGGCGCCCCAGTACAGCGGCGGGAACCGGACATCATCAAGTCCGGTTGTGGGATTGGACCCGTCCTCGAGGGATATCGGGGGTTCGGGCGTTACTGTGCCAGGCAGCCCCGCCACGCCGCCGCCCACCACACCGCCGCCAACTACACCTCCCACCACACCGCCAACGACGCCTCCCACCACACTGCCAACGACACCTCCCACGACGCCGCCAACTACGCCGCCCACCACACCGCCAACGACACCTCCCACAACGCCGCCAACGACACCTCCCACCACATCGCCAACGACACCTCCCAGCGAGCCGAACGGGCCGAGCAGTCCCTCCGGAGTTGATGTTGGGGTTAAGTACGAATAGGTCCGGCAACTAAAGCCTGGTGTTTTTCCTCACTCGTAAATCTTCCGGCCCTTTTTGTCCGCTATTCCGGTCTTGCGCCAAAAATAAGTGTTGATCTGATCCCTCCATTCCCTGGCGTTTGCAAGCTGGCGTTCAAAACGGGAAAGCACGGAATTGTACACTTCCTCCGGCAACGAATCTTTCAGGCCTTTCCATTCTTCAAGCATGGCCGCCGCCTCGTCGTAACCTTCAAAGTGGGTCTCGTAAATATTCTGCAAAAGGGTTTCGCCGTTTTTCATGACGTAATCGTAACGAAGGCGGTGGAAAAACAGGATGAGGTTTTCCGGGCAGGATGACGGATCGGCGAACATGGCCGCGTTTCGTGGGGAGTATTGACCGGTATAGCCGGTTCCCGAAGGCGTGCGATCGATGCCGATTGCGTAAGCGTCCGCTCGGTGGTAGGTTCCCCAGCGGCTGAACTCGTAGCCCTCGATGTTCGGGCCGTAATGCAGACCGGGAGTTACCATGAAACAAACGCCGAACGGCGCGTTGTATTTTTCGTAGGCAGGATACGATTTCAGCAAGATGCCGGCGATTTTTTCCGCCGTGCTTCCGGGACCGAAGGAGAGTTCGCTCCATTCGCGGGCGATTTCCTCCGCGCCAAGCGACGGGTTCCACGTTATGCGCCCGTAGCCGTAGAGATTCGCCTGCGCCAGGGTGTGGCCTGTCCAGTTGTTATCGAGCCCGGTGTTAACGACGGCGGCGAGGCCCCCTATGCGGGAATGATTTTCTTTATCGGGACCGATAAGTTCCTTTATGCTGTGGTTCGGGCCGTAGGCCGTATCAAAGCGCATTATATCCTGCCAGAGCCATGGCAGATAACAGAGGTCTATCTGGTGGCCGGTGTACTCCTGCGTTATTTGCAATTCCATAACGTGGCGCGTGTTTTTCAACGCGCCGAACAGCGGCGCTACCGGCTCGCGCACCTGGAAATCGTAGGGCCCGAATTTTATCTGGAGGATCACATTGTCGTCAAAGGCGCCGTCCAGAGGCATAAAATGGTCGTAAGCGGCGCGGGCGCGGTCCTGGCTGTGATCGCGCCAATCCTGCTGCGAGTTATATACAAAGCAGCGCCAGATAACGGTCCCGTTATGCGGCCCCAGCGCCTTCGCCAGCATATTGGCCCCGTCGGCGTGGTTTCTGTTATACTGAAAGGGGCCGGGTTCGCCTTCGGAATCGGCCTTTACGATAAACCCGTAAAGATCGGGTATATATTCATAGATGAGATCAGCCCGCTTCTTCCACCAGTCTGCCACGCTGGGATCGAGCGGATCGGCTGAGGGGAGCTTCCCAAGCGACCAGGGCGCGCCGAAGTTTATGCCCAGGATGAGGCGGATTCCGTAGGGACGAAAAATCGAAGCCAAAGCCGCGAGATCGGGAAGGTATTCTTCCGTAATGAGAAGTTTGGCGGTCCCCCTGACATTCACGTTGTTAAGCGAAATTCGATTGATCCCTATTGACGCGAGCAAGCGGGCGTAGTCCTTGATGCGATCCCTGTCGTAGTCAATGCGATTATCCTTAAAAAAGAGGGATTGCCCCGCGTAACCCCGTTCTATGGTTCCGGTCGTATTGTCCCAGTGGTTGATCATCCGCAGGGGGGAGGCCGGCTCTTCCCTTATGTCAAGGCTTCTGTCCGCTTTCCCCCGCGCCAGCAGCGACAGAAAATGAAAAACGCCGTACAAAAGCCCGCTTTCATCCTGGCCTGCGATTATGAGATCGTTTTCCAGGCTCTTGATGATAAAACCGCCGTCCGCGAGATTTTGTGCCGGAAGATCGAATCGCTTTCCAAAACCGGCGATAGTCCCCAGGTACACGCCGTCTTTCTGCGTTTCCGCCCTGTCAAAATTGTAAATGGCGGGGGAAAAACCCAAAAGGCGTTTTATGCCCAGGCGGAATTCTTCAACGGCCTGTTTTGCGACATCTCCGGCTTCCAGGGTATATACATTATCGAGAAACAAACCCGCACGGTTTTCTACGATCCGTTCCTGCATCCAGCAGTTATATTCACTAAGCATACAGACTCCTTACTCAACCTTGAATTTGGCAACCTCCTTGACAAGAATGTCAATCCGTTCACGGTTCTTGCTTGAAATTTCGTTCACGTGGTTTACCGCGTTGTTTATATGATCTGCCCCGCTTGCCATCTCGTTCATGCCCGAAGTGATCTCCTGCGTCGCCTTCTCAAGATTTTGGCTCTCTTTGATTACTTCCTGCGCCCCCACAAGCATTTCATCGGAGCCAGCCTTTACACTTTTGGTAATCGCGGTCACCTGCTCAATGCCGTCCAGTATTTGCTTGCTTCCTTTTCCCTGCTCCTCCATCGCGTTACGGATGTTCTCTTCCTGCTGCGCCACAGTCGTGACGCTTGAATCAATGGCGCTGAACTTGTTTAGCACGTTTTCGGTGGATTTTGAGATCTTGTCGATGGAGTCCTTTATCTTCTTCAAAACCGTGCCGATGGTCTTTGACTGCTCGCTTGAGCTTTCGGCAAGTTTGCGGATCTCGTCGGCTACTACCGCGAAGCCTTTGCCCGCCTCTCCCGCGTGCGCCGCCTCAATCGCGGCGTTCATCGAAAGCAGGTTTGTCTGGCTGGCGATATTTTCCATTACGGAGTTGATCTCCATAAGCCCCTCGGACTCGCGGGCGATCTCCTGTATGTCCGTAGCCACCTCAGATAGGCCGTTGCGCCCCACTTCTGAGGCGTCTTGCAGGGTCTTTACATTGCCGCCGTTCTTGACAAGCGTGTCGGTAACGGACGCGATATTTGCTACCATTTCCTCAATCGCCGCCGAGGCCTGCGCCACATTTTGAGACTGGTTTTCTACATGGACATTGAGCTTGTTGATGTTGATCGTTACCTGCTCCATCGTCGCGTTCGTTTCGGTTACGCTTGCGCTCTGGTTTATTATGCGCCCTTTTATGCTCTGGATGTTGGCGGTGATCTCGTTTACGGCGGCGGCGGTATCGTGCATGTTAGTCGCAAGATCGCTGCCGATTTCTGAAAGAGATACCGCCTGATTTTTTATCGTTTTGATAAGCCCACGTATTTTTCCCAGGGTATCGTTAAGGGAACGGCTTATGTTACCGACTTCATCGTTGCCTTTGGCGGTAAGGGTAGGGGTAAAGTCTCCTTCGCCGATAATATTAAAGACTTTCTCCATGGATTTCAACGGAGCCGTAATTGAATGTGAAATAATAAAGATAATAACGATGGTGGCCGCGAGTATCGCCACGCCAAGTATAATTAAGATCCTCATCATTTGGTAAACCGGCGCCATTATGGTTGCTTGAGGTACGAGTATTGCCGCCGCCCACGGGGTAGTAGAGCCTCCTGCGAAAAGCGGATGCGTTACAAGGTGAAAATCGGCATTAAGCGAAGGTGAGAAAAACAAAGCCGACAGGCTTCTACCCGATGTTACCGCGTCGACAAAAGTGTCCAGATATTCCCCAACCGTATCCCCCTCGGTCTCCCGCATTTGCCTTCCCAGCCGGCTCGGGTCGGGATGGGCTACGATAATTCCTGTATGGCTGAACACCCCCGCGATACCGGTGCCATACGGCGTGATCTGCGAGACCAGGTCGTGAATTTCCGTCAGTGTCAAGTCTACCCCGGCCACCCCTATTACCCGTCCGTTACGCGTAATCGGAACGGTAAGGCTGGTAATAAGTTCATTCCTCCCCCCTACGTCCTCAAAATAAGGCTCAATAATCCCCTCATTGCCCGATCTAAAGGAGGTTTGATAATAATCTTCCGTACCAAAGTCCCCCATCGCACCATACGTTACTACCCCGTTTACATTTTGGTAGTAACTTCCGTACCTTCCTGTGGAGTCGGTTCCGGGCGTATTGGCATATAACGAGTCCATGCCGTCAAGGGCATTGACTTCATAACCCGCCCATACCCCCACAAAATCAGGATTCGCTTCTGCCAGGCTCTCAAGCATGAAATTTAGTTCTGCCCTTCGTTCTTCAGGGGGCAATTCATCCAAATGACCCGCAATCTGAGCCACAGCCCGTATCTCGTCCAGGGCTACTTCCAGATACAACCGGATTTGTTTTCCGGTATCCAGGGCGATAGTATTGACATATTCATCTGATACGGCGATGATCTGGTTTGACGAAAACATTACCGCGCTGATAGTTAAACCGCCAATACCAACCAGATTTACCGCGCTGATAATGACCATCAATTTTGTTCCTATTTTCATAATATCTCCTTTTTTACCTTACATGGGGACAGACATATAAAATATCTGTCCCCATGCCTGATATTTTATTTGTCTGTTACCAAGTCTTTTACTCCACTTTGAACCGCGAAACCTCCTTTATCAAGATGTCAATGCCTTCGCGATTTTTAGTTGAAATCTCGTTGACCTGATTTACCGCGGTGTTGATCTCGTCCGCACCGGAGGCCATCTCGTTCATGCCGGAGGTGATCTCCTGCGTCACCTTTTCAAGATTTTGGCTCTCATGTATTACTTCATTCGCTCCCTCAAGCATCTCATTGGAGCCGCTTTTTACGTTACGGGTTATTTCCGTCACCTGTTCGATACCGTTAAGTATCTGCTTGCTTCCCTGTCCCTGCTCCTCCATCGCGTTGCGGATGGTTTCTTCCTGGGTCGCCACTTTATCGACGTTTGTGTCTATCGCTTCGAACCTCGCCAGTACGCTTTCGATGGATTTTGTGACCTTATCTATTGAGTCCTTTATCTTTTTTAATACCGTGCCGATGGTCTTTGACTGCTCGCTTGAACTTTCAGCAAGTTTGCGTATTTCGTCGGCGACCACGGCGAAGCCCTTGCCCGCCTCGCCCGCGTGCGCCGCCTCTATAGCGGCGTTCATCGAAAGCAGGTTTGTCTGGCTTGCGATGTTTTCCATAACCGAGTTGATCTCCATGAGCCCCTCGGACTCGCGGGCTATCTCCTGAATATCCGTCGCCACGTCCTGCAGCCCGGCGCGCCCCACCTCAGACGCCTCCTGCAGGGTCTTTACATTGGCGCCGTTCTTGACAAGGGTGTCGGTAACGGACGAGATGTTGGCCACCATTTCCTCGATGGCGGCCGACGATTGGGAGACATAATTGCTCTGGTTTTCTACATGTCCGTTGAGTTTGTTGATGTTTACCGTAACCTGCTCCATCGTCGCGTTTGTTTCGGTCACGCTTGCGCTCTGGTTTATCACCCGCTGCTTGATGCTCTGGATGTTGGCGGTTATCTGGTTCACGGCCGCGGCGGTCTGGTTCATGTTGCTGGCGAGGGCCTGGCCTATGTCGGATAATTTTGCGGCTTCCTGCTTGATGCTGAGAACAAGGTTTTTTATTTTAGTCAGGGTCTGGTTAAAGTAATTTGCCAGATCGCCTACTTCGTCTTTGGAATTGATGTTAACGCTGCGGGTTAGGTCTCCCTCGCCCTGGGCAATATCCTTGAGGGTCTCCGCTACCGTGACTACCGGTTTAAGCGTTCTTGCAAGGACAAAGTAAACGATTGCCACTGCCGCCACAATGGCTATCGACGCCAGGATAATGGTAAGCCGGGTCAGCTCATTTACCTCAAGCAGCATGAAATCTTCGGTAGCCGCGATCATTATGTTCCAGGTCTTGTCTGAATCGCCTATTTCTATAGGCATAAGGTCTATTTGTACATTTGAACCAAGGACGGGCGAGTAACTGCTGTACCGTCCTTCCTGTCCTCTCTGAACTGCCTGGAAAGCGGTATTGAGGTCGTCGCCGTATATCGTATCCACGTCGCGCATATTTTTGCCTACTCGGTCAGGTACATAGCTTGCGATAATAAACCCGGTGTCGTCGTAAATCGACATCGCGGCTATTATTTCGTTTGTCGCGATGGTGTTTGCCAGTGCCGATTGTATGGCGGCGATATCTATATAGCCTCCCACGCCGCCTACCGTTTCATTGGTGCGGGTGTTAATGATGGGAGCCATGAATCTGAGTATATAGATGTCCTTTCCTCCTACATTTCTGGCTTCGGGTGTTTCTACTCTCTCTTTCTTTGAATTGGGCCCGTTAAAATAAGCCATTGATTTGTCCACATCGCCGGTCGCGCGCACCTCTATAGGCCCGTTTTCCCTGCTGTAGTTCACGGCGTACTGGCCTGTGGCGGTTGACCCCACCCTGCCTATATAAGCCGCGTCCATGCCGTCAAGGGCGTTCGGCTTCCATACCGTATAAATGGTAATAAAGTTCGGGTCGTGCTCAAGAACCCCCTTTATTATATCATCGAACTGGTCCCGCCTTTCTTCCACGGGTATATCTTCATAATCCGCAAATATATGCGCCACAGTACGCAGGACCTGTATACGCTCGTTTTCCCTGCCTTCCCAGTATGCCGCCTGGGCGTCGTTCAGGTAACCAACGGCGTCAACATTAAGCCCAACGGCCAGGCCGGAGGCTGTTTGCAATAGCACTACCGCGACTGTCACAACTATAACCACCAATATGGCAATCATCATGATACTTAATTTGAATTTCAGTTTCATCCAAAGCACTCCTTTTTTGATATAGAAAATATATTTATAGGAAATTATACTATATATGGTAAAAATTTACAAATAATTCATTTGGCGTATAAAAAAGGCGCCGCGGACAGAACCCCCAGCGCCTTCTTTGCGTGGGGACAGACATCTTTGATGTCTGTCCCCACGTATGGGACATCTTTGATGTCTGTCCCCATGCCTAATCTACCTTAAAACGCGAAACCTCCTTCATTAAGTTGTCGATGCCTTCGCGGTTTTGAATGGTAATCTCATTGACCTGATTTACCGCGATGTTGATCTGATCCGCGCCCGCGGCCATCTCATTCATGCCGGAAGTGATCTCCTGCGTCACCCTTTCAAGGTTCTGACTCTCGTGTATTACCTCATTCGACCCCTCAAGCATCTCTTCGGAGCCGTTCTTCACGTTGCGGGTAATCTCCGTCACCTTTTCAATGCCGTTGAGTACCTGCTTGCTTCCCTGGCCCTGCTCCTCCATCGCGTTGCGGATGGTTTCTTCCTGGGTCGCCACTTTATCGACGTTTGAGTCGATGGCTTCGAACCTCGCAAGCACGCTTTCGATGGATTTTGTGACCTTATCGATAGATTCTTTTATCTTCTTGAGAACCGTACTGATTGTCTTTGACTGCTCGCTCGATGATTCCGCAAGCTTCCGGATTTCATCGGCGACTACGGCGAAGCCCTTGCCCGCCTCCCCGGCGTGCGCCGCCTCTATCGCCGCATTCATCGAAAGCAGGTTCGTCTGGCTGGCGATGTTTTCCATTACCGCGTTGATCTCCATGAGCCCCTCGGACTCGCGGGCGATCTCCTGAATGTCCGTCGATACGTCCTGTAATCCCGCACGCCCGACTTCGGAAGCTTCCTGCAGGGTCTTTACGTTGGCGGCGTTCTTGACAAGCGTATCGGTAACGGATGTGATGTTGGCTACCATTTCCTCTATGGCGGCCGACGACTGGGAGACGTAGTTGCTCTGATTGTCAACATGGCCGGCAAGTTTGTTGATGTTTACCGTTACCTGTTCCATGGTCGCGTTAGTCTCGGTCACAGACGCGCTCTGGTTTATTACCCGCTGCTTGATGCTCTGGATATTGGCGGTGATCTCGTTCACGGCCGCAGCCGTCTCGTTCATGTTGCTCGCGAGGGCCTGGCCTATGTCGGATAGTTTTAGCGCTTCCTTCTTGATGGTGATGACAAGGGCTTTTATTTTGCTCAGGGTCTCGTTGAAGTACTTCGCCAGATCGCCTACTTCATCTTTTGATTTGACGTCAATAGTATGGGTCAGATCGCCTTCGCCCTGCGCGATGTCCTTGAGGGTATTCGCGACATTGACTATCGGCTTGACCGTTCTGGTGAGGACAATGAAAACAACCACCGCCGCCGCCACGATGAATATCGCCGCCAGGATGATGGTAAACTGTCTCATCACGTTTACCTCTTTCATCATGAAATCTTCGGTAACCGCCATCATCACCGCCCAGGTCTTATCTGAATTGCCTATCTGGAAGGGCGTAAGCTGTATCTGTACGGTCTTGCCAAGAGATTGCGAGTAAGAGCTGTACTTTCTCGGCTCGCCTCTCTCAATCGCCCGCATCGCGTCATCGAGGTTATCGCCGAATATCGCCTCCACATCGCGCATGTTTTTGCCTACCCGGTCGGCCTGATCATTTGCGAAAATAAACCCGCTGTCGTCCACAACCGCCATTCTGGCTATTACGGCGTTATCCGCGACAGTCTGGACCACCGATGCCTGCATGTTGGTGATGTCTATATAGCCGCCTACACCGCCTACCGTCTCATTGGTACGGGGATTGATGACGGGAACCATGAACCTCATCACCCAGGTGTTTCTTCCGCTTACCGTTCTCTGTTCGGGCGGCAATACCCTCTCATTCTTTGAACCGGGCCCGTTAAAAAACTCCATGGACCCGTCTATATCTCCGGTCACCCGCACCTCTATAGGCCCGTTCTCCCTGGTGTACGCCACGGCGAACTGCCCTGTGGGACTTGATCCCGGCCTGCCGATATAAGCCGCGTCCATGCCGTCAACGGCGTTAGGCTTCCATACCGTATAAATCGTAATGAAGACATCGTTACGCGCAAGAACCGCCCTTATGGTTCTTTCGAACTCGTCCCGCCTGGTTTCCGGGGGCAGATCCTCGTAACTTTGCATTATATTTGCTATAATACGCAAAGACTGCAGACGCCCGTCTTCCCTGCCTTGCCAGTATACCGCCTGCTGCCCGGCCAGGAATTCAACGCCGTCAACATTAAGCCCGACGGCCATACTGGTTGCCTGGTTTAGAAGCACAAAGGCAATTGCCACCACTATGACCACCACGATGATGATCACGATTAAGCTCAGTCTGAAATTCAGTTTCATCTTTAGCCCACCTTGGTTGTGTAGTAAATATGCTTTTTGGGAATTGGGCTTTGTTAATAATAATTTTACAAATAATTTTTCGAACAATAAGCGCCGCGGTCAAAAGACCGCAATGCCTGTGATAGGGGAACAGGGGAGCATGGGAATAAGGGGCGTTGTTTAAAATCCTTGCTTTGTTACACTACGTAAAGCCTACTAACCGGAACCCTTATTCCCTTATAAACCTACTCCCATATATCCTTATTCTACCTTAAACCGCGAAACCTCCTTCATCAGGCTGTCAATGCCCTCGCGGTTCTGAATGGTAATCTCATTCACCTGGTTTACCGCGATGTTGATCTGATCCGCGCCCTGGGCCATCTCGTTCATGCCCGATGTGATCTCCTGCGTCACCCTTTCAAGGTTCTGGCTCTCGTGTATTACCTC
>JGI24698J34947_10000902_pt1 | contig 15065 bp, 10 predicted proteins | sample TergutMp193P3_FD_34947 | JGI IMG/M metagenome (IMG submission 34947) | reverse complement strand
CTCTCGAAGCCTGCAAAGCCGTCGGTTACGGCAGGGCGGGAAAACCGCTTCCGGTGGTGGGCGGCCAGGACTGCATAGTCGCCTCTTGCAGGTCCATTCTCGCGGGAGAGCAGTATGCGACCGTATTGAAGGATACCCGTTCTTTGGGCGCCGCGACAGTAGAACTGGTTGACACTATAATGCAGGGCAGGACTCCCACCGGCCTGGACAGGACAAGCTACAACAACGGCGTCAAAATAGTCCCGTCTCTGCTGCTTGATTCTGTGATTGTTACTAAGGATAACTTAATTCAAGCGGTAGTTGATACCGGATATCATACCGCCAGGGAACTCGGCCTATAGTTTTAAGGTTGGAAGGGATAGCGGCTGACGGTTCACTCTGCTCCGCTGTCCCATATCCACAGAACCGATTTTAAGGAGCGTTTATGTCCAATCAAGCCTCGCTGCTTGAAATGAAAAACATAACCAAAACCTTTCCGGGCGTGAAGGCCCTTGACAATGTTAACCTTCTTGTAAAACAACGCGAAATACACGCCCTTGTCGGCGAAAACGGCGCCGGAAAATCCACGCTTGTGAAGGTACTGTCGGGGGTTTATCCCTACGGTACTTATGACGGTGAAATTGTCTTTGAAGGAAAATCATGCGCGTTTACAGACATCAAACAAAGTGAAAAAACAGGCATCGTGATTATTCATCAGGAACTGGCCCTTAGCCCATTCCTTTCGATAGCGGAAAATATTTTCCTCGGGGATGAACGGGCAAAATACAATGTCATTAACTGGAATAAAACGCGCGACGACGCGCTGATATATATGCGAAAATTGGGGTTGGATGAAAACCCCAATTTGCCGGTGAATAAGCTGGGTGTAGGCAAGCAGCAATTGGTAGAAATCGCCAAAGCCCTCGCGAAAGACGCGAAGATTCTTATTCTGGATGAACCCACCTCCGCGCTTAACGAAAAAGACAGCGAGCATCTATTGCAAATACTGCGGGAATTGCGGGATCAGCATAATATTTCATCGGTACTGATTTCCCACAAGCTGAACGAAGTTGCGGCTGTCGCAGACAATATCACAATTCTGAGGGATGGAAAAACCATCGAGACCCTGCGAGTGGAACGAAAATCTGACGGGACTGCCTCAATCAGCGAGGATCGTATTATCAAGGGTATGGTTGGCCGGGAAATTACCGACCGCTTCCCAAAAAGGAATACCCCAATCGGCGGTATTGCGTTTGAGGTGAAAAACTGGACGGTGTATAACCCGGACAATCGGGAACAGAAAAAGCTGGACAATGTGAACATAACGATCCGCGCGGGTGAAGTTGTGGGACTGGCGGGTTTGGTCGGCGCTGGCCGTACCGAACTGGCTACCAGCATTTTCGGTAAATATTACGGTGATAGTATCAGCGGCACAACCCTGATTAAAGGCAGGGAAGTTAACCTCAATTCGATTCCAAAGGCGATTAAGAACGGTGTTGCTTACATGACGGAGGATCGAAAGGAATTCGGCCTTGTGCTGATTGAAACCGTCAAGGAAAATACCACTCTGGCAAAGCTCGGGAAAATCGCCAAAGGCAATGTCATCAACGAACACGAGGAAGTCCTCGTGGCGGAGGATTACTGTAAAAAGCTCAATACAAAAACACCGTCAATCCTGCAGGCAGCCGGGAACCTTTCGGGCGGAAACCAGCAAAAAGTGGTGTTGGCAAAATGGCTTTTTTCGGATCCAAAAATTCTTATTCTGGATGAACCGACCCGTGGTATCGACGTTGGGGCCAAACATGAAATCTATATGATCATCAACAGCCTTGCGGCCCAGGGCATAGCCTGTCTGTTTATATCCAGCGAAATGCCTGAGATAATCGGCATGAGCGACCGGATCTATGTAATGAGCGAAGGGCGGATTACCGCGGAACTGGACGGTAAAACAGCTACGCAGGAAGAAATTATGCGTCATATCCTGTCCAACTGACAAAGGAGAAACAATGGATACCCTGTTAACGCTTCTGAAAAAAAACGCACGGCAATACGGCATGGTTTTCGCTTTGGCTGCCGCGATGATTCTTTTGGGCATCATGACAAACGGTATATTCTTCCGGCCGGTCAATCTGACAAATCTCGTATTACAGAACAGTTATGTGCTAATCCTCGCGGTGGGCATGCTTCTCTGTACACTCACCGGCAACGTTGATCTTTCGGTAGGATCCATTGTATGCTTCGTCGGCGCGGTTTGCGGTGTGATGATTGTAGATATGCGCCTTGATCCCTATTTGACAATGTTCGTCGCGCTTTTAATGGGAGCGGCAATCGGCATGTGGCAGGGTTTCTGGATCGCGTTCATACACGTTCCACCCTTCATCGCGACTTTGGCGGGCATGTTGATATTCCGCGGCCTTGGGCAGGTTATAATGCAGGGGCAGACAAAGGCGCCTTTTCCCTCAGAGTTCCAGGTAATAGCGTCCGGCTATATTCCCGATCCCCTTGGAGGCTTAACCATAGGCGGTACGACTTTTCATCTCTTTTCCATTTTCATCGGGCTTGTAATCATTGCACTCATCATCGTAAATGAGAGCCTCAAAAGAAAAAAGCAGAAGGAGTATAATTTTGATGTACTGCCCGGCGGCATCTGGATACTCAAAGTAGCGGCCATCGCCGCGGTACTCATGCTTTTTACTATCGTATTTGCCCTTTACAGGGGATTTCCGAATATCCTGATTGTTCTTGGATTCCTCATCGTAGTGTACCAGTTTGTCGCTTCAAGGACGGTACAGGGCCGCCATATTTACGCTTTGGGCGGCAATATAAAAGCGGCGAAACTTTCGGGCGTCAAAACCGAATGGGTGATGTTCTGGATATACACAAACATGGGGGTTCTTGCCTCAATAGCCGCGGTAGTTTTTTGCGCCCGCCTAAACGCCGCAACTCCGAAAGCCGGACAGAACTTTGAGCTGGACGCCATTGCCGCCTGTTATGTGGGTGGTTCGGCGGTAACTGGCGGTATCGGTACGGTCATAGGGGCGGTGGTCGGCGGTCTCTTTATCGGTGTTTTGAATAACGGAATGTCAATCCTCGGAGTCAGTACCGACTGGCAGCAGTCGATCAAAGGCTTCGTGCTTCTGGCGGCGGTGGCCTTTGACCTCTATTCCAAAAGGAGAAGCAGTAAAATATAACTTCTTCTATAGGAAAGAAGAAAAGATAGATTTATATATCAATATATATGATTTATAATATTTTTCTTGACATATTACTAATCACCCCATTATAATACGAAAATAGAAACGTTTCCAGTTAGAAGGTAACAAAGGCGCATAGCGCCTATAAAGTATTTAGGAGGATTAAATGAAAAAGGCAATCGTGATTTTTGTCATGCTTATGGTCACCGCCACACTTGTATTCGCAATCGGTGGCAGCCAGCAAAGTAGACCGGCTTCCGGGGGCGTGGGATGGACACAAGGGACCACCACCACTGTTACCCCGAGACCGTTGTCGGTTAGTCCACAGGCGGGGGATCAGATTGAATTTCCCCAGCCCGCGACTTCCTATACCACAAATACCAGGTATCCCAATCAGCCCGCGGTATCCAATGTGAACGGCTTTCCCATTGTCCAGCAACCGGTCACCATGAGGATTGCGATTCAAACCAACACCAATGTGACCGATTATGTGAACAATGCCGCAGTAACGTATATGGAGAGGCTGACCGGCGTGCATACCGAGTTTGTTCTACTTCCATCAGACAATGCCTTGGCCAAGGAAAGAGTGAATCTTATGGTCGCTTCCGGTGAAAGGCTTCCCGACGTATTTGCTACATTACAGTTCAACGCGACTGAGCAAGTTACCCTTGGAGCGTCAGGTGCGTTTATTCCCCTGAATGATTTGATTGAAAGGCACGGCTATAACTTCAAAAGAGTTATGGACCAGCATGAAGAGGTGCGGCCTGCAATAACTATGTATGACGGTAATATTTACTCTCTTCCGCATTACGAGATAAATGAGGCCGACAGAGTGGCCCATCGTTTCTGGATCAATCAGAAATTCCTTGACGCTCTTGGGATGAGTATGCCCACCACTACCGAAGAGTTATATCAGTACCTTGTAGCGGTTCGCGATCGTGATCCCAATGGGAACGGGTTAAGGGATGAAGTTCCTTTAATGAGCGCCAGAAACGGATGGAATTCAGGGGTTGAGTCGTTTATAATGAACGCTTTTACCTTCACGGATCAGAGCGGTTACGGAACCAGCGCCCGCCGTATGTTCCTTAACGCCCAAGGCCAGATACAGACAAGCTACACCACGCCGGAATGGCGGCAGGGTCTGGAGTTCTTCTACAGGCTTGGTTCCGAAGGCCTTCTGGATCCATTGTCGTTTACCCAGCCTGTTGAGGATCTCCGCGCTTTTGTAGAACAAGGCAATGTTAATAGATTGGGCGCCGTTACCGGGGGCGAACCCGGTATCTTCTCTAATCTCAACGGCGAACGCCGGAAAGATTTTAGTCCAGTCGGCCCCCTCAAGGGCCCCAATGGCCGACAGTCGATATACTACGACCGGTTCCGGCCTGTTATGCAAGGCCGCTTCTCAATCACCAAAGACTGCCAGATACCCGATGTCGCGATGAAATGGGTAGACGCCTGCTATACCACTGACTGGTGGACAAGGAACCGTTTCGGCGTTCTCGGGACGGACTGGATTATTCCACCTGCGGGAACCGTGGCTGTTGACGGCGGCCCCGCACGGTACGAAGAGATCCTGAAATGGGGCGAACCTCAGAATTCGTTCTGGGCCTACGAAAATTTTTCCGTATCGGGATGGGCTTCCTATAACCGCGCCAGATCCTTAACTGACCCCTATGAATTTGAGTATGTCCTCTGGCAGCACCGGAATCTCCAATGGCCATATCGTGATATGAGCATTGTACCGGGCGCTTTACCCTATACCCTGGATGAAGCCCGGGAATTTAACCAGCTTAATCCTCTGATAGCCGAGCGCGTTAATACCTTCTTTGCCGAGGCCGCTACAGGGCGAACGCGGGTAACCGACGCCACATGGAACAACTATTTATCCGAACTTGAACGCATGGGCCGCCCCCGGCTCGTACAGATTGTGCAAGCCGCCTTTGACCGCGGATGGGCCGCGTCTTTAGGTTACAGAAGATAAGATGATACTAATCCCCGCCGCGCCACGGCGGGGATTGTTGATTTGAGAGCTGACAACAAAGGGGGCGTTGAATGGATAAAACAAGAATAAAACTGATAAAAAAGAATTGGCGCTTATACACCTTGTTCGCGATTCCTTTGCTGTGGTTCATTATCTTCAGATACTGGCCGATGTTAGGTGTTCAGATCGCCTTTAAGGATTTTATGATGGGCGATACGATTTTAAGCGCCCGATGGATTGGTTTTGATAACTTCAGAAGATTTTTCAATTATTGGCATTTCTGGCAATTAATCAGGAATACGCTTTCAATTTCCATATATCAGCTCATAGCGGGATTTCCAATCCCTGTCATCTTCGCCCTTGCCCTTAATACAACCCACCACATAGGGATGAAAAAAGCAGTCCAGTATATTACCTATATGCCTTACTTCATCTCCACGGTGGTAATGGTCGGCCTAATGATGCAGCTCATGAATTCCAGAATCGGTATCATTAACATCGCGATTCAGGCGCTTGGCGGTCCCAGAGTTGACTTTTTTATGAATCCGCAAATGTTTAGCTCTATATATGTCTGGTCTGGTATTTGGCAATATTTTGGATGGAACAGCATAATATACCTTGCCGCCCTTTCAGGAATTTCACCTGAATTGCATGAGTCTGCAATGATTGACGGCGCGAGCCGTTTCAGGCGTATACTTTATATCGATATTCCCGGTATTCTACCTACGATGATAATTCTGCTCATAATGAACTTCGGACAAGTCATGAGCATAGGATTTGAAAAAATATTTCTCATGCAGAATAATTTGAATTTAACACATTCGCAGGTTATCTCAACATATGTGTATACGGTAGGTCTGCGTACCATGCCTCCTGAATTCTCGTACGGCACGGCAATTGATCTGTTCAATTCAGTAATCAATTTGGTGTTGATTATGACAGTCAATAAATTGGCGCAAAAGTTCAGCGAAACAAGTCTCTGGTAGAAGGAGTGTGTATGTCAGGCGAAGTACTAGACCAAAGGGGCAAAAAGGAACTTCTGAGGGTACAGAGGCTTTCGGTAAAAAAGAAAAATTCACTCATAACATCAGGGGAAAAAGGCTTCTATTTTTTTGTTGACGCTATTTTGGTTTTTTCCCTTCTTTTGGTTGCCTATCCGATTATTTATGTTTTCAGCGCTTCTTTCAGTTCCCCCAGCGCGGTTATTTCCGGCAAGGTAGTCCTCTGGCCGGTGGATTTCTCCCTTGAAGGCTATACCGCTGTGTTTAAAGAACCGAATGTATTCCTGGGATATGCCAACACCCTTTTTTATACGATTGTCGGAACATGTATCAATCTTGTTTTGACTATTCTGTGCGCCTATCCTCTTTCCCGCAAGGATTTTGTCGGTCGGAACATTTTCATGTTCATTGTCACCTTTACCATGATCTTCTCTGGCGGTATGCTCCCTACCTATATCGTTATCAGGCAATTGGGGCTTTTGAACACAAGATGGGCCATGCTGCTTCCCGGCGCCATAGGGGCATGGAACGTTATTGTTACAAGGACGTATTATCAGTCCAATATATCCGATGAACTCCTGGACGCGGCGTATATAGACGGTTGTAATGATTACAGATTTCTATTGAAGATAGTAATACCCCTGTCGGCACCCATTACAGCGGTAATGATACTGTTCTACGCGGTTGGACACTGGAATGCTTATTTTAGCGCGTTTTTATATCTAACCGATCGTTCGCTTTTCCCGTTGCAGATATTTTTACGAGAGATCCTGATTCTAAATCAGATTAGCATGGATTTAATCGTTGACCCCAAGCTTTTGGCAGCCAAACAAGGATTGGCTGACCTTTTGAAATTCTCCCTTATTATTGTGGCGAGCGTTCCGATATGGTGCGCCTACCCCTTTGTTCAAAAATACTTTGTCAAAGGTATTATGATTGGAGCAATAAAAGGCTAGACAAAATTATCTAAACAAAAGCAAGGAGTTTTGGAGGAATGAACATAAAGACTTCAAAATCGAAACGTTTCCATAAGACAGGGAGACCCGGATGAGAACAGCCTTAACCAACCGAAAACTCCGCGGGTATAAAGAGTTTCTTTACATACTACCTTTTATCATATTTATCGCGATTTTTTCCTATTATCCATTGTATGGCTGGATGTACGCTTTTTTTGATTTCCGTCCGCCCATGCCCCTCAGGCTTGATTCCTTTGTGGGGTTAAAGTGGTTCAAGTCCCTCGTGGAAAATCAGGTCAAGATAAATCAGATACTGAATGTACTCAGGAATACCTTTGCCATGAGCGGGATAGTCGTTAGCACTTCATGGCTGCCCCTGCTCTTTGCCGTCTTTCTCAACGAAATAAAATTCATGCCCTTCCGCAGTGTAATACAGACGGTATCAACTCTTCCTAATTTTATTAGCTGGGTTCTGGTTTACGCGATAGCCTATGCCATGATGAACAGCACCGGTTTGTTTAACGGTTTCCTGACAAAACTCGGGCTGATTGATTCACCCATATTATTTCTCCGTTCTTCTGAGCATGTGTGGCTTACCCAATGGCTCTGGCTTACGTGGAAGAACCTGGGCTGGGCCGCCATTATGTATATCGCGGCAATATCGGGCATCGATGCCGAAATGTACGAAGCGGCGAAGGTTGACGGCGCGACCCGCTGGCGGGTAATTATCCACATAACCATCCCGAGTCTGTTACCCACCTATTTTGTGCTTCTCCTCCTCGCCATAAGTAACTTTCTGTCAAACGGAATGGAACAATATTTTGTGTTTCAGAACGCTTTTAACAAGGATTATATCCAGGTTCTCGATTTATACGTTTATAACCTTGCTATGGGTTCGGGAGCTTATTCTGTTTCCACCGCGTTAAGTATGTTAAAAAGCATTTTGAGTATTACCCTGCTGTTAGGCGCAAACGCCTTTTCAAAAGTGATCCGGGGAGAAAGCATTCTATGAAAAAAAATAAATCCGGCATAAGCCATCTGGAGCGAAACACAACTCTCGGTGACTATACTATAAGCTTTACGACATATTTATTTTTCACCCTTTTTGCCATCGCGTGTATCTATCCTTTTTATTATGTTTTCATAAACACCATAAGCAATAACAAACTGAGCGACAGCGGGGCCATACTTTTTTTCCCGCAGGGAGTGCATTTTAATAACTACTCCAACGCATTCAGAATGGCGGGGCTTTTCCGGGCTGCACAGGTTTCACTTGCGCGTACCGTTATCGGTACTGGTTTTACCGTGCTTTTTGCCGCCTTTATCGGTTTCATGTGCACACGGGAACATCTGTGGAAACGCAGACTCTGGTACCGGTTAATTGTAATTACCATGTACTTCAACGCCGGAGTAATCCCCTGGTATCTGACCATGAGGAACCTTCACCTAACAAATAACTTTTGGGGCTATATTTTTCCGGCCATGGTGTCGCCATTTTTCATCATCCTGACCAAAACCTACATTGAATCAACGCCAAAGGAACTGCAGGAATCAGCGGAGATGGACGGCGCGGGAATACTGACCACCTTTTTCCGTATCATCGTCCCGATAAGCAAGCCTATTTTGGCGACCATAGCCATATTCGCGGCGGTCGCGCAGTGGAACGCTTTTCAGGATACCCTGCTTCTGGTTACGGACAGCCGCCTCTATACCCTTCAATTCGTGTTGTACCAGTACCTAAGCCAGGCGAGTTCCCTCGCCAGTATAGTGAATTCCTCAAGCGGCCTCGGGCTTTCGGAATCCGTACTCGCGAACATGCAGACGGTTACTTCGGTACGGATGACGGTAACGATCATCGTGGTGACTCCGATACTCCTCGTTTATCCCATTTTTCAGAGGTTCTTTGTAAAGGGGATCATGATTGGGGCGGTAAAAGGATAAAGCCATGACGTTATATGCAATTTTCAAAGCCTTTAGGCTATGAAATATATTTTATTCCAATTTTAAGGAGAGGAAAGAGTATGAAGCGAAAAATCATTGTTTTTTTTCCGTTATTGCTTTTGGGCTTGTGCCTTGCCATGCCCGTATTTGCGACCGGAAGGGGCCAGACGTCATCATCCAGTGGGACTATGACCATTGAATGGTACAACGTGGCCGCAAACTACACAGGCATCCAGCCAGGATGGTTCGGTCAAATAATCAAGGATAAGTTCGACATCCAGCTTAACATCATCGCCCCGCAAGTTTCAGGGCAAACCCTGTTCCAGACCCGGTCCGCGGCGGGCAATCTTGGCGATGTTGTCCTTCTGGATAACGATCAATTCCTTGATTGTATCAGCGCGGGTTTAGTCATGGATATTTCAGGCGTCATCAGAAACTACAGGAACATTATGTCCTGGGAGACCCAGATAAACGCCTATAACAGGGCGATACCCAATTCAGGGAACAGAATATACGGTATCCCCTGCCAGATGACCAACACTTCGCCAACCAGTTACACGGGATTTACCGTATATTCTAGCCCCTGGCTGCCCTGGGATTACTACACCGAGATTGGCGCGCCAAAACTGCGAAACATGAATGATCTACTGGATGCCCTTCAGGCGATTCAGAGAGCCCATCCCAGAGGCACCGACGGTAACCCGGCGTACGCTATTTCCCTCTGGCCCGATTGGGACGTTACCAGCAACGAAATGGCCAACCAGACGTTGAAATGGTACGGCGCCGAGGTGGCCAGCGGGCAGCCCACCAGTTCGGTTCTTCTGGATACCCAAAACAGGATAAAACCGCTGACCGATGATAGCAGCGAGTATCTAAAGATGCTCAAGTTCTTCTTTGACGCCAACCAACGCGGCCTTGTGGACCCGGACTCCGGCACCCAGCAGTGGGATCAGATGGTGGTCAAGATGCAGAACAAGCGGGTCTACCTGTGGTGGTACAACTGGCAACGGGGGTTCTGGAACTCACCCGAAAGGGGCAATGCCCGGCAAGATTTCATCCCAATTCCGGTGGACGATATGTTCTTCTTCCAGGACGGAGACAGCTATTTTGGCGACGGCCGTGTCATCGGCGTTGGCTCCAGGGTAGACAACGCGAAACGTGACCGGATAATGACCTTCCTTGACTGGCTTGCAGGCCCTGAGGGTCTTGATGTGGTTCACAACGGCATAAAGGATTTCAACTACAGGGTGCTTCCCGACGGTTCCTATGTGAGGACTCCCGAAGGGGAAAGGGCGTTCAGCGATATGACTCTGCGTGTCCCGGCGGCCTACGGCGGCGGTGTCTGGAATGACGGCAATTCCTGGATCAATCAATGGATAGCGCATAGCGCCAGCACCAACCCAACCAATAATTACCCCTATGCCTACGATTTCTGGCCCGCCGAAATTGAAAAAGCCCAGACCACCACCCAAAGGGAATGGACGGCAATGTTCGGAGCGTCCGATCAGGTTCAGTATCTACAGAAGAATAACCAGATCGGCGTTGTCCCGCGGGTGAATGTTATTCTGCCCTCGGATCCCACGGACATTGCCCTTATCCGCAGTCAGTGCGCCGATATCATGAAGGATACATCATGGAGGATGATATTCGCGCGTAACGAGGCGGAATTCAACAGGATGTGGACCGATCTGAAGACACAGCTTAACGGATTTGGCTGGGCAAGACTGGTTCAGTATGACACGCAGAAATTCCAGGCGGTAGTAAACGCCAGGAACGAAGCGGTACGCAGCGCGAGGTAAGTCAGCGTGTTGTTGGGCTGTCGGGATTAAACATTCCGACAGCCTTATGATTCATGTCAATATACTGAAAGGTCAAAAAATGAATACAAACGTATACGATTACCTTGCCGCAGAAACCTTCAGACCGCCTGAAGGTTTCGACAGCAGAAAAGACGGCGGCATCTACGGTGCACTGACGGAAGTTGAGTATTTCTCGAAAACAACAGGTGCAACAAGAAAATGTTTTGTATATACCCCTTACGGTTATCACGAGCGTATATCATATCCCATATTGTATCTTTTGCATGGCATAGGCGGTACGCATACCGAGTGGCTAAACGGCGCTCCCAATGAGATACTGAGCAATCTGATCGCCCTTGGGGAAACGCCGCCCATGATAACGGTCATACCAAACGTAAGGGCAATGAAAGACGACAGCGTTCCGTCCAATATATTCGGGCAGGAAAACATAGATGCCTTTGATAACTTTATCAATGATCTGCGTAACGACCTTATGCCTTTTATTAAAAAGAATTATTCAATATCAGAAAGACGGGAAGGCTGCGCCATTGCCGGGTTGTCAATGGGAGGAAGAGAATCGCTTTTCATCGGTCTTTCGCTTCCCGATGTTTTCGGATACATAGGCGCATTTTCCCCCGCACCCGGTTTGCTGCCAAGTACAGGCTCGCCGCCGGGTTCTGATAAAAGTTTCCCCGGACAGTTTTCGCCCAAAGAAATGACGCTTCCGGACAAGTATAAAGATAATACGTTTATTCTGATATGCAGCGGCAATCAGGAAAACATGGTAGGCAATATTCCATTTATATACCATAAGGCTTTGGAAGACAACGGAATACGCCATACCTATTACACGATTGACGGCGGACATGACTTCGGGGTATGGAAAAACGGCCTGTACTATTTCGCGAAGTACATTTTTAGCCAACAGGAGAACAAAGCGTGAAAAAACAATGCTTTAACCCCTATCTTCCGTCATGGGAGTATATCCCAGACGGCGAGCCCTATGTTTTTGACGGCAGGGTCTATGTCTATGGGTCGCATGATCGTTTTAACGGCCATGTCTTTTGCCTTAACGATTATGTTTGCTGGTCCGCGCCTGTTGACAATTTAAGCGACTGGCGGTACGAGGGAGTCATTTACAAGAAAACAGATGATCCGCTTAACGGGGACGGCAGGATGTGTCTGTACGCGCCGGATGTAACAGTCGGGCCAGATGGTCGGTATTATTTGTACTATGTGCTGGATAAAGTTTCCGTGGTGTCTGTCGCGGTATGCGGCTCACCTGCCGGAAAATATGAATTTTATGGATACGTACACTATCCTGACGGAACACGGCTGGGAGAACGTCCCGGTGACGAGCCTCAATTTGACCCCGGCGTATTGACAGAGGGGGAGACTACATATTTGTACACAGGATTTTGTGGGATCAATGACAAATCCAGATCGGGTGCTATGGCGACGGTACTCGATACGGATATGCTGACGATAAAAAAAGAACCCGTGTTCATTGTTCCCGGAAGCTGTTACGGTAAGGACACTTCATTTAGGGTGCATGAATTTTTTGAAGCCTCGTCCATAAGAAAGTACGGCGACACGTATTATTTCATTTATTCATCGGTCGCCATGAACGAGTTGTGTTACGCGACAAGTAAGAACCCGCTAAAGAATTTTGAATACGGCGGGGTCATTGTAAGCAACTGCGATTTGCATATCGCTTCGTATAAGAGCGCGGACAAGCGCGTTTATCCCGAGGGCAACAACCACGGCAGCATCGTGGAAATCAACGGGAGATGGCATGTCTTTTATCACAGGCAGACAAACGGGACATGGTTCTCGCGTCAGGGCTGCATGGAACGAATAGAAATAAAGAAGGATGGCAAAATCGAGCAAGTGGAGATGACATCTATGGGAGGCAACGGAAAGCCGCTTGCCGGGCGCGGGGAATACCCCGCCTATATAGCCTGCAATCTGTTCCGGGACGGCAAAGCGGGAGAACTGACCGCAAAAATCACACAAGACGGCAGGGACGGGGACGAAGAACAGGGCTATATCACCGGTATTACTGATTCGACGGTAATCGGCTTTAAGTATTTCGACTGCAAGGGCATCAGCAAAGTATATATAAAAACGCGTGGATACTGCGACGGAGTTTTTGAGCTGAGAACATCTCTGGAAGGTTCTGTTTTGGGAAGCATTAAGGTTGAGTATACAAATATATGGACTCTATTCACCGCAAATATAGCGATACCGGATGGGATACATTCGCTATATTTTGCATATAAAGGCGGAGGAAACGCAAGTTTGTCTTCGTTTACTTTGGAATAGAAATCTAATGTGCCATGCTTACACCACTTTTCGCGATTCACCTGCCTTGAGATCAATTGTCTGACCGGACCCGCCGAAGTTGACGGCAACCCTGGTGTCCTTGTCTGCGCGAAGGCTTGCGTTTATCAGCTTGCCGTCCGTCCATTCCATGTCAATGCTTATTCCTCCGCGGGCCCGCAGTCCGCGAACCGAACCGGTGTGCCACGCCTTAGGAAGCGCCGGAAGAAGCTCGATCGATCCCTTGTCGCTTTGAACCAGCAACTCGGTCACGCCGGCCGCACCGCCAAAGTTGCCGTCGATCTGGAAGGGCGGGTGGTTGTCGAAAAGATTAGGAAGCGTCGAGACTCTGAGAAGTGCGAGTATGTTCTCGTACGCCTTCTCCCCGTCCAGCAAACGCGCCCACATGCTGATGATCCATGCGCGGCTCCAGCCGGTGTGTCCGCCGCCTGATGCGAGTCTTCGGTCCAGCGTGACGCGCGCGGCCTTCGCGAGTTCTGGCGTTTTCCCGGGCGATATCTGTAAGCCTGGGTACAGTGCATACAGGTGGGACATGTGCCGGTGTCCGGGCTCTTTCTCGTCGTAATCCTCGCTCCACTCCATGAGCTGTCCGTGCTTGCCGATAGAAGGCCTGGGCAGGCGGCTGCGTGCCGACGTGAATTGCACGCGATTGTCCGCGTCAACATCGAGAAGTTTCGAAGCCTCAATACATGCGTCAAACAGGTCGTTGAGGATCTGGCTGTCCATTGACGGCCCGAAGCAAAGGCATCCGGAAGTTCCGTCAGGCAGGATGTAGGTGTTTTCCGGTGACGACGACGGACAAGTTACAAGCTGCCCATCCTTGTCCTCCACGAGGTAGTCCAGGAAAAACTCCGCCGCCTCGCGCATGGCCAGGTAGTGGGTTTTAAGGAATTCCTCATCCATGGTATACCTGTAGTGTTCCCAAATGTGGAGGCAAAGCCAGGCCGCTCCCATGGGCCAGAAGGATGCCGGAGCATACTTGTCTTGCGGGGCGCAGTCACCCCAGATGTCGGTGTTGTGGTGGGCTACAAAGCCGCGCGCCCGGTACATCAACTGGGCCGTCCGGCGTCCATTCGCGCGCATACGCTCAATAAGGTCGAATAGCGGCTCGTGACATTCGCCTAACGCCGCCGATTCGGTTAGCCAATAGTTCATCTCGGTGTTTATATTGATCGTGAACTTCGAGTCCCACGGCGGCAGGAAAAGCGGGTTCCAGATACCCTGCAAATTTAGCGGCAGCGAGCCGGGACGGCTTCCGGCGGCTGTCAGATAACGGCCGTACTGGTAGTACAGCGCGATTAAATCCTCATCTGTCCCACCATCAACGATGCGGGCGAGCCGCTTGTCGGTTGGGAGTTTTACGGCCTCCGGGTCGGCCGGGAGCGTAAACGACACGCGGTCCATGAGCGCCGAAAAATCCGTGATATGCTCCTGCCTGAGGGCCTCGTAGCCCTTTGCCTCCGCCGCGTCCAGCAGCCTGAGAACCTCAGCCCTGGGATCGTCAAACCGGTAAGTCGTCGCGGCGGCCAGATAGAGGATCACTTCGCCGAACCCGCCGGCAGTAATCGACTCGCCGACGATCTTCGCGTTCTTTGAGACAACGCGCACACCGCAGGTGAACTCAACGCCGCCGCCGCCAAGTTTAGCCTCCATGAGAACTGTCTTGTTGTCGTAATGCCCAATCGTATCGACATAGCGGCCGTGTTGGCGATCAATGTTGACGGCCAGAAACGGCTGCGCATTTTCGGCCTTTATGCGGACGGCCATCACCTGCGCCGGGAATGAAACGAACGCCTCGCGTTCGTGTATGCCGCCGTCCACGGTGAAGGACACGGACGCAAGGCCGGTTCGCAGATCCAGCGAACGCCTGT
>JGI24698J34947_10000901_pt1 | contig 15066 bp, 20 predicted proteins | sample TergutMp193P3_FD_34947 | JGI IMG/M metagenome (IMG submission 34947) | reverse complement strand
TTCTCGGCTTCTTTTTGAGCCAAAGAATACCGTTCTTTGCCAGTTTCTTCATTAAAGAGTAATTTTGTATAATACTTTATATCAATCATGACTTAATTATACTCCTATACAGTGCCAGGCACGTTTTTCGGCAAATTTATCATTTTCAGGCTGATTTTTCAAGCTTCCTCCGCGCCCTCCGTGTGAAATTCTTGGTTTCGTGCCGTTCGTGGTAAAATCCCTCCCCCGTGTCCCCCGTGCGCTCTGTGCGAGGCTCTTCTCCGTTTCGCACCGTTCGTGTGGTTGGTGGTAGAATTCTTCCCTTATTCCCCTGTTCCCTTATTCCCTTATTCCCTTATTCCCCTACCAATCAAACGCGAAGACAGCCTTCTCGTGGTAGTCCCTGTCCGGGCCGAAGATGGACGAGGGAAAATCCGGGTGGTTGGGGGCGTCGGGGTAATGCTGGGTTTCAAGGCAGAAGGCCCCGTGGCTCTTGTAGAAGGAGCCGATCTTGCCGCGCTGCGGGGGGATATTGTTGCAGGTGTAGAACTGAAGCCCCGGTTGGGTGGTAAAGCCCTTCATGGATCTTCCCGTGGCAGGCTCGTAGACCTCGGCGAAGGGACGCAGGTTGCCGCCCTCGCCGTCCACGACATAACAGTGATCGTAGCCGCCGGTTTCGGTCAGGGCCGCGATGTCCTTGCCGATGGGTTTGCGGTTTGTGAAATCATGCGGGGTGTTTTTCACCGGGAGGATCTTCCCGGTGGGGATGAGGGCTTTATCCACCTCAAGGTAGGAAGAGCAGTACAGCTTCATTTCCGTGGAGAGGATATCGACGCCGCTCCCCTCTCCGGCGAGGTTGAAGTACGCGTGGTTTGTAAGGTTTACGGGGCAGGGAGCGTCAACTTTCGCTTCGTAATCCACGACCAGTTCGTTTGATTTGGTCAGGCCGTAACAGACGGTGGCCCGTAAATTGCCGGGAAAACCCTCATCCCCGTCGGGACTTTTCAGCTCGAAGCGGACAAAGACGCCGTTCTTGTCTTCATAGCTTTCGGCGTCCCAAATCCGCGTGTTGAAACCCTTTCTTCCGCCGTGAAGGGTAATTTCACCGGCGTTTTTAACGAGGGCATATTCCTTGCCGTCCAGAGAAAACTTCCCGCCGGCAATGCGGTTGGCGAAACGTCCCACTGTTACCCCGTAAAAACCGTTGTTTACAAATCCGTCGAAAGAACTGAAGCCCAAAAGTACATCATCCGCGCCTTTTTTTTTCGAGGGAACGGTCAAAGAAGTCCAGGTCGCGCCCAGGGTTGAAATACAAAGGGTTAATTCACCCGCCTTGAGTACATAAAGATATACTTTCTTCCCGTTGGAAAGAATCCCAAAAGTTTTCCTTGAAATTTTCATTGCCGCGCCTACCTTATCTTGAGATTAAAGACCTGCCAGACAAAACCAACAGGCATTACCGTACCTTTTACATGAAATTCCGGCGTGATTCTGAAGAAAAAACGCATCCCGCCGCTGTCCTCGGGTATTAAGTCAAAACCGATGTCTATAGGTATACCAAGAAACACATCTTCCTCGTATTGTCTTATACTATCAGGATCTTCGCTATAAAGCAGCGAAACCAGTGGTATATTTATGCTCATACCTACACCCGCGTATAAAAAACTAACGTACGGTATGTTTATATGGGCGGAAAGGGGTATGGTAAGAGCCAGAGGCGCCGCGGCAATGTCAAAAAATCCGGTATTCGCCCTCACCGGCAAATACTGACGCAGAAAAGTATACATGCCAAAATGAGCCGAGAGGCCCGCGCCAAACGAAAGCCACCCGGTTTGATAAAAATCATAGCTCAAACCCAGGTCAAAAGTCAGCGCGTAATTTCCACCTGGAAAGTAATCGCCTACGGAAATAACGCCGAACAAGTTGGGGGTAAAGCCCATTCCGGGATTAAAAGCGACATACATATCACCGCGTTGATGCTTGAATTGCTCAGCCGAAAAGACGCTTCCGGTCAAAACAAGAATCAGAACAAACCCCAGAAAAAATCTCTTTGCCATGTTAATCCTTTAAAAGACGCTAACAGAACGCGGTATATTTTATCTCCTCTCAAGATAGCAAATATAACAATACTTGTCAAGAATTCGGAATAGGGGAGCAGGGGACTCCCCTCCTCCCCCATTCCTAAAATATAGTTTCTAAGTTATAATCTCGCTTATGGGTATCTGGGATCGCCTGGAAAGCGTGATTAAAAGTTATTTTAACGACGGCAAGGACACGGTCTTCACGGGAAGAAGCGCCGGAAGGCACGGCGACCCGGATGTGGACGCCGCTTACGAAGAACTCGACGATTTTCTCAAGGGTAATGACGGCAAAGACAAGTCCAAAGTATGGGGCGACGAAAAAGAAAAGCCCGCCGAAAAGAAAAGGCCGATCCCGGAGGAATTACGGCAGGACTTCGCGGAACTTGGCCTCGGCCCGGAAGCCTCAGCTGAGGAATGCAAGGAGGCGTACAAAAAACTCCTCAAGATACACCACCCCGACCGCCACGCCAACCACGAGGGCAACTTAAAGAAGGCCACCGAAAAGACAGCCCGCGTCAACGCCTCCTATGACCGCCTGGAAGCGTGGTTTAGGATTCTTCCCGGCCGGTGAGCTTGCGGTAGAGGGTCTTGCGGCCAATCCCAAGAATCTCGGCGGCTTTGCTCTGGTTGCCCTTCTGCGCCGAGACGGTTTCGAGGATGATGATCTTCTCGGCTTCTTCCATATTGGTTCCAATGGGGATGCGTATCCAGCCGTCGTCGCTGCCCTTTCGCAGGGTCGGGGGGAGGTCTTCTTCGGTGAGGAGGCTGCCCCTGGACATGACCACGGCGCTTTCCATGCAGTTCCGCAGCTCGCGCACGTTGCCCGGCCAGTCGTAAGCGTACAGGCACGAGCGGGCCTTGTCGTTTATGCCTTCGATTTTCTTGCCGTTTTCCTCGGCGAACTCCTTGAGGAAGGCGGTGATGAGGAGGGGGAGGTCGTCCTTGCGCTCCCGAAGCGGGGGGACATGGATGTTTATCACGTTGAGGCGGAAGTAGAGGTCCTCGCGGAAATTGCCCTTCTCGATTTCGGCTTTGAGGTCCTTGTTGGTGGCGGCGACGATGCGCACGTCAACCTCAATCGTTTCCTCGCCGCCCACACGCTCGAACTTCTTCTCCTGCAAGACGCGCAGCAGCTTGATCTGGAGGTTCTGGTCGATTTCACCTATTTCATCGAGGAAGAGCGTGCCTTCGTTGGCGAGTTCAAAGCGGCCGCGCTTCCTCGCCGAGGCGCCCGTGAACGCGCCCTTCTCGTGCCCGAAGAGTTCGCTTTCGAGGAGGCTTGAGGCCAGCGCCGCGCAGTGGACTTTTATGATGGGCTTGTCCTTCCGCGGCGAAAGGCTGTGGATGGCGTCTGCGACGAGTTCCTTTCCCACGCCGGACTCGCCCGTGATGAGAATCGAGGCTTTCGTTGGAGCCGCTCTGCTCGTGGTGTCGTAAACCCGGCGCATGGCCGCGCTCGAGCCGATTATCGCCTGGAAGCTCTTGCCCTTTTCAAGTTCCTCCAAAAGGCGCTTGTGCTTGAGGCTGAGTTCCCTGTTGCCCATCGCCTGCTTCACAAGGAGGGAAAGGTAATCAAGGTTGACCGGCTTCGTGAGGAAGTCCCACGCGCCGGCGCGCATCGCCTTGACCGCCGCCTCGACCGTCCCGTGGCCGGTGAGGATGATGACCGGGGTGCCGGGGCTCTCGGCGAGTATCTTCGCGAGCAGCTCTTCTCCGGAAAGGCCGGGCATCCTGAGGTCGGAGATCACGAGGTCGATGTCGCCCTTCTGAAAGCGCTTCAGCGCCTCGCTTCCGTTGGCGGCAATCGCGACCTCGTGGCCGTCCAGTTCAAGGCCGGCGGCCAACCCCTCGCGGATGTTCTTCTCGTCCTCGGCAACAAGAATGCGGTACTTCATTGGAGGAATTTTAGCATGGAGTTACGCAGAGTACAACATGGAAGAAAGAAGAATTAACCACGAACCACACGAACAGAAGAGCCAAGATTTTCACCACGGAGGACACAGAGTGAAGAACACGGAGGGGCACGGAGGGATGCGCGAAGCTACCAAATTACGCGTCTTCATTTTGTGTGAATTAAAAAAAAACAAATGCGACCGGCTTAGTAATCTCTCTCTTCTCCGTGAAACTCCGTGAGTCTGCCCCGTCAGGGGCAGCCAAACTCCAAGCTGTCCGTTAGGACAGCAGACCTCCGTGTTTTCCTCTTTTGTTCGTATGCGTTCCGAAGGAACGAGTTCGTGACGTTCGTGGTAAAAATTAGAAAAACAAACCACGGAGGAGCGCAGAGTACCACGGAGGGCGCGGAGGAAAATCCTTTTACTTCCCTGCATCAAGATCAGAGAGGGTAACATCACCGTGAATCTCTGTCCAATCATGGTGAAAACCATCCACCGCGCTTTGAAACAGTGACAGGCCGAAGGCGTCGTCAATGACTTTTGGCGTTTCAGTAATGCTGTGGGCACCGGCGGTCAAAGCGTCGGCAGTCTGGCGGATGTTCTGGAAACTGGCGGCTAACAGTTTTGAGGGAAGCTTGTCCCGATCGATCACATGGCGCAAAAATCTGATGGTATGATCCGCGTCAATATCCATATTCCTCATGCGGTTGTAATAAAGCGCTATATATTCCACACCCCGCGCCGCGGCCAGAAGCCCCTGAAATCCGGTATAAATAGCGGTGGCGGTAATGCGAATACCCCTGGCGTGGAGATAGCCCATCGCCTTCAGGCCCTCGGCCGTTGAGGGAATCTTTACATACACCTGGTCATCAATCTTCCGCACGATGGTTTCCGCGTCTTTCACAATGCCGTTAAAATCACTCGCGATAACCTGAATGTGCAGGGACCGGTCAAGGCCGATAATCTCCCGGATTTTCTTCATGTGGGGGAAAAAATCTATCTTCCCTTCACTCTTAAGAATACTTGGATTACTTGTCACCCCGGCGATGGGGTAGGTATCAATCAACCGGCTGATGGCGTCGATGTTCGCCGAGTCTAGCATGAATTCGATCATAAAGGCTCCTTTAAAATCATAAGGGAATTTTACCACGGGGGGACACGGAGTACAACACGGAGGATGCGGGGGAAGAAGAAGACAAAGAATTTACCACGGAGTTACACGGAGGGAAGAAGAGTTTCACGGAGGAAGAAGAAGAAAAAAAGCAGGAAAACCAAGAAAGCAAGAAAAGACTTCGCACAGAGGCACGGAGAACACGGAGGGAAGACACGGAGGGCAAGGAGGAAGAGGAAGAGTTCTCGCCAAGGCGCGAAGGCGCAGAGGACGCGAAGGGGGCGTGTTGTTACATGGCTGTGGAAGTGTGCTTATTCCGATGGTCTGTGGTTTTCCCAATAATCCTTCGGTGTTACAATCCTGGTCTGCTTATAGAAGGGAAAGGTAAAATCATTAGTATTTCCGGTTATTATAAAATCCGCAGTACATTCATCGGCAAGTTCCAGTATTTTATTATCATCCTTGTCTGAAATCAACTCAATAGTCATGCGTGGTTCATAGCAAATCGCCTTCATCTCTATGTTGGCAAGAACAACTCTGGCCTTTACCGCAAATTCCTGAAACTGCGCGAATTTGGGGCATTTTAATACCTCGTAATATTCAGCTATTAGCTGCGGTGAAATACAAAGGAGTATTTTGTCCTCTATAAACAAATCGAAAATAATGCGATGGGGATAACTTATTTGAATGAGTGATGATACAATGACATTGGTATCAATTATTATTTTTTTCATTTTGGCGAACAGCTTGAACTTCTGTAGTAATGGCTTCCATTGTCATAGAAGAAAGGCCGGAAGCTTCCGCCGCGCTGACCGCCGCTTTCAGGTTTCCTCTCATAAGTTCCTTGCTGACCATATCCACAAAATCCGAGAAGGATAATACATTTCCGGTAATGCCGAATTTAGCATATTCCACGTCAGAAATGGCAATACTTAATGTTTTCATACAAGAAAAGATAACACATACGACAGGACTTAACAATAGGGATTAACCACGAACCACACGAACGGAGGAAGAAGACCTCGCACGGAGCACACAGAGGAAGAAGAGGAAAAAACCACGGAGGGGCACGGAGTACAACACGGAGGAAGAAGAAGAGTTCTCGCCAAGGCGCGAAGGCGCAGAGGACGCAAAGGAGGCGCGTTGTTTGATAGCTGCGCGGCCTTGTCAAGCATGTCAATGTTGGTGATCGCCAGCAAGGACGGTTGACGATCATCCGCAAGGGCGGTTGGAGAACGTCCGCAAGGACGGTTGATGATCGCCAACAAGGGCGGTTGGCGGTTGTAAACCACCAGAATGGTATCAGGTACAATAATATAAACTTAAGAATAAGAAACCACAGAGTTACACGGAGTTTCACACGGAGTTTCACGGAGGAAGAGGAAGAGGAAAAAAGAGAGCGGCGCGTTAAGAGCGAGCAGCGAGACTTCATCATTTTTTTGGATTTTCCAAATGAAAAGCCTGAAGGAATCGACCGGCTTAGTAATCTCTCTTCTCCGTGAAACGCGAACCGGAGGTTCGACGTGAGGCTGTCCCGTCAGGGGCAGCCAAACTCCAAGCTGTCCGTTAGGACAGCAGACCTCCGTGGTTTCCTCTTTTATTCGTATGCGTTCCGAAGGAACGAGTTCGTGACGTTCGTGGTAAAAATTAGAAAACAAACCATAGAGTTTTACAGAGTTTCACGGAGTAGGAATGGTACCATTGCAATGTTCCTAATTACTCCATTTGCATCAACAATTTTTTCGCTGCCGCTTTTTCTTCAAAACTATTACTGTTTTGAAGAATTTGGGTTAATTNTTCTTTATCATAATCCTGATATTTTTCCTTGAATTTTTCTATCATCGCAGTTTTTTTCTCATAATNTTTTTGCAAACCTTCCATTCCCTTTTTCGCGAAACCCCATAAGCTGCTCATAATATCTTTCCCTGAAATTTGGTTGTTTTTTTGTTCAGCCACATAAGGTTCGATATCCGCATATTCATCATCAAGATGGATATTGCCCAAGTTTGCAACAGTTACCATTGCCTTTAGATATTCAAGTTTCATTTCTTCATCTTCTGTAAGATCAGCGGCTTTTTTGTACAGAATCACTGCCTGACCATAACTTTCAGGAGATTCTTTTCCCTGTTTCGCATATATAAATGCAAGATCTTCATAATATTGAACACAAGAGTCATCCATGATGATTGCCTGCTCAATATCCGCTATCGCTTCACTTATATCTATTTTTTCGGATCTAAAAAAACCACGAGAAATGCTTGTTGTTTTGGCTTTTGCAAGTCCTCTATTATAATAGAAGTCAGCTTTTGCTATCGTCGGATTTAGTTCTAAAGCCTTTTCAAAGTCTTTTATGGCTTTCTCTGCATAATAGCTGCTTTCAAAGTGTTCTGACTTTTTATAATAAACGTCTTTTACATATAGGCGCCCTCTTTCAGAATAATAAAACGCATGATTATTGTTTATTCCTAATGCCTCATTCAAAGGAATTATTCCATCATAAGAGGGTATTTCTTCTTTATCCCTGTCCCATACAAATCGCATTTCAAACCTGGTCATCGAATAAAAACAAAGAATTACATCGTATGTATATAGTGGATCTCCCTGAATGATACCTTCTCCATATTTTGCATCTTTAAAATAATCATAAGCATAAGAACAAACTTTACTGATAGACCATTCATTATTAGAATAATAATAATATCGCAACCCTTTAGCCAAATGAACATAGCGTGTTGACAATTCGGTATTTATCGCTTTTTCGATGAACGACCTTGCTTTTTCAAGATCATACTGAAATATATAAGCTAACCCTATGTACAGATAACAAAAACCATTATTAGGGTCAATTTCAATGCCTTTCATAAAGAAATCAATGGCATCACCGTATTTTGCCAAATTAAACTGCTCAAGTCCAGCCTCAAAAAAATCTTTGGATGCCAGCGGTTCCATTTTCTACCCCTTTTTTACGCAAGATATAATCCTGCATTCTCTACTTGGATGTTTTGCCTTGACTTTGTTTCTGGCCTCCGTCTCACTGCTTGCCTGCACCGTAGTCCCCTGGATACCTTGTGAAGTCCCATTGCTGGATTTAATCTCATACTTAATCTGAAAAATCGCCATAAAATCCTCCAAATCATTTTTTAGGTGTTTTTGCAACCACCTTTTTTTAGTCGCGTAATCTGCGGTTTTCCTGTCTTTTCTTTACGCATATCTAACATATATCACTTAAATATACTCCTTGTCAACTATTTATTACGCGATTTTAAGTAAAATTATACTATGGGGTTTAAAGAGAACCTGAAAGCGGAATTGGCTTATAAAGACATTCTTATCAAAGAATTGGCCGCGCTTTCGGGGATAAACCGGCGGACTATAGATAATTACCTTAGGGTTGACGGTTCCATGCCTTCCGCCGATGCCGCTGTCCGTATCGCAAGGGCTCTGGGGGTAACCGTAGAGTATCTTATAACCGGCCACGAATTACTGGAGCAGAATCCTTCATCACTGCTCCCTGACCCACGTGTTATCCTAAAAAGTCTAGAATCGCTTAACAAACGCGATCGGAAAATAGTTCACACCTTGATAAATTCGCTCAAAGAAATAGAAGAATCAGAGAAAAATAGCACCAAAAAATAGAAAACCGTCCTTAGTACCGGTTTTGCCTTGTGCCAGCGGACTCGGCCTGCTCTTTTGTTCGTGTGGTTCGTGGCCAATTTTCTATTTTCTTCCTTTGCGTTCTCCGCGCCTTTGCGCCTTGGCGAGAACTCTTCCCTCCGTTATCCTGGTAACGCCGCGTGCCTGATACCGGTTTTGCCCTATACCTCGGACAGACCATGCAATGAGTGGTAAGGAAGTTTATCTTGTGGCGCGGGCAGTATAGCCTGAGCGCTTATAATCCCGTAAGTGAGAATCGTTGGAAAGAACAGTGGCATTTAAGGCAATGGCGGAAGCGGCAATAAGGGCGTCAGGAAGGCGCAATTCTTTGGCTCTGCGGATTTGAACGGCAATTTCGCAGACGGCCTTGTCAATTTCCGTCCAATTAAACAAGTCCAGCAGGTCGCGGGCGGCGGCTTCCTCGTCCTCGCTCATACCGGCTTTCGCAAGCACCTCAATTGCCACAACCGGATTGATGAATACTTCGCAGTTTGGAAAATCAGCCAGAAAGGCAAACAAGTTCAAACTACGGCTGAGATTGTCAATGAGGACATTGGAGTCCAGCATGAAACGGAACGTATCCATGTTAAACCCGCTCTTCCCAATCATCCCGCATGGCGTTGATATCTTCAATACAATTTTTCCACGGGTTGTCTTTCCATGCGCCATAAGAGCGGCGGAGCGCCTCGCGGAAAGCCGCACTGCTCATTTTCCCTTTCTCCTCAGGCGGAACGACAGGGTACGGTTCATCCTGAACAGGGAATTGAATGACGACGTGTGCCTTTCCAACCGGTACTTCATGTGGAACTTCGATTGTCAACCGGTGGTCAGCCGGAATTTCAACAGTTTGTTCAATGATCATGAGAATAAAATAACATGGAATTGAGAATTAAACAAGGACAAGCGATGTTCAGGGAACGCGAAAATACCTGCTGCCGAATTCGCATAATGCTCCTTGACATGTGCTTCCCAGCCATCACCGTCAGACACAGCTACCGCCGAAGTTCCCCCTCTCGGCCATTTCTTTTTGTAAAAGCAGTTTGACTTCTTCAAGAGGCGCGTCAAAATCTTCCGCCATATTGGAGTCTAGTAAGTATCCCAGTCCCACTCGATCCGTCCTTCCCGTATAGTGTTTTGGTACGCCTCGTACCGGGCATCAGAAAGACGCAATGCCCTGCCATACTGTTCGGAAAGTTTGCCTTTTTCCCGTGCGGTGTTTTTGGTTGTGGTGTTTATCTGTATGAGTTCCAGGCGTTCCATGTCCGAAAGGAGAGTAAACGCTTCGTCGCGGATAACTTCAATGGTTACGGTCATGCTTCAATCATAGAATTATTCCGGGCATTTGTCGAGTATTCGTTAACAACGCGGCATTAACGCCGCATACCCGACACCAATTTTGCCCTTTTACCTCAGATATTATTACTCTGGAAAATAACGACAACCTTTTTCAACAATTCATCCAGAAAGTCATTATTAACTGTTTCAACATAGCTCCATTGCCGGGCGTTATAATCAATGGTTACCAATTGATCAAGCATAATGACTCCGATTGATTTGGTTTCTTCCATAGGAACATACAGTGGATACCGCCGGGACGTGTTTGAAATTGGCGCGAACACGGCAATATTGGCGAAATCACTTACAAGATGATGGCTTAAACAAATATAAGGCCGGTAGCCCTTTTGTTCATGCCCCTGCTTTGGATCAAGGTTTATTTTTATAATGTCGCCTTGCATCGGGACATTGTTTACCATTGTTCTTTCCCGACCGGTTCAACCGGGTTCGTAAGCTCAGTTTTGAAACTCTCCCCTGAATAGTCTTTGAATAGGTATTCGATAGTTCCTTCTCTCGGTGTTGCGGGTTTGGAAACGGTCAATACATTTTCCCTAAGCTCCAAAACCACTTCGTCATTTGCGCGAATTCCTAACTGTCGAGTCATTTCAACAGGCAGCCGCAACGCCTGGCTGTTCCCCCACATGGAAACGGTCGCTTTCGTCCGTATCATAGTATACCTCACTTAATACTAGTATATACAAAATGTAGAAACATAGCAAGGGAAACGAAAAGGGATGGCAACCCCGCCCGCCTGACCCCGGTTTTCATACAAAATTTGAGATCTGCCCTTTACGGCTTGCCAAAAGGGTGCTAGAATTTCGTTGAGTGGAGGTGGGTATGTTAAGTATAAGACAGAATTTTCTGGAGACTATACGCGGGGGCAAGCCGGATCGGTTTGTCAATCAATATGAGTTCCTTACTCTTCTCATGGGGGAAAATTTCGCCATGTTGGACCCCATCAACAGGGCCTTTCCCCCGGTAGTTCCAGGCGGGGGCCCGGTTAAAGGGGCATGGGGAATTACCGCTGAATTGAGGGAGGGCTGGCCTGGCCCAATGCCCCTTCATCATGGCGGCCTTTCGGCACTCAAGGATATCACAAAATGGAAAGAAGTGGTCAAGATGCCGAAGACCGATTACCCGGCCCCGGACTGGGAGGACGGCGCCAAAATGGCGGAGGCGGTNAATNGAAAAGAAACCTTCGCAGCCGCCGCCTATTTTAACGGTGTGTTTGAGAAATGCCACTACCTTATGGGCATGGAAGAGTGCATGNTCAATTTATATGAAGAACCGGCTCTTATGCACGAATTGATTGACTACATTACGGAATACGAACTTAAATACGCGGANTCGATTACCAAATACTGGAAACCCGACGCCCTGTTCCACCATGACGACTGGGGTTCCNGNACTTCGACCTTTATGTCGCCGGATATGTTCCGCGAATTCATCAAGCCCGCGTATGTCGAAATCTATAAATACTATAAAAGCCATGGCGTGGAGATAATCGTCCACCACAGCGACTCCTATGCTGCCACTCTTGTACCTGACATGATAGACATGGGGGTTGACGTATACCAGGGCTGCGTCACCGAAAACAACGTGCCTGAGCTGGTGAAAAAATACGGCGGTAAAATCTCTTTCATGGGGGATCTGAACAACGGCGTATTGGACAAAGCTGACTGGACGCCGGAACTTGTGCGGAAGGAAGTTGAACGGGCCTGCCGCAGCAACGGGAAACTCTACTTCATCCCCTGCCTTACCATGGGCGGCCCCGGAAGCTCCTTCCCCGGCGTATACGATGCCGTTACCGGGGAAATCAACAGAATGAGCAAGGAGATGTTTAAATAAGTCAAGATTAAAGGAGTATCTACTATGACCGTAATGGAAGCAATTGAGGGCCGCAGGAGTATCCGGCAATACCTTGATAAACCCGTCGAAAAAGAAAAAATGGATAAAGTAGTTGAGGCGTTCCGCTTTGCGCCTTCCGCCGGGAATAACCAGACCTGGCAGCTCCTGGTGGTTACCGATCCCGCCAAAAAGGCAAAGGTGAGGGAAGCGACCCTTGGCAAACGGGAGATGGTCACCCAGGCGCCCGCCGTGCTTGTGGCTGTCAGCGCCCGCAAGGACACCATGTCCAACGGCCACGCCGTGGACACGACCGACGTATGCATAGCCCTGACAATGGCAATGCTGGAAGCCTGGGAACTCGGACTGGGCACCTGCTGGATGGCGAGTTACGCGGAGCCCGTTATGCGCGAAGCCCTGGGCCTAAGCGAGAGCACCAGCATAGTGTCAATCATGCCCATAGGCTACGCCGCCGAAAGCCCGCCGGCGAAGCCCCGCAAGCCCGTGGAGGAAATAGCGGTGTATATTTGAATGGGCATTTTGACAGCGCCGCGCACCTGCCATTATTTTTCCTCCGTGAAACTCCAAGCTGTCCGTTAGGACAGCAGTTTTCCCTCCGTGACCTCCGTGGTTTTTCTTTTTTCATTATTCATTTGATACGCAATCATTTTCCGCTCCACCTGCGGCTTGGGCAGGGCGATTGTGAAGACGGTCCCCTTCCCTTCGCGGGACGAGACGATGACCTCGCCCTGGTGCTCCTTGACAATCTTGAACAGCACGGTAAGGCCAAGGCCCGTCCCGCTCTCTTTCGTGGTGAAGTAGGGCTCGAAAATCTTCGACAGGTTTTCCTCGGATATGCCCGTCCCCGTATCGGCGATGATGATAAAGACCTCCTCTTCCATGTCCGCGGTGGTGATGGTGAGTTTCCTCGTGCCATTTATGGCAATGCCATTCGCGGCAGCGCCGCTCATGGCAGCTTCGGCGTTTTGAACCACGTTGAGGAGGGCCTGCTTCATGAGGCCGAAGTCGAAGTCGACGGCGCTCAGGTTTTCGTCCAGGTCGAGGACGCATTCAATGCCGGCATTTTTCAGCTCAAATGAAACGAAGTCGGCGAGTTCGGTGACGAGGTCGTTGATATTGCCGCGCCGCATCTGCGCGTTCACCGGCCTGACCGCGAAGAGGAAATCTACGACGATGCCGTTCAGGCGGTCGATTTCCTCGTTCACGACTTTCAGGTACTTGTCGATTTGGCGGAAATAGTTGTACGGCTCGCATCTGCCAACTTCGTTGGCGACGTTAACTTCGTTGGCATTGCCAACAGAGTTGGCGAGAGCTCCAATCACCTCATTATGCTCGACACACAGCTTCTCCTGGAGAGTCGCGGCCCTTTGAATGAGCTGCACATGAATCGAAAGGGCGCCGAGCGGGTTCTTGATTTCATGCGCGACGCCGGCGGCCAGGGTGGTGAGGCTGGCGAGGCTCTCCATGCGCCGCATCCTGGCTTCGCGGTTCCTTATCTCGGTGATATCGTTGATGAGGATCAGGGAACCCGTGACCTGGTGTTCCTGTACCATAGGCATAACGCTGAAACTGAGAAGCCTCGTCGTCCCGTTGACATCGATGCCGAACTCCTTCTCGTCGATGTTGTCGGCGGCGGCAAGGGTTCGCTCGAGAAAGGCGGCCACGGTTTCATCCGGGATAACGCTCCAGACAGTTTCCTTGCCCTGCTCGTAGGACGCAATCGAAAGGAGGCGCCGGGCGGCCTTGTTCGCGATTATCAGGTTGTTGTCCGGGTCGCAGACCAGCACCCCCCTTATGAGAGAATCCATCACCGTTTCGAGGCGGTCAATTTCCTCCGACGCCAAAACAAGCAGGTCCCGAACCTGTTCGGCCTTGAGCTTGTCGGCTTTCTGCAGCGCCCGCTTGATGAACTGCCTCATAGTTCCGCCATCCCCCGGCTCAAATCGGTGAAGAGTTTCTCCAGAACCGGCCCACTTCGTAAATTATAAGTCCCCACGGCGCTTTCGGCCCAGTTACAACACGAAGCCCACATCTCAAAGAATGAGGAGTGAGGAGTTAGAAACGAGGAATCAGGAAAACTTTGCCTCTGGCTCATGGAAACATTTTCCAGAAGGCAAGAGAGGAAGCGCGAGAAGAGGGAGCGCACCTCGAACTTGTCCGCTTTTTCTAGGATCAGGGCAATGACCGGGCCCGAATCCTCCTTCGGCCTTCCGAGGCCCGCGGCTTCAGCCCTGGGAGCGCTGTATTTGCCCAAAAGTACCAATTCGCCGCAGAGGGCGCGGCCGCCGCGTTTGGCGAGCATGGCCGCCTTGAACGCGATGGACGCGGCGAAGTAGGACGCGAGCGCCTCAAGCGTGACGGCGGAAACAGGAAGAAAAGAATCGAGGTACATTTCAAGCCGAATAGAAGCCGCTTCCGATTCAGCGGAAGCTGCCTTGTCCCTAAAAACCCTCTTTATAACGTCGGCTTCGACGTCCGCGCTCCTGGCGTTGAAGCGGTAGGGCCTGAGGCGGGAGAGTATGGTCGGGAGCAGGCTGCCCGGCCGGGCGCTGGTGAGGACGATACTCAGACGGGCGGAGGGTTCCTCAAGCAGTTTTAGCAGGGAGTTGCGGCCCTCTTCCTGCATGCGGTCGGCGTTTTCGATGACAAGGAGTTTCCCGTTACCCGAGGGGGCAAGGCGGCACCACCAGGCCGCGCGCCTTAGCTGGGCGATGGGGATGGTCTCGCCCATGCCTTCGGACTCAAGTTTGAAAGCGTCCTTTTTTATCCCCTCGACGAGTTTATCAGGCATTTCTTTATCGCCGCCAATAAACGAAGAGACCTCGTCCAGGTCTTCCTCAAGGGAATTGACGAGGGGGGAAATCTTTGACGCCTTTGGATCATCTTCCCACAAGACCGGACTGAACCTGAGAAGGAGCTTGCGTATCGAGCGGATGAAGAGGAGGCGGCAGGGTGAGGCTTTCTCGGGAACGGCGGCTTCCACGTTAAGCGCAGCCTCGCGCAAAAAGGCCCCGGCGGAGGCGGCGATTTCCGCGGAGAAGTTCTTCCTTCCCATACAAAGGATATCGGGGTGGATGAGAAGCCTGTGGCGGGCGCAGGCCGGGCAGGCGCAATTCCATCGCCCAACGTCTTCAGCTTCGCAGGAGAC
>JGI24698J34947_10000900_pt1 | contig 15068 bp, 14 predicted proteins | sample TergutMp193P3_FD_34947 | JGI IMG/M metagenome (IMG submission 34947) | reverse complement strand
AAAAAAAACAGATGTATAGTAGTCTCTAAAACATTTTTCCCATTTTCAAAAAACGCCGACTACCGGGGACAGGTATACATATCTGCCTCCAACGGCTTTTTATTTTTTCAGCGCGGCCGGAACCGTCAACGAAGTTGGCGATAGTTCCGAAGACCGCAAAGGAGTTTCTATGAAAAGGTTTGGTTTTCTTTTGGCAATGCTGGCGTTAGTGCTGGCATTTGGATTGGTGCTTGTGTCCTGCGATGACGGCACAACAACAAGCAGTGGCAGCGGCGGGGGAGGCGGGGGAAGCGGAGGCGTCCTTACAATAACCGATATCCCACAAGAACATTTTGGTAAATATACAACAATTAGTTTATCAGTTAGGGTTGATGGATCGTGGGTTAGCGTATACGGCGGCGACTTTGTTACCACCACTGTCGGCAATACTATCAGCACCAGGCAGTATGCGATTCAAATAAAAAGCTCTACGGTTGTAATTCCATTGTGGTATGAGTATGTGGATTACACTACGTACTCAGTTAAAACTGCCAGATTTACAGGCAGCGGGAGTACCGAAACCAATTCTACTCTATTAGGTCTGTGGGAGGATAGGGCTTGCACTGCCTATTTAGATGCTCCATTCTGGAATATACCCATAACATTCACCAATGGCAACGGCACGGTATCTTATAGTACCATTAGGTAACACGACGCGATTGGCGCCGTGTGTGTAGACAGCACACGGATTAAGGCGCGCAGCTATCAAACTGCGCGTCTTTATCATTCTTTATGGCGTACGGCATTTATTAAAACATCCCTCCCTTGACTTTTTATGCAATTTTTCCACCGCGTTGCACAATAATTATAATATACGATAAACTAAAATATGAAAATGCCAAAAATGCCATGTACAGCATCTGTTTTTTTATTGTTAATGGTTGTTTGCACAACTGTCTCCTGTAAAACAATATCTATAAAAACCTATAGGGTAGAAACGCCCCTGCTGGAAGAACAGAGCAGTATTAAAATTGTCTTAATCTCAGATTTGCACAGTACAATTCATGGAAAGGATCAAACCATACTAATTGATAAAATTAAATTCATTAATCCTGATTTAATAGTATTGGCCGGCGATATTTTTGATGATGTTGTCCCAATGACCGGAACCCAATTGCTGCTATCGGGAATTTCAGGTATCGCGCCCATTTATTATGTTACAGGAAATCATGAATATCGGGGTGATATTTGGGCAATCAGGGAAGAACTTGCGTCTCATGGAGTAATTATTTTGTCGGATAATTATATATTAATCGAAATAAAAAACAATGAAATAATTATTGCCGGAATAGATGATCCGGATAAGAAATTATTTGGGTCGCCAAATTATAATCAAAATGACAGCATGGAAGGCGCGTTCAGGGAACTGGATGAAATATCATTATATAAAATACTAATCGCGCATCGTCCTGAAATAATCGAGAACTACAAGAAATATTCATTTGATTTGATCTTATCCGGACATACACATGGGGGGCAAGTCAGAATCCCGTTTATTGTGAATGGATTATATGCGCCCAATCAGGGACTTTTTCCCAGATACGGGGGCGGAATTTACGTACATGGAAATTTAACGCATATTATAAGCAGGGGACTGTCAATTAATCCAATACTTCCCCGAATATTTAACCCTCCTGAATTGGTAATTATCGAAATATACCGGTGACATCTTATAAAAATCTTATCCTTGACTTTTTTGTGCTATTTCTCCATTTTATATGCTGGTAGCCTGAATTTTCCGGTTGTACTATTTTCAGGAGGGGGATGAATGTACCTGCTTGATTCAAGGAAATACTGGTCCGACCCGAAAGTACCCATTCAGTTTGAATTCAGGAACCCCCAATCTCCCTTCCCCTTGCATGTCCACGATTTCCATGAGATAGTAATTGTGTACTCGGGAGGCGCAAAACATCTCACCCAGGACCTGGAACGGGAAATCCTCTCCGGTGATTTTGTGAGCATAAAACCGGGGCAGGCCCACGGTTACAAGAATATACGGAATCTGGTTCTAATGAATATACTCATCAAGCCTTCGTTTTTTATTGACGACCGCCACAGCCTCTGTTCAATCCCGGCCTTCCAAACCATGTTCTGTCAGGAACCGGAAGAGGAAGCGAGCAAACGTCCGATTATCCATTTCAAGCTTGATCACGGGGTATTCAGCATGGCGAAAAACCTGATCGAAAACGCCAGAACGGAGCTTTCCGCACGCCCCGAAGGTTACGGGGCAATGGTTACGAGTCATATCACGGAGCTGATCGTACTCCTCATGCGAAATTACAGGATAAGGGATTCGGTAAAGCCGGGTTTTGCCCACGACGCGAGTATTGTTATTGATTACGTAAAGCAAAATTATCATCATCCTTTAAGCATGGATGATTTAATGGGTTTGTCGGGGATGTCCGAAAGCCATGTTCTGCGCCTGTTTAGGCGTTACCTTGGCTGTCCTCCTTTTCAGTATATCAACAGGCTTCGCCTCGCCGAGGCGGCCGATGAACTCACCCAAACGGACAAATCCATAACCGAAATCGCGCTTGACCTGGGCTTTAACGACAGCAATTATTTTTCACGTCTTTTCAGGAAAAACCTGGGGCTCTCCCCGCGGGAGTACCGGAACAAATACCTTATGGAGAATCTTTTGGAGAAGGCGGAATAACGCGCCATCTATTGATGGCAAAACATTTATGGAGGGTGTTGATATGTATAACGAAGCAAAGAACGAGTACAAAAAATGGGGAATCGATACGGAAGAGGCGCTGAAACGCTGCGCCGCCATCCCGGTGTCCCTCCACTGCTGGCAGGGGGACGATGTGACCGGCTTTGAAAAGAACTCAGGGCCCCTTTCCGGCGGCATTCAGGCCACGGGGAATTATCCCGGCAAGGCCCGTAACAAAGACGAGCTCATGGGAGACCTTGATTTCGCATATTCCCTTATCCCCGGCGTAAAGCGGCTCAACCTTCATGCCCATTACGCCATTACCGAAGAGGCGGTTTCGCGTGACGCGCTTGAACCGAAGCACTTTGAGCCGTGGCTCGCCTGGGCAAAAGAGCGGAACATAGGCCTTGACTTCAACGCCACCCCTTTTTCCCACCCCATGGCGGACAGCGGGATGACCCTTTCCTCTCCTGACAAAAAAGTCCGTGACTTCTGGATCCGCCACTGCAAGGCGACAAGAAAAATCGCCGCCTTTTTCGGGGAAAATCAGGGAAGCCCGGCGTTACACGACATCTGGGTCCCCGACGGCCTCAAGGACACCCCCGCCGACAGGCTGGGCCCGAGGGAGCGGCTCAGGGACGCCCTGGACGAAATCTACTCGGTGAAATACGGTAAAGAGCACATAACCGACGTTGTGGAAAGCAAGCTCTTCGGCATAGGCCTTGAAAGCTATACCACCGGCTCACTGGACTTCTACATCGCCTACGCCGCAAGCCGCGGTATTTACGTGCTTTTGGACAACGGCCACTTCCACCCCACGGAAATGGTATCGGACAAAATCCCCGCACTGCTCTCGATCTTCGACAGGATAGCGCTTCACGTGACACGCTCCGTCCACTGGGACTCGGATCACGTGGTTCTCTTCGAGGACGAGATAAAGGAAATCGCCAAGGAGATAATCAGGAACAGGGCGGAGCAGAGGGTCCTTATCGGGCTGGACTACTTCGACGCGAGCATCAACCGAATCGCGGCCTGGGTGTTAGGCGCACGCAATTTCCAGAAGGCCCTGCTCTGGGCCCTCCTCATGCACCACGAGGAACTCAAAAAACTTCAAGACTCATGGAACTTCTCAAAACTTCTCGCCACGCAGGAAGAACTCAAGACCCTCCCCTTCGGCGCGGTCTGGGACGAGTACCTCGTCAGGCAGAAGATCCCCGGCGCGGACTGGTACGCCCTGGTGGAGAAGTATGAGGAGGGGACGCTGAAGAAGAGGGGGTAAGATGGAAGAAGAGCATCTCACGTAGGTACAGGGACACGGAGAGCTATGAGTAATTATTTTCTTTTACATCATAAAGCTTCTCAAGTATCCTGACCATTGCGAGAGTGTCCAGGCGGCAGTATGCAAGCAGGGCCTCTCTGACGCGTTTCCGCTCTTCGGGGGTTTTACCCGCCAGTTCAACATACGCGGTCATGGCTTCCCCGCCGTCGTGGACAAGATCAAGCGCATGATAGTCGAGTTCGGCGTCGCCCGGACAGAGAGCAGGCAGAACCTGTTTGATGGAATACGAGCCGCTCATTTCACGGCTGTAGAATGCGCGCTTTTGAAAGGGCTGCATAAGGTCTTTGACGTTGTCGTGTATCTTCATTAAATGAGCGGATAAATCGCCGAACATTTCCGCGAGTTCCCTGATGCGCCCCTTTTCAAAACCCATGTTGTAGGCAAGGACACAGACGCCTTTGGGTATGTCCACGCAAAGGCGCTGCGCCAGTTCACGACGCGGATCGGTTCCCTCTTCGGCTACGCCAACAGAGTTGGCGAGAAACTCCCTGTGGCGCAAGGAGCCGCCTTTGGTTTCCTGTATGTGCAATGAATACTGAAACGGAATTTGCATATAGGGACGCTGCCCATCAAAGGACGGGATCGCTTCCTGGAAAGTTTCAAAATCCAAAAAGTAAAGAGGATAGCGCAGGGTTTTAAGAAAGAGGTCGATTTCCTTTCTGTCGATGTGAGGAGGACGGTTGTACACCTGCGTTTCCACCTGAAGCCGCGCCGATTTGCCGAGTTTTTCCCCGCTTTCAAGAAGCTGTTTAAAGCTGACAATGCCGCGCCTGTAAAGCGAGAGTTGTTTATCAAAACGCATACCATGCCCTGAAATATCAAAAACGCTGTTTTGCGGAATGTGCCGCCAGCACCAGGTACGGTACACGCATTCGTAGGGGTTAAAACATTGTTCCCCGATTTCCGTATCCGGTTCAGCTTCCGCCGCCGCGCTCACTTTGAGATTCCCAATGTTAGCCGCAACATCAGCCTGCATTGAACGTATTTTTTTGGTACAGTTATGGACAGTGAAAAGACCGCGAAGATCAAGCTCTCCTTTCCGTTCGTATTTATTGTTGATGTGCATAACGGAAGCTTTTTTGACATTCAAACCGCCGGACGCAAGGACGTAGTATTGATACGCCGTATCTTCATAATGAACCGGCTTAACTTCCGTAGAACTTTTTACCTCGATAATTTCTACGCCGTCTTTAAGAACGCGCAGTATGTCAACGCTGCAAAAGTTTCCATCATGGGCGAAAGAGGCTTCGCAGATGACTCGGGGACAGTCATCTCCGATTGCTGACCCCGTTAAAAGCCTCTGTGTTTCCGCAATCATGGCGGACTTGTTTTTACTGTAGGGCACCTCCGTATATTCCCCGTAGTAACCCATAGCGAGGTCTCCCACTTTATTGCCGGTGTCCAGTACAGACTGATTCAGCGCCGAATCGTCGCGCACTTCGCTTTTGTTTATGTCCAGCCAGAGAATCTTAGGACACTGAATGCCCCTGCAGTAGCGGGATTTGGAAAGATTCACATTGCCTCCTTACTCAGTCGGTAATATATTCACCCAATTCATTGAAATTAATTTTTATTGCTTTTGATTATTCTTAGTATATCCAGCCATAAAATATTAATAATCGTAATATCTTTATCATGTTCTGCCTTCTGATTATTAAACTGTGTTATTTGTACCAGTATTTTGTTTTTATTGTTGTGTTTCTTTAATTCATATATATATTTATTCCTTTGATCCTCACTTACAATACTGGAACCTATTTTTGTTTCAACGATTATGATAAAATTTTTACTCGTACATAAAATATCAAATCTATTCCTTTTTTCCTCTCCTTTCTTTAGCGAATTTTTATCTGACATGGAAAATCTCAATGCCCCCTTCCTCATTTAACCTAACCTGCTGGGTTTCCCCGCAGTTTTTGCATGTAATACTGACTGTACGTACTGCCCGCAGGGTGTCCATTGAAAGAATGTACTTCGTACGGCAGTCTTCATTGTCACAAATAATTGTAATTGTTTCTTCGATCACCCTGTAATGCCCCCAGATCCAATTTTAAGCCATTTGACCAGGCTTGTAAAGGGAAAAAACACCGATTTGGTCTCCTCTGTCGTTCATTTCTTTAGTCTAATCGGTTCACCGTGTCATTTAGTGCCATAATGATTCTTAAAAATAAAATATATGAAAATATCGAGTTTTTATTCTTGCTATATGATTAAAGAGTGCTATACTGTAATTATATGAAGCCGAGAAAAAGCCTCCCGAAGATTTCTTTGCCCAGGATATATTTCATCGACCGGAAAATCGCCGAGGGAAGATATCCCAATGCCCCTGAGCTGGCAAAAGAATATGAAACCAGTCTGTCTACCATCAACCGCGACATAGCTTATATGCGGGATATGATGAATGCGCCTATTGCCTATGACTTTTTTAAAAAGGGTTTTTACTATACCGAAAAAACTTTCCGCCTTACCGCTGCTTACGCGACTGCCACCGATCTTTTGGCGCTTGGTATGGTAAAGAATCTCATGGAGCTGTACAGGGACACCCCTGTTTACGATGCGGCCCTTAATCTACTGGAGAATATATCCGCGCCATTGCAGGATGAAGAAGATACCGAGTGGTTTCGTGATCGTATCGTAATCCCAAAATTCGCTTCGGCTTCAATGGATGAGGAGACATGGAAGGGCATTGTTGAAGCCTTGCGACGAAACCGGGTAATCACTTTTCAATACAGCGGCAATCCGAACCCCGGCGAACAGGACAGTACTCCCTACAAAAAAATATTTATACGCCGGGTACGTCCTTACCAGCTCCTCTTTGACAGGAGCGACTGGTATCTCTTTGCTTTTGACGAAGACAGAAATGACATGCGGATCTTCGCCCTTCCAAGAATCACCGGCCTTGCGCTTACGAATGCAAAATTCCACATACCCGCCAAATTTGATTACCGCAGTCTGGAAGGTCTAAGCTATTTCGCGATATACGCCGGCGCAAAGATCTACCGTTTCAGAATAACGATAAGCGGGGACGCCCGTTGGATCAAGGAGCGTCTTTGGGCCGGCGATCAGAAGATCAAGGAAACGCGAAACGGCATAGAGATATCTTTTACCAGCAACCAGATCGACAGGATTCTGGATTGGGTGCTTTCCCTGACGCCGCGCGCCCGTCCTCTCGCGCCGAAAGTCCTTGTCGATCGCTGGACGAAAGCTATCCGCGAAGCGGCAAAAATCGTCAATAAGAAAGAGCAACCATAATTTTCTTGGTGAATTCTTCTTCTCCCAGTCTCTGATACCCAATCCCTGATCCCTTTCCTTGTTAATCGACACGAAAACCGATTGATTTTGCGGCTTTCACCATTAACTCGTCTTCGCAAATGGCGGTAAGTCCTTCAAGGGTGACGGGTGTTCCGTTTAGTACGGCTTTTATGGCCTGCTTGCGTGCGATGTTTTCTATCTGACCACCTGAAAAATCGTAACGCGAAGACAGAACCGCCGCGTCCTCCTCGCTTAAGGCGCTCAAACGGCTCCGCCAGATTTCGGCCCTTGCCTTGTTGTCCGGCTTACCAAACTCGATTTTATAAAGAAACCGCCGCTCAAACGCCTTGTCCAGATTGGCCGCGAGATTGGTTGTAGCGATAAGGATTCCACCGTGAAGGTTTTCCATCTCCTGCAAGATGATGTTCTGTATCGCGTTCTCCGTCTGTGCCGGGCCGCGGCGGGTGTCGCCTAACTCCTGCCGCTTGCCCAGCACGGCATCGGCCTCGTTAAACATAAGAATAGGCGTGATACCACCGGCCCTGATCATGCGCTTGTAACGATCAAAAACCGCCTTTATCCGTTTCTCACTTTCGCCGAACCAGCAGCTCTTCGTATCGCTGATATCCACAAGGCAGATGTCCCGGCTGGTGAGGCGGGCAATTTGGTAAGCGGTTTCGGTCTTGCCCGTTCCGGGGGGGCCCTGGAAAAGAATTGTGAAGGCGGCGGTCATTTTTTCGCCGGCAAGACGCTGTTTGATGGGAGCGAAGTTGTCTTCCGTAAGGAGGCTTGTGAGTTCAGCTACGCGGCCGCTTATTTCCATATTGTAAAAAAGACGGCGTTCCTGTATGCCGGAGGCCGGGATTATATTTTCTATGCTTTGCCTTTTTTTCTCTTTGAGGTCCAGACCGGCAAGGAAGGTTTCACGGGTCTTTTGGGTGGGGGTCCATGTTTCAGTGTTGGCAAGCCCTGAGTCAAAGCCGTTTTCAATGAGGCCTTCCGTCAAGAGCTGGTGGCAGCCGTCCTTAAGGTCTTGTTTCAATCTGCGGACTTCATTGAATCCCAAAAAAGGACGCAGGCAGGTTAAGGGAATATTCTCATCATCTACTTCCAGCCAGGCGCAGCAGAAGGCCAGAAATTGTGTCGCTGTCCCACGGCCAAGGCGGAAGGTCTTGATACCCTGCACAAACGGGGATTTTACGTTTGCGCCGAACATGGCGGTTAACTCAGCGCCCAGACCGGCTTCACTGATGTTGTCGTTTTGGCAGGATTTAAAGAGATTGCCGGCTACGTCAAAAAACTCATCCTGACTAAGGCCGCGATAGGTATTGTTTCGATAGGGACGGCCATCGCGGATGGCTTTTATTACATCCACGGGGACATAATAACTGGGAAGACTGCTGGAATGTGAGGAAAAAACATCCCGCTCGGCCCTGATTAGGCGCTTCTTTTCCAGGGCTTCAAAGTCGTCCATGTATTTCAGTATCTTTGTCCTGCCGCATTTCATGGCCTTTGCGATTTCGCCGATTGAGACGGCGTCATCATCGGAGTTTTCAATGATCAGGGACAAGAAGGCGGCCTGGTTTTCGGTTATCCGCAGTACTTTCGCGAGCGCCTCGAGGGATGGCCTGGCGCTTTCAAAAAACGTTTCCCCAAGCTTGTGCTTGTTGGCAAGGGAAACTATCTCCTCGATACACTCCAGCAGGTTCTTTTGACTTGTATCCATCTTTCCTCCTCCAGTTTTTACCAAATATAACATATTCACCGTATCAAATAATGACAGCGTGAAAAATTTTTACTATACCACTCTATGACACGGTAAAGGGGTTATATTTCCGGTATGAACAATATAACTATTGAGGTTTTAAACGAAGGCGACATCAACGGGTATTCCGGACTCATTAATGAAGTCATGGAAGAATTCAATGAAGAGGAAATTGACGGATTCCAGACGTGGTTCGCAAGCATCGAAGGAATAACCCACAGAAGAAAATACGGGTATGACGACGGGAGCCTGGACACGGTTCAGTTTGCCGCGAAACATGACGGGAAAGTCGTTGGGGCGCTGGAAGTTGAAAACAAAGAACACATACAATCATTTTTTGTAAAAAAAGAATTTCAGAACAAAGGCATAGGCAAAATGCTGTTGAATTATTCATTGGAATTTTTTGCGAAAAACGGGATCGAGGTTACCGGATACTCGGTCCTCTCATCCGATTATGCGATAGGTATATATAAATCATTGGGTTTCAAGGGAGCCGGGAAAAACCTGTACCTGAATATTGAACACCCCGAGGCGGTTTATACTTTTTTTATTGGCATGAAAGGCTCAAAGTGGTTCGACAAAATGGAAGGCGCTGTGCCCTGGCAGGAGGAGCCTGAGTTTATTACCGGAGAAGATAATTACATGCTTTCACTCCAGCAGCAGTGACAGGAACGCCCCTGTATCCAGCGCATGAAAGTACTGTGAAATATCAGTGTCCAGGAGCGCTTCCTTTAGCTCCTCATATTCCAAATGGCGCCCCTTGAACAAATCCATAAGTTCGGCGGGTTCGCGGCTGCCAAAGAAGTCGCCGTAAAAGGCGGCGTTGTTGATGACGCCTTCTTTTCCAAGGTCAAGCAGAATCTCAATTTTGCCGCAGCCTTCTACGCGGCGGGCTTTGCGGAGGGTATACGGCGGGGAGTTCCCGTAGTTCCAGCTCCACTGCGAATAGACCCTCTCCCTTAGCCCTTCGACGGCAGCGTTTTGTTCCGCACTCAGCGTGAGTTCACCCATATCAAACGCCGAAACCATAAATCCCTTCAGGGCAGACCAAAAACCGGTGACGCTCATGTCAGTTTTCATGTAGGGCCTGATGTTTGTGACCCGGCTCTGCACTGACTTCACGCCCCTGGATTCGATCTTGTCGACGCCCGGCTTCAGTGCCTGGGAGAGGACGCTCATGTCGGAATCGTACAGGATCGTGCCGTGGTGCATAACGCGTCCCTCTTTTATGTACTGGGCGTTGCCTGAAAATTTCTTCCCATCCACGACCATGTCGTTGCGCCCGGAGATTTCGACAGGGACGCCGAAGGACAGGAGCGCGTTTCTGATGGGCTCGCAAAAAGCCGCGAAGTTTAGCCCCTGCTTGCCCGCGTCCGTAATAAACGTAAAATTGAGGTTGCCAAGGTCGTGGTACACCGCACCGCCGCCTGAAAGCCGCCTTACAACGCTTATGTCCTTTTCCTTCACGAAAGCGGTGTTTATCTCTTCCAGGGTATTTTGATGTTTGCCCACGATGATCGCGTTGTGATTTTGCCAAAGCATGAAGTAGCTGTGTTTTCTATCAAGGCTATCGAACACAAACTGCTCCAGGGCGAGGTTGCGGCTGGGGTCTGTATTGCGGCTTTCGATGTAGTAAATCATATTAAATCACACCTTTTGATTGACATATAGAGAATTTGGTGAAATCATTTTATTATGTGCACTTAATCAAGTATAGGAGATATTATGCTTATTGGGATAGATCCCATAATAAGCCCGGAGCTGCTGGACGCCCTGTTCCGTATGGGGCATGGGGATGAGATCGTGCTGGCGGATGCTTTTTTTCCGGGCGACTCGATGAACACAAAAGTGATCCGGGCGGACGGCCTTAGGATCCCCGCGCTCCTGGACGGGATCCTCGCTCTGATGAACCTCGATTCATACGCGCAGTACCCGGTTATCATGATGGCCCCGGTTCCCGGCGACGACCTGGACGAAAGCGTCGAGAAATCCTACAGGGCGGTAATCGATAGACGCTGGCCGGGAACTCCGCCTATTGAGCGCGTGGAACGTTTCACCTTTTACGATTGGGCAAAAAAGGCTTTCTGCGTGCTTATGACCGGTGAAACCGTGAAATACGGAAATATCATTTTGAAGAAAGGGGTCATTCCACTACAACGGAGGGAAAGAAATGGCGGTTAATCGTTATAAGGGAGAGTATCCAAAAATCGGCATCCGGCCGACGATAGACGGACGGCAGGGCGTGCTGAAGGTACGGGAGTCCCTGGAAGTTCAGACCATGAACATGGCGAAAGCGGCGAAGGCGCTGCTTGAGAAAAACCTGCGTTACTCCAACGGCGATCCGGTGCAGGTCGTGATCGCGGACACGACTATCGGCAGGGTGGCGGAAGCCACGGCGTGCGCCGCGAAGTTCCGGCGGGAGGGCGTGGACATCACGCTCACGGTAACACCCTGCTGGTGCTACGGCAGTGAGACAATGGACATGGATCCGCAGACGATAAAGGGCGTTTGGGGCTTTAACGGCACCGAGAGGCCGGGCGCGGTGTACCTGGCCTCGGTACTCGCCTCCCACGCCCAAAAAGGCCTGCCCGCCTTCGGCATCTACGGCCACGACGTGCAGGACTCTGGCGACACGAATATCCCGGCGGATGTACAGGAAAAACTGCTGCGGTTCGGCAGGGCGGCGCTGGCGGCAGCTACGATGAGGGGCAAGAGCTACCTCCAAATCGGCTCAATCTGCATGGGCATCGCCGGTTCCATCATCAACTGTGATTTTTTTGAGGAATACCTGGGGATGAGGGTTGAGAGCGTCGATGAAGTAGAGATCATCCGCCGCATGGAAAACGGTATTTACGACGAGAAGGAATTTCAGAAGGCCCTCGCCTGGACGAAACAGTACTGCAAGGAAGGCTTCGACAAGAACCCGCCCGAGCTGCGGCGTTCCCGCGCCGACCAGGACAAGGCCTGGGAGTTCGTGGTCAAGATGATGTGTATCATTAAAGACCTCTTTAGCGGCAACCCCAACCTGCCCGCCGGCTGCGAGGAAGAGCGCCTCGGCCACAACGCTATAGCCGGCGGCTTTCAGGGCCAGCGCCAGTGGACGGACTTCTACCCCAACGCAGACTTCCCCGAGTCCCTCATGTGCTCGTCCTTTGACTGGGAAGGGCCGCGCGAGCCCTACGTCCTCGCAACCGAGAACGACACCCTCAACGGCACGGGGATGTTGTTCGGGAAACTGTTGACCGGCACGGCGCAGATCTTCGCTGACGTGCGTACCTACTGGAGCCCCGAAGCGGTCAAGCGCGCTGCCGGCTACGATCTCGCCGGCGCGGCAAGAGAAGCAGGCGGCATCATCCACCTGATCAATTCCGGCGCGGCTTGCGTGGACGCCTCCGGCGAGATGAAAGGCGTGATGAAGCCCTTCTGGGAGGTGACCGACGCAGACTGGAAAGCCTGCCTCGACGCGACCACCTGGAACCCGGCGGACTTCGGCTATTTCCGGGGCGGCGGCTTCTCGTCGCGCTTTGTCACCCGCGCCGAAATGCCGGTTACCATGTCGCGCCTCAACCTCGTCAAAGGCATCGGCCCCGTCATTCAAATCGCCGAAGGCTGGACCGTGTACCTGCCGGAAGAAATCACCGACATCCTCTGGAAGCGCACGGACTACACCTGGCCCTGCACCTGGTTCGCCCCCCGCGTTACCGGCGCCGGCCCCTTCAAAACCGCCTACGACGTGATGAACAACTGGGGCGCTAACCACGGCTCAATTTCCTACGGCCACATCGGCGCGGACCTCATCGCGTTATGCGCCATCCTTCGCATTCCCGTCTGCATGCACAACATACCGGAAGAGCAGATATTCAGGCCGAACTACTGGAACGCCTTCGGCATGGACAAGGAAGGCGCCGACTTCAGGGCCTGCGCGGCATTGGGGCCAATGTATAAATAAGGGACAAAGGGACAAGGGGATGGAGTACGCGATTGCGGTTATTGACATCGGGATGACCAACAAGAAGGTGGCGGTCTATGACGATTCGCTCCGCCAGCTTGACGCAAAGTACCATGTTTTCGAGCCAAAAAATGTTGACGGTCTGCCATGCCACGATCTTGCGGCGATGGAAGAATGGTTCCTCGCCGAATTGGCGCTTTTCGCGGGAAAGCACCCGATAAAGGCCCTTGCGGTCACCGCCCACGGCGCGACGTTTGTCTGCGTAAACCAGGACGGCAAGCCCGCCGTGCCCTGCGTGCTTTACACCCACGAGCCTGGCGAGGATTTTCACCGCCGCTTCTACAAGCGCTTCGGGAAGGCCGAGGAACTTCAGGCCAGGACGGGTACGCCCGCTTTTAAGGCCATGATCAACCCGGCGAAAGGGCTCTTTTTCGCACAGGAGAAATTCGGCGAAGAATACAAAAACGTGGCGGCGGTGCTCCCCTACCCTCAATACTGGTCCTACCGCTTCACCGGAAAAATGGGAATTGAGACCACCTACATGGGCAACCACACCTATTTGTGGGATCAGGTCGACAATACCTTTTCCACCGTGGCGCGTGATTTGGGGGTCGCGTCGCTGATACCGGGCACGCTGCACAAGTCCTGGGACATACTCGGGACGATAAGCGCGGATGTCGCCGCCAAAACGGGTCTCCCCAAAGAAACCATAGTGACGATGGGCATCCACGATTCCAACTCGGCGCTGCTTCCGCATTTCGCGAAAAAAGGAGTTGGAAAAGCAAACGGCTTTTCCGATGGCTTCATACTCAACTCGACCGGTACCTGGTGCGTCATCATGAATCCTGTCGCCCAATACGGCTTTGCCCCGGAAGAGCTCGGCAAGGTGGTGCTCTTCAACATTTCGGCGTTTGGAGCCCCCATCAAGACGGCGATCTTTTTGGGCGGGCTGGAGTTCGAAAGCTGGTCCGCCCTCTTCACGAAAAAATACGGACGCAGGGATGTCCCCGGCTGGGATGAGGGGCTGTACCGTTCCATCCTCAGGGAGAGGAACCTTTTCCTGTTGCCCGAATTAACGCCTGGCTCGGGGCAGTTCCCCGCTTCCAAAGCGCGCATAGTCGATAATGGGGAGACTCTTTACTTTAAAACCATGAATTCTCTGCGTTATTGTTTCCCGAATAATAAGAGAGCTGATCATGAGAGTTCTGATCATAAGAAGTCAGATTATGAGAAATTAATCGCGGTACTGCGTATCTCCCTTGTCCTGCAAACCCTCACCGCGCTGGAACGCGCGGGCATCGAAAAAGGTTGCGAAGTATACACCGAAGGCGGTTTCCGCAAGGATGAATCTTACAGCCGTCTGCTCGCCTCCGCCCTGCCGGACAACAGGGTCTTTCTGACGGACATCGACGAAGCCACGGCCCTTGGCGCCGCGATGACCGCGAAGATTGCCCTCAGCGGGAAGCCCCTCAAAGACCTGGCCGCGGATTTCGAGGTCGATTACCGGGAGCAGGAAAAGGGCTCCTTCCCGGAACTGGGGGCCTACAGGGAGGCATGGCTGGCGGAGGCGGGGAAGGAAATGGTATGATGAAATACGCGAAAAGAGCGTAAGGAGAAACTATGAAACGAAACGCGTTTGCCATGCGTCTTCGCCCCGGCTGTGAGGCGGAATATAAAAAGCGGCATGATGCGATCTGGCCGGAACTCAAGGCCGAACTTCGCAAGGCCGGGGTTTCTGATTATTCGATTTATCTGGATTCCAAAACCAACACCCTGTTCGCGTTTCAATACCTTGCGGATGACGCGACAGACGGCGAATTGGCGCGGAAAGAGATTGTCAAAAAGTGGTGGCACATGATGAAAGACGTTATGGACACCAATCCCGATGAGTCGCCCGTGAGCGACACTCTCGAAGAAATGTTTCACATGGATTAATAATGAGTATAGAAGCGTTAGTCGAATTATCACGCTTTTACGGCGGAAATCCCGATTATGTCCTTGCGGGAGGCGGGAATACTTCCTGGAAGGACAAGGATACCCTTTATATAAAAGCTTCCGGCAGCTCCCT
>JGI24698J34947_10000899_pt1 | contig 15070 bp, 14 predicted proteins | sample TergutMp193P3_FD_34947 | JGI IMG/M metagenome (IMG submission 34947) | reverse complement strand
GCCTCGATTTTGGAAGCGGACGGGCGGCGGGCGGCGCGTTATATGTCGCCGCATATCGCCGATATTCGCGAGCGGATAAGCCTGGGCAACTCGTTTTTTGACGAGGCGGTGTACCGCGCCGCCGGTGACGAACTGCGCGATGTCGCCGAACATAAAGTACCGATGGCGCATAACAGCCTGTTCGACCCCGCTACCGAGGAAGGCGAATCCCTCACTTTTTTTGAACTGTTAACGCTGTATTTTTTTCTCTGCGCCCGAACCGCCAACTGCGAGCTGATGGTCGTAGAAACCGGCATGGGGGGGCGGCTGGACTGCACCAATATCGTCGATCCGCTGGTTTCGGTTATTACCCTCATCGAACTTGAGCATACCGCCATTTTGGGACAGACCATTGCGGCGGTGGCGGGGGAAAAAGCGGGCATTATCAAGTCCGGCAAGCCGCTGGTTTTGGCGCGGCAAAGCGCCGAAGCGCTCGATGTGTTCAAAAAGCGGGCGGTCGAACAAAACAGCCCGCTGTGGTACTTTCCCGACATTGCGGCAATTGAAAACCTGCGCGTTCATCAGGGCGGCACGGATTTTACGTTAACCCCGCGCGCGCAATTACCGCTAACGCTTTCCATTCCGATACCGGGGGCGGTTCAGGCGGAAAACGCCGGACTTGCGGTGGCGGCGCTTAAAACCGCCTTCCCCGGCATGGGAGAAACCGCTATCCGCCGCGGGCTCGCGAGCGTCAAACTCCCCGCCCGCTTTGAAAAAATTACCGGCATTGGTAATGCCGACGGCATCGCCGATGCCAACAATCCCACCTTAATCATTGACGGCGCCCACACGCCGGAAAGCGCCCTACTCTGCGCCGAAACTTTTTGCGCGCTGTACGGCGAGGGGGGCATACTGCTTTTCGGCTGCGCCGCCGACAAAAACGCCGCCGCCATGGCGGACATTCTATTGCCCCGCTTTTCCCAAATCATCATCACCACCCCGGGCGTTTTCAGAACCAGCAGCCCCGAAAAAGCCTACCGCGCGTTTTCTTCCGAAAAAACAACGCTGATAAAAGACACCCGCGCCGCCCTACAGCAGGCGCTGGAAACATCCCGCGAAAAAAATCTGCCCATTCTCTGCACGGGATCGTTCTATCTGGTGGCGGAGGTTCGGGGTTGTGTTTGTTTAATATAATCTGCTTCTAACATATGCCCAATTCTCATTTGTTTTCTCCAAATATACATATTCTGTAAATAGCCAATTTGGTAAATCTACGCATACATGGGCTACCGCTTTTGTGTTGCTTTTATCGAATCCAACACTTGAAAAAATAACTCTAAAATATTCTTTTTGGGGAATTCCGCCCTTCCAGAAAAAATCCGCTTTAAATTTTACGTCCTTATTAATATTTCTTTTCTTGGTATTTCTGTTGATAAATGATAAAATCATTTCGTTATTTATCAACATTTCATTTTTCAAAAATTTTTCGGCGTTTTTGAGATCGGCTTCATAAGAATCGGCGGGATTTACGCGATACAAATAAAATTCATTGTCTATGCAAACCTGCATATCATCTCTTGAATTTTTTAATTCACGCGTTATCAGCGTTAATATATGATCAATTACTTCGTTAATGATTTTTATTTCGTCTTCGGATAAAACAAGCGTTTCAGGCGGCGCTTCCGGTTTTGGAACAGATTTACACCCTGAAAACAGCGAAATAATTACCGCAAATGATAAAACCATTACCCTCATAAAATGAATATATATCCATTTGCCGCTTTTGTAAAGGGACAATTACAGACGATTCGGGTGACAGACATTACGCGTGACTTCTTTCTTTAATTTTATTCTCAATATGCCAAAATTCTTTTTACTTATTGTTTTCAATTAATTTTATTGAGCGATGTAATTGCATCAATAACACAGACTTTATTCCATTGGGCGTTAAATAAAATTCATTAGCAACCTTTGATAACAAGTCCATTTCCACAGCATAATTTGAAAATATATATGTGGCGGTCTCTTTTGCTTTGGCAGTGTTCCATTCAGTGTCTTTTCCTACGGATTTAACAAAAAACTCGGTAAGCGCTTCTCGCGGTACTGGATAATTACTCTTCGATAGCGTAAATACACTTTCAACCAAAGAAAAAACGGTATATGTTATTGTTGAATAGAATGGATGTGAACTAATGAATTCTCTTAACAAATCCTTTTGCTGTTCGCTTAATTTGTCATTAATATTAACCGCCAAGTTAATAAAACTAGTTCCTAATTCCGTCAAAAAATACTCTTTATTAGATTTTCCTGTCAATCCAAGCAACGTTGATACACTTAATCGGTTCTTAATTGTCTTTTCGTTTCGGTTTTCCATCGCAGATATTTCTTTGACGGAATTTCCTTTGGAAAGAAGTTGCAATGTAGAATTCAACAATCCCAACCTAACAACGCCATAATCACCGGATTTTATATTCATAAAACTCGTTAATTTCTTAAAGTTTTGGTAGTAGCGTTCTAGAATTAGTTTTACATCGAATACAATGAGAATTATATTATTCGCTTTGCAGAATTCTATTTGGTTTTTAGTTGCATAGGGTACAAGAATTAATTTACGAATGTTCGTACTTATAAGTCTGTTTACGGATTGCAAATATAATAAATCATTATAATAACCGTTTATTTGCTCTATAACGCCATTATAGAACGGAACTACTTTCAACTCAATCAATAATAGTTCATCTTTCCAAACATATAATAAATCAAGTATACCCGAGTTTAACGATTTTTGTCGTGCCAAGATACTTAAATCGCTGTATTCCAAAGATAAAACCTCGGCAAGTATATGCTTATCGGCAACTAATATATCCTCAATGACTTTCTCGGATACATTTATTAAATCGTTTTTCACTTGCTGTCACCTTTATTCATAAATAGGAGTAATACTCCATTCAAAAAAACCTTCGTCCATCATGATGTCACCGGTGCTCAGTTCTTTTTCAACAGTTTTTCTAGCTTCTTTTTCGTTGTACGCCTCAACCCGATATATAAGCGTACTCGTCTCTTTTATTTCAAACACATAATTTTTTACCATTCCTAACCTGTCCTTTTTTTATCTGCCGTAAATCCAAACATTCATCAGGCATTTCTCTCATAATAGAAAGACAATCACCACAAATAAATTTGTCTATGAAGTCATCAGGAAAAAATCTCTTTCTAGCCATGATACTATTATGCCACAACATTTCGATATTGAACAAGGGCATTACGAAGCACTCGGCAAGTGGCTATCATTAATATATAAGGCACCACTTTCAGCGATATAATTATCGCTGGAGGCGGGTCGGGGCTTCAAAATTATATTTTGCAGAACGCATAAAATGTGGTAAAATAAGGATTTGGGGCAATTATGAAGGAGGAGGCGGCATGAAGATCAAATTCAAACTGAGCATTATGGTTATCATCATAGTTGCGGTTATCGTAACGGGAATCGCCGGACTGCTGCTGATTGAGGCAAGAAAAATAAGCCGTGATTTGAGCCTTCGGGGTATCAGGTATTTAGCGAATGATCAGGCTACCTACTGGAAGGGCTATCAGGACGCCGAAATACTGGTGCTGCGCACCCTGGCGAACGTAATGTCGGAATACGAAAGTTTGCCCCCGACGGCCAGGCGGGACGAGTTCGATCACTTGCTGTATGGTACCATACATTCCAATCCGTCCTTCATCAACCTTTATACGGTATGGAAGCCCGATGCCGTCGACGGCATGGACGCGCGCTCTATTGGCCGGATAGGATCGAGCTCCACGGGGCAGTACGCCATAACGTATACCAGAGAAACCGGGGATGTGCAGGGCCGGACTACGACCGATATTGCGGCTTCCATGGTCTATTTCAGCGGCCCCAACTCAAAAAAAGATCGGGTGGAAGCTCCTTTTCCCAGAACGATTGACGGAGAAGATAAATTTTTACTGAGAATGATGGTTCCCGTCATCAATCCCCGTACCCAGGAAACCGTAGGCGGCGTTGGCTGCCTTATGGACATCAGCGTAATACAGCCCGAGGTACAACAAACCATACAAGATTACGATGAAATTGCCGCACTGACGGTTTTTGCGAATAATGGCTTTATTCTGGGGCATCTGGTTCCGGCGCGGGTTGGAAAATTACTGCGCGATGTCGAGACGATATTCGGCCCGTATATGGAAGAAGCGGCGGTCGCCGTGGAGCAGGGGCAGGAGTTCCGGTGCAATACCTATTCGCCGGTATTAGGTTCAAAGGTAGAAGTGATCCTTTTGCCCTTTACCATCGGCAATTCGAGTACAACCTGGTCGATAATGATCGTCGCGACCGAAAAACATATTTTTGCCGAGCTTCGGTCGATAACCTCATATACCATCGTCCTGGCAATAATAGGCATTATCGTGGCGGCGGTAATTGTGTTCTTTTCCTTAAGCGGGATTACCAAACCTATCGTCAGCGTGGCGGATACCCTCAAGGATATAGCGCAGGGCGAGGGGGATTTAACCCGTTCCATTCAAATTAATTCTCAAGATGAAGTTGGCAGAATGGCGCGGTACTTTAACCAGACGCTGGAGAAGATCAAAAATCTCGTCATAAACATCAAAAAAGAAGCGCGGACGTTATCTGACATTGGCAACGACCTTGCAAGCAACATGAACGAGACCGCCGCCGCGGTAAACGAAATTACCGCTAACATTCAAAGTATCAAGGGCCGCGTCATCAACCAGAGCGCCAGCGTAACCGAAACCCACGCGACCATGGAACAGCTTACGGTAAACATCAAAAAGCTTGACGGGCACGTTGAAAACCAGAACGCCCACGTATCTCAGGCGTCCGCCGCCATTGAGGAAATGGTCGCCAATATCGCGTCCGTTACCGACACGCTGGTCAAAAATTCCGCCAACGTAAACATTCTGCAGGAATCCTCCGAAGTGGGACGTACCGGTCTGCAGGATGTTGCGACGGATATTCAGGAGATTGCCCGCGAGTCCGCAGGCCTGCTGGAGATTAACTCGGTAATGAAGAACATCGCCAGCCAGACCAACTTATTGAGCATGAACGCCGCGATTGAGGCGGCCCACGCCGGCGAGGCGGGCAAGGGCTTTGCCGTCGTAGCCGATGAAATTCGCAAGCTGGCGGAATCTTCGGGCCAGCAGTCCAAGACGATTGGCACGGTACTGAAAAAGATAAAAAGTTCTATCGATAAAATTACCCATTCGACCGAAAACGTGCTGACCAAGTTTGAAGCGATTGACACCAGCGTGAAGACGGTGGCGGAACAGGAAGAAAATATCCGCCACGCGATGGAAGAGCAGGGCGTGGGGAGCAAGCAAATTCTTGAGGGCGTCAGCCAGGTGAACGAAATAACCCGCCAGGTAACGAGCGGTTCCAATGAAATGCTTGAAGGGGCAAAAGAGGTTATTCAGGAGAGCAACAATTTGGAAAAAGCGACACAGGAGATTACTTCGGGCATGAACGAGATGGCGTTGGGCGCGGAGCAGATAAACATAGCGGTACACCACGTTAACGAGATAAGCAACAAAAACCGCGAGGGCATTGATACCTTGATCAGGGAAGTTTCGCGGTTTAAAGTAGAATAAAGGCAGAACAACGGATACATTATGCGCAACAAACTTACCGACGAGCTTGCGGTCTGCGGGCTTAAAGCGGCTCTGGCTCTGGCGGAATACCACCCTGAAACCATAAACCGCCTTTTTCTGCGGCAGGACTGCTTCAAGCTGTTTACCAGGGTCTGCAAAAAACTCGCGGAACGCAAACGCCCCTACAAAATATGCGAAGACGACGAGCTGGAACGCGTATCCAAAAGTATCCGCCACCAGGGCGTGGTGATGATGATCGCGGAGCCGATAATAGAATCGCTGACCGAAGCGGACCTTGACCTGTGGGCGCGGGAAGGCAAAACCGGCCTGATACTCCACGAGGTGGGAAACGATCACAACCTGGGGGCGATTGCCCGGGCGGCTGCGTTTTTTGACGCGCGCTTTATTATCGTGAACGAAAACGACAGCGAGGCGCGGCTGACCACCAGCGCCTACCGCGTCGCCGAGGGCGGCATGGAACACGTCACCGTGCGCAAAATCGGCGACACCGCGGCGTTTCTCAAAGACGCGGCAAAAAAAATCACCGTTATTGGCACCGACGTGCGGGCGCGGCGGCGCATTAGCGACCTCCCCGAGATCGTCAAAGCCGGACACCCCGGCATCGCCCTCGTGCTGGGCAACGAAGAAACCGGCCTGCCGCAAAACGTCAAAGACAGCTGCGCCAGCCTGTTGCGCGTCCCCGGCACCGGCAACATCGAGAGCCTGAACGTGTCCCAGGTCGCCGCCCTTTTCCTCCATGCGGCGTATGATTTATAGCCCAAAGCGCTCCATGTCGACCCGTCCGGCCGGGGAGACTTTTACTCCTTCAGAGCGAAGGAGCGTTATCTGCAATTCCCTCCCTTCCCCTTCCCTCAGGGCTATACTGCCGTTGGAGCGGATTATCCGGTGCCAGGGGAGGGCGTATTTTTCGGAAAGGGAGTGGAGTACCCGCACGGTAGAGCGGGCGCCATTGGGAAGCCCCGCTTTAAGGGCGATATCCCGATAGCAGGAAACTCTGCCCCTGGGAACGGCGAGAATTTGTTCTATAATCCGGCGGGTGGTGTCGGTCATTCAGGCATACTGTTATACATTCTGTGTCACTTGTCAAGTTATGCCATTACAGGCAATAATACCTGCATGAGCGCGATAAATATCGATCCCGCATTGATGCGGAAAAGCGAGCTTTTTTCCAGCCTTCGCCAAGATGAGATCGATTTTGTTATCTCGCATTCGGACACGCTCAGCCTTCCCAGAAAAGATCTTTTGTTTTCTTCCGGGGAAAAAGCATCTCATGTTTACATACTGACCAGCGGTGAAATCCGCGTTTATAAACAGAACAGCGACGGCAGCGAAGAAGCAATGGCAAGGTTCACCTCGGGGGACATCATCGGCGAATTTGACTTCGTGCGGGGCGCGGAATACGACGCATACGCGGAAGCGGTAAAAAATTCGCATTTTATCGTATTTCCAGCTTTCGGTTCAACTATTGATTCTCTCGCGCAGAAAAATCCACACATGATTTGCGGTATCCAGCTCAACGCGATTATGATGATGACCGGACGTATAAAATCCATTCGAAAGCTTATTCTGGAAAATATGTCCTGGGTAAAGGAGCTTCACCGGCGCGCTTACGAAGACCCTGGAACCGGACTTTGGAAACAGATCCTTATAAACGATGAAATTAAGGGCGTCTTAAACGACCCGTCCGCCATTATTATGTTAAAACCCGACCGCTTTAAAGCGCTTGTTGACTCGCGCGGGCACGGCGCGGGAGACGAGGCGATGATCAGGATAGCGGCTATTCTCAAAAATTTTAACCGGAGGCTTGGGCAAGGCTGGCCGCTGCGTTTCAAGAGCAACGAAGTCGGAATCATTATCAATAACTGCGACATTTCCTTTGTCGAAAAAGCGGCGAGGGAACTGGCGGATTCCATTGCCGCTATGGAGCCGGTTCCCGCGCGGAACGAAATCCCTGAATTTACCTTTTCGGCGACTATAGCCTGGGCGCTCTGGGCAAACGACGACCCGGAATGGGACAGTTTTTTTCAGGGCACATATACCGCCCTTCTGGACGCCTGGCGCGCGGGCGGTGAAAGAATCGTTCATTATTCAAAAGTGGTTTTCTCATGAGTATAGATTTTACTTCGGTTTTGCACCCGACCCTGAGCGAAACGCTGCTTTTCTCAGAACTCAACGAAGATGAATTCAAAATTGTCGCCTCGGCTTTGGAACCTCTCTTTATAAAAAAAGGAGAGCCGGTTTTCCGCGAAGGAGACGCCGGAAAGGATCTGTTTATCCTTTTCTCGGGCGCCTTAAAAGCGTTTGGAACTCAAGCGGACGGAAATCAGCGGCTGTTATTCGATTTAAAACAGCGGGGGAATATTTTCGGCGAAATGTCAATGGTTGCCGATCAGCCGCGATCAATGACCATCAGCGCGGCTGAAAATTCCGTCGTTTTTATGTTTCGCATAACTGATTTTTACAGAATATTGGCGCAGTACCCAATAATCGGCTTCAAGATACTGAAGGCGATCATCATTGTGGAAAATCAAAAGTTAAACCAGTCGTCAGAATCTTACAACGATTTAATACGCTGGGGCGAAACAGCGCGCCGGCGGGCCATTACCGACGAAATGACCGGCCTTTACAACCGCCGTTTTCTTGAGGATTCCATCAAAGAGCGTTTCAGCAATCAATCAATGAATTCCCGATCTGTGTCCCTGCTTATGATAGACCTGGACAAACTTCACAGCGTCAATGCCCGTTACGGCCCCCAAATAGGCGATTTGGTAATTACCGCCGCGGCCGGCGCGATTCGCTCCTGCCTGCGTCCCACAGACATTCCCACCCGTCTTGCGGGAGACGAGTTTGCGGTATTACTTCCCGATACGAACAAGAAAAACGCCATCAATGTCGCCAAGCGGATCAGGGAAAACATCGCAAAAATGCAGGTCAAAGTTCCCGCAGGCCCCGGAATCGATGAAAATGATCTTATCTTCATTCAGGCCAGCATTGGCATAACGACCGCGCCGGATCACGCGAATACTCCACAAGAGTTTGTCAGCGCCGCCGACAGCGCTCTGAAAAAAGCCAAAGAGCTGGGCAGAAACCGCGCCGAAGTATTTGACAAAAGTTTCTCTGTAGATCAATGGGCCGCTAATTTATAACGCGGCGTTTTACGCCCTACTACCGAGCCGGGCGGTGAGCCGCATGGCTTTGGCGAAAATATCCTTGAGGTAGCGCCCCTCTTTTTCGGTGAGGGCGGCGCGGCAAATTAAGTCGCGTAAAAAGCGGGTTTGTTCTTCGCGCCCGGGGTGCTTATAAAAACCAAGACCGGCAAGAACGCCGGTTATGTCCGCGGTTAGTTCGTCGGCCGCCGCGCGCGTAAGGGGGACACATTCCCCTTTTACGCCGTCCGCCGTTCCGCCAAAGGCGAGAAATAGCTCGTAGGCGTATATCTGTACCGCATGGGAAAGGTTGAGGGAGGGGAAGGCGTCGGAAACGGGTATATGCGAGGCGATGTTGCACAGGTTGAGCTCGTCGTCGTCAAGGCCGGTACGCTCATTGCCAAAAACGAGGGCTGCCGGGGCGGCGGCGCCGTCTTTGAGCCATGCCGCCAAAGCGCGGGGGTCCATGGTGGCGTTTTTCCGTTTTCTGCCCCTGCGGCGGGTGGTTCCCACAACCAGCGGACAGTCCGCGATTGCGGACGCCAAGGTGTCAAAAAAGCGGGCGTCGCGCCAAACATCTTCGGCGTGGACGGCCCGCGCCAGCAGCGGCGCCTCATTCAGCGGCTCAGGCGCGACTATCCGCAGTTGGGAAAGCCCCATGTTTTTCATCACCCGACATACCGCGCCAACATTACCCGGCTCGCTGGCTCGGCACAGAATGATCACAATGTCCGACAAGTCCATGATCAACCCAGTTTGACAAATTCACCCAAGAATGTATACAATATAAAGTAAGGAAATACCATGGCAAATAATGATATTATTCCTCAATTTGATAATGAGACGAATGAAAGTCTTACCATCACGCTGCAAAATGTGTCCGGCGTAGAAGGCTGCCTCATTGTCGTATTGAGCGGATATATCGACACCTACAACTCCACATTCTTTCAAAAACAGGTTCAGCGGGTTATTGAGGCGGGTTTTATCCGGCTGATTTTTAACTGCGGCAGTCTTAATTACGTTTCCTCAACCGGTATTGGCTCCTTTACCGTGTTTCTCAAGACGGTAAAGCCTCTGAACGGCGATGTGGTTCTGCTCAACATTCAGCCAAAAGTGTACGAAGTATTCCAAATACTCGGTTTTTCCCAGTTTTTCAACATCAAAGATACCCTTGACAGCGCCATAAGCTTTTTTGGCGGCGTTCCCCCCAAACAAGGCTCGGGAGCGTTTCCTGCCATTTTTTCATGTCCGGTGTGCCCTAAAAAACTCAAAGCCGTTAAATCCGGCCGTTTTCGCTGTCCCGGGTGCAAAACCATCGTCGCAATCGACCACGACGGAATGGTTTCCCTGGGATAAACCCTGTGGAAAACTTGTTAACAATACAGGGAAAAATTCGCGAGTTGTATCCAAAATTATATAAAAATCCGCGACAGGGGAATATTGCAAATAACACATATAGCTAATTCCTTACAGGATAATGACTTACACAGCCTATTCTTATTACTTAGACGCCGTAAAAATATCGCCTTGCGCGCCTACTGTTGGCTGTTTTATCTGTGGATAACTTGTGGAAAAAAACGGGCTCTGGCGCTCTTGCACTCATGTCTTTCGCGCGTTATTCTTATATATAGTGAGAAAACTGTTCAAACTGGTGTTATTTTTCAGTCTCAGTTTTGCGTTCCTGTTCATTGTCGCAACAGGGTTGCGCTTTTTAACGTTGCGGGTCGAGTGGATACGGGCGTTATCGCTGGAGCAAGGGCCGATTCTGGCCGATCTCATAGCCGCCGCCCAGTGGGCGCTGTCGCTGAGTCTGTACGGCGGAATACTTATTGGGCTGAGTTATATTATCCGCAAGGAAGTTTTCGCGCCGGCCGCGCTGCCCTGCCTAATTTTGCTCACTCTTGTTTTTATCTGGGGCATCGACCTGCTGGTGGATAATATGCAAAACGTGCCGTCCGACAAAACTCGGGATCCGCCTCTGGGCAAACCCGGGCTGATCCTTTCCAATACGATTCTGCCTTCGGGAACGGTTATTGTGCTGTTAGAGGGCCCCGCCACCCCAAACGGAATTCGCGTTGTGGCAACTCCCGGCAGACCCATGCTCTATCAGTCGGAATTTGCCGGAAAAAGCCTGGCGACAGCCAACCTGCCGCCGGCGCCCTTTATTAACAGCTGTCCCTGGTTCCTCAAAAGCCTTGCTATTGATCTACAGCTTAACGCCGAACTTTTTTTGCAACATTTGGACAACGGGCTGCAGCCGTTTCTGATACAAACCGGCTCGCTGGTTTTCCTGTTGTGTTCGTTTATGTTTATCCTTAAATTGAGCGCGTGGCCCCTGATGAATCTGTTTTTGGGCTGCCTCGCTTTTCGCGGCGTACTTTCCCTGGAGATCTTTTTTCACACGCCCGAAATGCGAGATGTTTTCGATTCTTTCGCGCAAAACCGCCTGCCTCTCCCCTTAGTGGTTCCCGTAATTTTCTGCGGCGCTGGATTGCTGATTTATCTGTATTCGTTTTTGGTTTTTCTGATTAAGGGGCGGCGCGGTTATGGCAATTAACAAAGAATCGCTTTCTTCGCCGTCGTTAATTTCTTTCGTGTATATCATCGCCGCCAGTCTGTTTATACTGGTTTTCCGCATGATCTCCCCCGGCGAAGCTCCGCCGCTGCCGGTGTTTGCCCGTGGGTGGGGGGCCGTTCGGGGCTTGATTGACATTATTGCCTTGTTTCCCGCCGTGGCTTTTTCCGCCCTGGCTATCCCTTTCGGCATAGCCTCCGAAGAAAAATCTTACCGGGGGTTTTCCCAACACCTTTTCCAGCGTATGATGCCTCCGCTCATCACGGCAATCTGCGCGGCGGGCCTGTATGCCCTGTTGTTTTTTCTGGCCCTCCCCCTGGCGCAAAATTATGAGACAAATCTGCGCTATCAGGGCGAAATATACTCTTTGGCAAAGGAACGGGCGCGGATTCACCAGCAGGCCGGAGAATGGGCGGAGGCGGCCCAATTTATCGGCCTATGCGAGAGTATATGGAAAAACAGCCCGGAAATTGCCGCATTGCGCGGCGATATTGACGATTATCTAGATGAATCGGTGCTTGAGAACCCCCACTGGGCAAACGATGACACTTCCGCCAGAAGCCTGAACAGCGCCTCGGTTTCCGCCTTGCCCGGACAAGGGCAGCCGGCGAACGCCTCGGACGCTATAGCTTTGGGCGAGGCGGCATTCCGCGACGGGCGAATGTTCGACGCCCATTGGCTTGCCACTCTGGGCGGGCGTCTTGCCAGAGAGGGCAGCGTTGAAAAGACAAAGGCCGCCCAGCTTGCGGCGCTCGCGTGGAACCAAATTGAATCGCAGCAGCCAACCAGCGCCCAGCGCGACGCTTACGCGATTTATCGGCTTAAGCTGTCCGGCTATGAGGCGATGGTTTCCGGCGATTGGATACGGGCATATTACATTTTTAAGGAGCTGCTCACCCTGGCCCCGAGGGATCCCGACGCGGAAAATTATTTTAAGGCCAGCGAAAAGGGAACCAAAGAGGTCGCGTTTTTTATAGATGAAATGGAAACATCTCTGGGTGAAACGTTTACCGGCGTTATTTTCTCCCTGCCGGGCGGCTTGAACAAGGAAAAAGAACGATCCGTAATGCGGGTCGCCAGCTTTTCTAGCCACCCCGATTACGCCTATGGAACCGGCATTGAGTTTATGGTGTTCGATCCTCAATCCCGACTACTGCTCAGTTTGCAGGCTCCCTACGCCAAATTTCTGCCTATTACAACACCTGACGGTCAGCCGCAGGTTCTCGTTCTTATGCGCGCGCTGAATCGCAATGATAAAAACAAGCATTGGGAGCCCCTATGGAACGCGCAGGGTCAAACCGTATATTCTCCCGATACGGCGCAGATCATGCTGAACGTAAGTTATGAGACGTTCCTCATGCTTTCGGAAATGCGGCAAAGACTGCCAAGCCTGCATATCGACGCTCTTTTTGCCGCTTCCAGCATCGCGGGGGAAACGGGTTATATTTCCGAAGTTTTTGAAGCGGAAATTCTTAACCGTTTGGGCGCCTGTCTGTTCTTTTTGCCCATGGCGGTTATCGTAATAATTATCGGCTGGAATTTTCGCGCCAGATACAGCCCGCGCTATTTTTTCGTCCTGTCGATTCCCATTCTGCCGCTGGTCTTTAACGGGGTGACCTATTTATACCGCATCATTCTGAACTCCGTCGGGATCTTTCTGATTTATAACTTTGGCTTTTCCTCCGCGCTGGCCGTACTCATTACGATTCTGTCGATCTCTTTTGTTCTTTCTTTGATCGCTTTAGCCGCCCAACACGACTAAAAGATTTTTACTATATTATTGTTCTACTACAGTTGTCCCAAGAATTTTATCGCCAATCCTTTCTTTTAATATTAAAAATATAATTACATCTATGCCGCCCAAGAGGCAAGTAATATTTCTCAAAAATCTTTTTAGAAAATTTGCTTCATTATTATCATTTTTATTAATAATTTTTAATTTAAATATTCTTTTCCCTATGCTTTTCCCGCCAATATTATCCCTGATAACTAAATACATCACAGAACAATAAGTTATGGCAAACATTCTTGCCGTAATATTAAAAGTACTTATATCGCCCATATTACTCAATAAAGGTTTTATAAAAAACAACCCCATAAGAATGGTTTGTATCAAACAAGTAATTAAATAATCAATTATTCCCGCATAGATCCTTTTATTATTCATATTTTCCCTCCTATATATGCCAAAAATCTCTTTTGTTTTTTAAATATTCTATAATAAAAACTATTTTATATTCGTTAAAAAAAATACTGCAAAACAACCCTCCCAATGAAAAAAATAAAGGCACTATCCTCACGGGAATTGGCATGGTTAATATTTTACTTTCCATAATTTAAATTATATAGATTATAAGGTTTTAGTCAAGGCGCATCAGCACAAATGGCACATAACGTTTATTATGATTTTGCCGGTATTTCACCTAACGTTTCGGTTGTATGCGACGTTCAAGTTCCAATAAATATTGTTTGAGGGGGAGGCCGCCGCCGTAGCCTACCAGTTTTCCGTCATGGCCTATTACGCGGTGGCAGGGGACGATTATGGAAATGGGGTTGCGGTTATTCGCCATGCCTACCGCTCTGACCGCTTTGGGCCTGCCGATGCTGGCGGCGATTTCTTTGTAGGTACGGGTCTCGCCATAGGGGATTTTTTGAAGCGCCTGCCAAACGGCCATTTGAAATTCGGTGCCGCGCATGACGATGGGCAGTTTGAATATTTTGCGCTCGCCCGCAAAATATTCTTTAATTTGCGCCGCGGCTTTTTGTATTAACGGGGTTTCGGCTTTTTTCAGGCCGGCGGACCGCTCGCGGTCGAAAAATACTCCGGTTATGGCGTTGCCGTTATCGGTAATGACAATGTCAAAACCTTTTATCCGATAGAAAAAAACGCTGCCTGTTATAACTACTTTCTCCATGTACAGCTCAATCCGGTAGAAAAGCGAAATCCGGCGGCAAAATCGGCGCCTAAATTTATTTTGTTGCCATTATAGTAATAAGACTGCCACGCGAGTTCCCCATAGGGCGACAGGCTGACTCGGGCAACGTTGAGCGCAAAGGGGGCAAATGTTACGCCCGCCGCGCCAAACCAGCTTGTCCCTCCGGTGTACGGGCGGCTTTCCCCGGAAATGCTCAACGCGGCGTCGCCAAAGCTCAGGACAGGCCCGGCAAAGACGCGAAACCTGTCGTTAAGACCCCAGGACAACGTGAGCGGCACACGGAAAACTCCCAGCGCCCCGTCCCATTCGGGCCGCAGTTCCGCGCCGAAGATCATCGGCTGCCCAAGCGGTCTGACTTTCGCCCCCACGCGGATCTGCCCCGCGGCGCCTCGGATTACGCCAATATTGGCGGCGGAGGTATTCCACGTTGGCGCGACGGCAAAGCCCATCAACAGGTTGCTTTCTGATTTTTCCGCTCTTTCCCGTTTCTCCCGCGTTCTTTTTTTATCATTTCTTTCATTATTTCTATTTTTATCGCCCGTTTGCCCGCCTATGCCTACGTCCGCTTCCGGCAAAACCCTTCCCGTTCCGGCAAAAGTGCGGGACCAATACCGCTCGTCAAGGCTGGAATAAATAACACCGGTAGACGGCCCCTCGGAAGCGGAGTGGATAAAACGCCCGTTCCCCAAAAATATCCCAACGTGCGACACATTCCCTTTGCCGGTTGTCTTAAAAAACACCAGATCGCCCGGGCGGGCTTCGTTAATCGCTATTTTTTCCGCCCACGAATA
>JGI24698J34947_10000898_pt1 | contig 15080 bp, 13 predicted proteins | sample TergutMp193P3_FD_34947 | JGI IMG/M metagenome (IMG submission 34947) | reverse complement strand
AAAATACGGACGCAGCGATTCCGTGTTTTTTTACAACAAGGATATAGAAGTTGACTTTTACATACCGGAAACAGCAACTGCCATTCAAGTTTGCTATAACCTGAATAACGCAGACGCCCTTGACAGGGAGATCAATGCCTTGTTAAAAATATCAAAGATACTGGAGTGCAAAAAAATGCTGATTATCAACGGCGATGTGGAAAAAACTTTGAAGATAAGCGGTAAAAGAATTGAAGTGATTCCCGTATGGAAATGGCTTTTGAGTTAGTTGCTTGCGGAATTGTGGGTTTTGGCGGATGAATCTTTGAAAGAGGATTACACGGAAAAACTTTTGAGAGCGGAGCTGCTTAAAATTTATGAAAATTACAGCACAATACAGGAAGAAGCCAATTTTATAGATTTGGCGGAGTTTGAGGAGAGGATGGTGGGGGTTATCAGAAAGGCTACTGCAATTCCACCAAGCCAAAGTCTTCACATGTAAGCGAAAGAAACTCTTCGCCATAGCCACGGGAAATCGCTCCGTCTTCCGGGTTATAGCAATTTAAAACGGCGTTGCCTGGGCATTCGTTCACAAAGGTGGTTTCCTGTGTTGCGGTTTCCAGTGCTGCACATGACATTTTTATCATGCCGATAGAAAGCCCAGGAAATTCGGTGCATATTGAAAGTCCTTCATACTCAAGCGGGTAACATGCCCCGCCTTTGGGGGTATCGTCCGGGTTTCCATCGGCATTTGTAAACGAAAAATCACTGCAGGCAAAATCATCTGCGTAGAGTTTATACAAGGCTAGATCTTCTCCATTTTTGCAAACAGTTTTTTCGCCGCTTGGGCAAGCCTGTGTTTCCCAAGTACCGCCTTTGCTGGCTTTGCATGCGGTTTCGTAGGTTTCCAAGGGCAAATTACCGGGCACATCTACGCAGAGAGGAAGCCCTTCGCCAAAATACTTGCACGCCCCACCCTGTAAACTGGAACTTGAAGAGGAACCCCCGCTGCTGGAACTGTCTCTGTCGTTTGGTGAAGACGGCGAGTCGGAACAGGCAAAAACTGTTAGGGAAATTGCTGCCGCTAATGTGGGAATTGCGATTCTCATAATGATTCCTCCATGATAAATCTTTTACACAATAAACAATATACAAAAATTTAGATACGTTTGCCCTAGGGAAATAGTTTACTATATTTAATTAATGCAAAAACCGCTCAAACATATAGCCGTGATAATGGATGGCAATGGGCGATGGGCAAAATCCAAGGGGCTGGAGCGATTTTTGGGGCACAGGCAAGGCACTAAAGCTACCGTTGCTACCGTTGAGGCAGGCGTAGACTTGGGTTTGGAACATTTAACCCTTTTTGTATTCAGTTCCGAAAACTGGCAACGTCCGCGGATAGAAGTTGAATATTTAATGAGCCTTTTGGTCGAAATGGTGGCACAGGAGCTTCCCCATTTGATGGAAAAGAACGTAAAATTATGCGTTATAGGCAATTTGAACAAACTTCCCGAAAAACCCCGCAAAAAACTTCAGGAGGCAATAGACAAAACCTCGCGGAATTCTGGTATGCAACTGAATCTGGCAATATCTTACGGCGGGAGAATGGAAATAGTGAATGCAACCCGTGAAATTGCAGAACTTGCAAGAAAAGGCGAGCTAAACCCGGAAACGCTTGACGAGGCGGAATTTGCGAGGCATTTATATTTGCGGGACGCGCCGGACCCCGATTTGGTAATACGCACGGGCGGTGAGTACAGGCTTTCCAATTATCTGCTATGGCAAGCTGCTTACAGCGAATTTTTTGTGAGTGATGTTCTGTGGCCGGATTTTACGAAAAAAGATTTTGCAAAAGCCGTTGAGTTTTACAATACTAGGCAACGTCGGTTTGGAAATGTTTTATAATTCCAGCTTCCCCACAAAAGAAAACCTTGGGGCAAAACCGTCTTTAAGTTCTCCGTTCAGGGGCCAAGACAAATTTATATGGTTAACAACACCCTGCACCGATTTTGAAGAGGAAATTCTCAAACCGATTCCCGCCATGTAAATCAAATTGCGCGGCTCAAAAGCGCGTAACCTGTCGGTTGTTTGCCCCGCTGTTAAAAATGCCGTAAAAGACGGGATTTGAGTTAAAATCTCAAAACCCGGAAAATATCTCTGTTCCGCCTTGAAAGCAAAAGTGTTTTCGCCCGCGAGGTAATAGGAAGGAAATCCCGGAAAAATAGAACTGCCGTCCAGATAAAGCTGGCGTATATAACTTGTTCTTTGCCAAGAATCTATTTCGGCGGATAAAACCGAAGACCACTCCAGACCGGGTTTAAAAATATATTCGCTGAACAAAACACTGTGCATATCTCTGATATCGGTGTTGCCATAATAAAAGGAGTTTTGCCCCTTGGCTAAAAAATAATGTTCTTTTGTCCCAAGCGACAGGTTTATATTGTGCTTGAAAAACCAGTCGTCATTTGCGGCGTTCAATTCCTTAAAATTTTTTGCGACAGAACTTTTAATGTAATAGCCGTATTCCACATCTTCCGCCCATTTCACTCTATGCAGGTTATATCTCTTATCCAGTTTTATCCGCGAAGCAGCAACGGAAAATCCAAGATGTGAATCCTTGAAATGCGGCTCCCAACTCTCAACTCTATAAAAATCATACCCACCGCCCAAATAAACTTTAAACGAGGCACCGCCAAAAGAGCGCAAAAGCCAAAAAGATAAGGAATCCTCCTTTAAACCTTCTACCGTGTAAATGGGCACGGGGTTTTTGCTTTCGTAATATTTTTCATCCCTCTTTGACCAAAGCCACCCGGCGTTATATGACCACTGATTTTTTGAACGGCTTATGAACGGGTAGTTCAGATTCACGTTGCGGGAAAATCCGTCCGTATTTTCGCTCCACAGAAAATGAAACTCATGGTGAGGAATAAAAAAATCCTCGCTTTTATAAAGCAGATATCTTTGGTCTCTGTCTTCTTGATGTTCATAAAAAAAACCTATGGTATGCCCCAGACCCAGCAAATTATTTTCCAGCAACCCAACCGCCCAAAGCCATTTTTCACCCGGTTTCCCCAGTGAAACCGCTGGGGAAAAAGTCCAGTTATCACCGGTTTCAACATATAAATTGATATTTCCGAGCGAATCTCTTTTCGCTTCTATCTTCGCATCGCTTATATAAGGCAGAGAGCGCAGATCTTTTTCCGCTTCCCTTATTTCACTAAATGAAACCGTATCTCCCTCGCTAAACGGCAATCTAGCTCTTATAACGGATTCTCTCGTTTCTATATGAAACCAGTTTCCGAATTTATACAATCTCTCTTCTGCCGAGGTGTGGGTTACGGCATCGTCAAAAACATCTTTTACATGAATGTGAATTCTGGAAATTTTCAGTGAATCTTCCGCAAAAGCAAGAGAAAACAGAAATACAACGGCTATAAATATTCGCATTTCTTTTCCAGAATATTTAAATTCTCCATCAGCCTCTCCCTCTCCATATCCACTCTCGGCCGAATGCTAGCCAGGTTTTCGCCGGGGAAAGGCGTTGTGTTTGCAACTTCCAGACAGTAATTCATGCCTTCATCAAAATTTTTGGCAGCAGTTCTGAGCCACGCCGCATAATCCTTATCGCCATTCCATCTCTCAACCTGCATAGCAAACCAGTCGCCGTACATCTCAACTTCCTTTGCAAACATGTGAGGACGTTCCGGCGGAATTAAATCCGTTGTGCGTCCGTAAATATGGTCTACCATTTCTTGCAGAGAATAAATGCGGTTAAGCCAGGCTATGTTCGGACCCGGGCAAATTGCCTGCGGAGCATTTTCCGCCTTTTCCTCCCCAAAAAAAATCAAACCGCTGTTCCCGAGATGGTCGCAAATACATTGCTTTACATAAACACTTTTCCGCATTACCTCTTTTTGTTCTTCGCTTGAATCGCTTTCTTCAATTTGCTTTAATTTGCGCTCCTGATAAAAACGGCTCGCTTTGCAGACAGGAGTCTCACTGAATTCCGTGTTGTTTTGCAAAAATCCTTTTTTGCAAGGGCTTCCAGGCTTGCCCATTTCTATTTGTTTTCGGTGCCACCTTTCGGAGCCGGAATCTCGTAAATTGTTGAAATAAATGTCGAGCGGAGAAGCATCGCTTATATATAAATCTTTAAGCGTGGCTTTGGTTAATTGTTCCCTTGTTTCCGTATCAACCGGAGTGACCTCCGGCACAAGCAGAAACGGAGTTCCCCATCCGGTACCGTCCATGCCGTAATATTCCCGCATTCTCAAATCTTCGGCATAGTTGCCTATACCGCCCTGTACGGTGACTTTTGGAGGCGGAGCTTCTCTTGCCGCGTCTGTATTCCAGCCCTTGGATTTGTAAAAATTCACGATTGTTTCCCTGAACTGGTGCAAAAGTCCGCGTTGCGAACGAATTTCCTTTAATATAGCGGGGAGCAGCATCCCCTGGCTCGGAAAAGCATGACCCCCGCAATTAAGTCCGGATTCAATTCTGTATTCGCTCACCTCTAAACCCTTACGTGCCAGATATTTTCCCTGTATCAAAGCGGAACGAAAGTCCGAGGCCTTTACTATAATCCTTTTGCCTATTTCACCTGTGGCATTTCTGTAAAATTCCTTGAACCGCGCCATGTAGTTATAAAGGCTTTGGTTTATGCCTGCGCTAAAAACTATTGCGGAATTTTTCAAGGAAGATTTTGCATAGCCTTTTAAGGCTGTTTTTGCGTCCGATTCTTCGTTCAAAATTTCCGTGCTGTTTGAGTTCGGCGGCAGGCGGTCCAGCTTAACCATTATATTGACATCTATTGAACCCTCGGCCATGCTGTGATTTAGAGTACTCTCTATATCTTTTCTTTCTTCTGCGGAAGCGTCTTTCATGCCCATTAGCTTTAGGTAAAGACTTCTTAACGGGTGCCCTGTGGGAAGCATTTCAAAATATTTTGCTTTGTCGTTTTTTGAAAAGAAGGGCTGTTTTTTTATAGCCTCAAAACGGATTTTTACAACCTCGGCCAGAGTGTTCAGGTATGCGGTAATCCTTTTTGCCCTGCCGTCCGGCTCCCGGTGCGGAATAGGCTCGTATTGAAGCTTATATTCCACAGCATAAATTTTCCGGAATCTTTCCAAAAGTAAATCATCTACCAAAGATACAACGGAAGATATTCCAAACGGAGCAACCCGGGCAGGAGTATCCGCCGTGTAAGAAGTTCCCATTACGGGAATATGAAAGGAATGAAGACTGGTGAACATATCTGAAGAAATTTAGAAAAAATCTACTGTTGTAAATTCCACTTCACGTGCTCATCTATAAAATCATTGCCGCTAAATTTTAAACCGAAAAATTTATCAATTTTTTCCAAAGAAAATAAACAGGGTTCCTTGCCCCACCCCTTGTCCTCTTCCTCAATAATCGCTTTGCTCCCGGGGCAAAACACAATAGCTCGTTCCGCAATGCCTTTCCAACCGAGCCATTCCGTGCCAAGACCAAAAAACACTTCCTCGCTGCATTCGCTCTCCAAAATCGCAGTATAGAGTTTAGCGAGTTGCGATGCGTGTATAAACTGCGTTCCGTCATGTTTTGTTAAACGCACAACCTGATTTTCCCCGACCGCTTTTGCAATGTTAAAAAATCTGCGGTCGGGCTGGGTTACACCGTCAGGGAATGCCAGATGTCCAAAAGTATAGCCGGGGCGAATGATATTTCTTTTCATTTTTGTCTTTGAAAAACCCAAAACATAAGCCTCACCTGCCGCCTTCGTTGCACCGTATAAATCCTGCGGTATGCAAACCATATTTTCATTTGCGCCGTTGCGAATTTTTCCAAATGCCGCCGTGCTTGATGTGTAGATAAATTTTTCGCACCCGTTTTTTGCGGCGAGTTCCAAAAGCTGAACGGTTGCAGTGGTGTCGTTTGCAAGCATCGTGAGCGGAGTTTCACCCCATCCAAGCGCAATATGAACGCAGGCCTCGCAACCCTCCAGTCCCTTCTTTATCGCCTCGGAATCCAGCAAACCAGCATGGAGCATTTCAACATTTTCATGAACGGCTAAACTTGGGATTTTATTTGGATTTCTAGCCAGAATTTTCAGCGAATGTCCTTTATCCAAAAATTCCTTCGCAACGAAATGCCCGATAAAACCGGTGCCGCCTGTTAGAAAAATGCGCATTTAATCATTCCCGCCTTTCGCAAGCAAACCTGCTTCTTCAAAATCGCTGTGCAAAAGGTGTTCGGAAATTTTGTTGAGAATATCTTTAGTTTCGTTTGTCCATGACTTTTTATTTAAATTTGCAAGTGCTGCATTAGCGGAATTTATATCGTAATTCTCACAGGCATCGCCGATTATTTTCAACTGCTCGCGTAAATAGACAGTATCTTCCTTTTCTATTTCTCGTCCCTTTGTTTCGTTTTTTTCAATGATGGATTCAAGTGCATCAATCAGTCCCTGCGTTTTTTGCTTGATAATGTCCCTGTTGCGTTCCTTGCCTGCCTTTTCAAGCGTAAATGCCATTTGCGAAAGCGTGATTTCGCCGATATTGGCAAGAGCACTCTTAATAGCGTGGGCCTTAACGGAATACAAATGCAAGTCATCGTCCGAGATTTCCGCTATGTTTTCAAGCGTAGATTTGAAAACCGGCAATATATTTTTAGCATCTCGGACAAATACCGACTGCAATGCCATATCCGCATCGTTCATAATCTCCGATTTCATGTTCTCATCTTTTTGCTTGCGCGCTTCCGCAATTACCTCAGGTGTTTGTTTATCGCGAATCAATTTATTAAGCATATTGTTCAGCAGTCTAAGATCTATAGGTTTTGATATAAAATCGTTAAAACCGTTTTCCAGAAAAACTTTTACCTGACCTACTAAAGCGTTTGCCGTAAGCGCAACAATAGGATGTTCATAACCTAGTTCGCGTATGATTTTTGTTGCTTCAACGCCATCCATTCTTGGCATCATGTGGTCCATGAATATAATGTCGTAAACATTGCCGTTTTTAATTTTTTCTATTGCCTCAAAGCCGCTGGAAGCAAGTTCTATGGATAAACCGTAAGGAATCATAAGTCCTTTGGCTACATATAAATTGGTTTCCACATCATCCACAATCAAAACTTTTCCGTAAGGCATATATTCACGCAAGAATTGTATCTTTCTGGATTTTGTAGTATTCAGAGTCCGCAGTTTCATCAGATTTTCCGCAAGTTCCTTGCCTAAAATGCTGCTACTTATAGTTTTCTGAGGTAAATGCACGGTAAATGTTGTTCCTTTGTCCAGCTCGCTCTCAACAAAAATTTTACCGTTCATCATTTGTACCAAATGTTTTGTGATGTTTATGCCAAGCCCCGTTCCTTCAACTGCGCGATTTGCTTCCAAGTTAAAGCGGACGTATTCGGTTGTGAATAGTTTGTTTATCTGTTCTTTTGTCATGCCCTGCCCCGTGTCGCCTATTTTAAAAACAAGCACGGAATAATCCTTTCCCTTTTCATGTTCGGCAGAGATAGATAGCTTTACTTCACCTTTTTCCGTGTATTTGAAAGCATTGGAAAGCAGATTGTTCAAAATTTGCTTAATGCGAATTTCATCGCCTATAAGCTCTAACGGCACATTCTCGTCGATGAGGAGTTTAAACCTTATCTGCTTGCTTCTGTTCCGCATTATGTTTAACTGCACGGTATCGTTAATGAGGCTGACTATTTCGTACTTGGCAGGCACAATCTCCATTTTGCCGGCTTCTATTTTGGACAAATCCAGTATATCGTTTATGATGTTAAGCAGTAAATTGCCGGAATTATAAATCATCATATAGGATTCTCTTATATGCGGCGCGAGTGTTTCTTTCTGCAACTGCATTTCGGTAACACCTAGAATTACATTCATGGGAGTGCGGATTTCGTGGCTCATTCTTGCCAGAAACGCAGACTTGGCACTATTGGCTATTTCCGCTTCTATTCTCTTTTGCGTTTCGTTTTTAGCTTTTTCATTTTCTCTTATAATGCGAATAAAAATACCGCTGAGCGTAAAAGAGAGAAACGTACCGATTAAAATAAGAAATCCGGTTATCTTATTCAGTTCCTTGTAATATTCGTTTTTAGGCGTAACAACCCCAACTATAAAATCGTCATTTATTCTCTTTAAAAAAGCCAGGGAACTTACTCCTCTGTAGTCATAGAACCCTTTCACGGTTTTCATTTCTCCCTCTTCTACTTCTGTAATAAATTTTCCAAATGGAATCTTGGATAAATGCTCTCCCAAAAAATTATGATTTTGATGGGCGAGAAGCTTTAATTCGTTGTTTATCAACATTCCAAAGCCGCCTTTGGCAAGTTCTATCTTTAAAATGCGTTCCCTATTTAATTTCATTTGCATGTAAATAGTCCCCTCCAATTTGTTTTCGCCATTGAGAATGCTACGTGAGTATGTGACAATGGACTCGTCCAGTTCCTTATCATAGTACGGTTCGGTAGTTGTTATTTTACCATCCTTTTCAATATCCGAAAAAGTTTTTGCGTATTTATAATTGTTTGTCAATGTATCGCCGATATGCATCTGACCGTTAAAAATTACATAAATGTTTATGAGAGTATAGGCGAATTGCCCGGTTTTCAGCATGCTTTTCGTAATGCTCGTTACATATTCATTTATCAATTCACGGCTTTCGCCGCGCGTAATCATCACGCTGATAGTCCTTGAAAGGTTGTCCATCAAGGCTTCATGCTCAGCCGTTTCCGCATTTACGCTTAATTGTATTTGATTCAGGATGGCTTCGGTTTCTTTTTTCAGGTGGCTGCGCTCTATGTTGCTCATAAAGATATAGCAGGAGGCAGTCATCAATGCAAAAAACAGCAGTATGAGGAATACCTGCAAATATGGCTTTATTATCTTTCTTATCGTCTTCATGGGATTGTATAATATAGTAATATAGTAAATTTTCTATATTCTCCTTCGTGCAAGTTAAATCGTACATTTTTTTATTCCTTTTTTCCAGCCTTGCCTTTGCGCAGGATACCATTGCCGATTTACAAATTGAAAAAAAAGGCGATGTGGCTTATATAAACGGAATAGACTTGGGCAAAAAGCTGAAAATGCAAATGATTTGGCATAGTGAAGCCGGAATTCTACAAATCGGAACTTCTTCATGGGCTTGGGGTAATGAATGGGCAAGCATAAAAGACACGAGTTTTTTGCTTCAAACCCCTGTGCAAAACAATATTAACGGTAAACAATCCTTTTGGCTCCCGCTTCCGTCTTCATTGCAGGTCTTTGAACGAATGTTGAATAAAACCCTTGAATTCGATTCCGCTTCTGCAAAAATAACGGTAGGGCAATTAAAAGAATTGAAAGATATATGGAGCGTAAATTTAGACACAAAAAACAATGGTGAAGTTTTAGAATTAAAACTTTCAAAGCCGTTTACTGCGGAATCTTTTTATATGTACCCAAATTATATTTTGCGAATAACCGGAGCCACCATAGACAGTGTAATATTTCAGGATTTGATAAAAAAATCCGCGCTAATAAATAGGATAATTCCAATTCAAGACAAGCAGAGTGCCCAGCTAACTCTGAGATTGAAAGATAACTGCGAAAGTCCAGAATTAGTTAAAAAGGACAGTGGAAAAACTTTACAAATAGTGTTGAGAAAAAAACAATCAGCCAATCAGCCAAAAGTTTCCGCATCCAAAGAGGAAGCCGCAACACAGGCGGCAAATTCCGCAAGTAAAAAAATAAAAACAATAGTTATAGACCCAGGACACGGCGGAAAAGATCCCGGAGCCGTTGGTTATAAAAGTCTTAAAGAAAAAGATGTTGTTCTGACCGTAGGTTTGAAACTGAAGAAAAAATTGGAAGAGAAAGGTTTTACGGTTAAACTTACAAGAGACAAAGACGAATTTATAGAACTTGAAAAACGTCCTAAAATGGCGAGCGATTGGGCTGGAGATTTGTTCATAAGCTTGCACTGCAATGCCATAGAGGGTAAGGAAAAACAGCAAAGAACGGAAGGATTTAAATTTTATATACTACGTGCCGGCGGTTCCGAAGAAGATAAAGCAATAGCCCGCAGAGAAAACCAAGCAATAGCATTGGAATCCGGCAAAAAGGGCAAAACTGAAATTTCCCCGGCTGAATGGATTGTTTTGGATAATCAGCTCGCTTTGTATGCGGAAAAAAGTGCGTTGTTAGCCGGGCATTTGGTGGAAGCCTTTGACGGCGGTTCCATAAGAAAATTGCAAACGGGGGCTGGACAAGCCGGATTCATGGTCCTAGTAGGCGCCTATATGCCGGCGGTTTTGGCAGAACTCGGTTTTATCACAAATCCAACGGACGGCACATTTCTGGCTACAGAAAAAGGGCAAAACGAAATCGCCGATAGGCTTGCAAAAGCGATAATATCGTTTGCGAAATAATGCATCATTTAATGTTCCTTCTTCCGCCTAGGATTAGCCGGATACCAACCATTTTTAACTCGTTTCTCCTGCTCAAAAAGCTCATGGATACTCCAAAATAACGAAAAGCCAAGAACTGCCAGCAAAACAGATATTGCGAAGTTGCTTATGAACAAAGAAGCGATGCAACAAATTGTGGCGAAAATTGCAAAAATCGGCCAGCATCTTTTTCCAAAATGATATTCGCTTTTAATTACCACCGGATGAAGAATTCCGATAATGAAAAAGGTTCCTAAACCAACAATAATTCCTGAAAAATACATAAATTAAAGTTAGGAAAATATTTTCATCAGATTTCTACTTTCCTTCCATGTTTTCTTTTGAAGTTCAAATCGCAGAACTTGCCGAGCAAACCGGTTATTGGGCAAAAACAGAAGCTCTTTCCATGCTCACTATTCCTCCTGACCCCGCCTGCGGCGATTGGAGCCTGCCTTGTTTTACGCTCGCAAAAAAAATGCATAAAGCACCAAAAATAATTGCCGAAGAATTAGCCGCAAATTTCCCTGCACCGCAAGGCTTTGAAAAAACTGATGCCCTCAATGGCTACTGGAATTTTTATGCAGACAAAAAATTGATAATAGAAAGCGTTTTAAATGGCATAAAGGAAAAAGGTTTGGAATTCGGATTTGCCGAGCCGAAAAACAAAACCGTTGTCATAGATTACAGCTCCCCGAACATCGGGAAAGAACTCGCCTTTCACCACTTGCGCAGCACCATGCTCGGCAACAGCCTCGCAAAAATCCACAAAGCAAACGGCTACAAGGTTGAGCGAGTAAACCACCTCGGCGACTGGGGAACGCAATTCGGCAAACTGATTGTGATGTATTTAAGGGAAAATTTATCCACAGACGAACAAACGCTTTCCGGTTTAACCGTCAAGGAACTCAACAAACTCTACGCCTCATTTTCAAAAATGAGCAAAGAAGAGCCGGAGTTGGAAAATCAGGCGCGAGACGCTTTTGCAAAATTGGAAAGAGGCGATGAATTTTGCCGTAAACTGTGGTCGGCTTTTAAAGACGCAACCCTGAAAGAACTCACGCGTATTTATCAAATAATGGGAGTTGATTTTGACCATTACATAGGTGAATCTTTTTTTGAGGATAAAATTCCCTCTATTGTCGAAGAATTGGAAGAGAAGAATTTACTGGTAAACAGCCAGGAGCGCGATGTTGTGCCTTTAGAGGAATTGGATTTGCCACCTTGCCTCATTAAAAAAAGCGATGGCAGTACCCTTTATGCAACTCGGGATTTGGCGGCAGCTATTTATCGCAAAAAGAAATTCAATTTTGACAAATGCCTTTATGTGGTGGATAACGGGCAGGCTTTGCACTTTAAGCAGGTGTTCGCCGTGCTTAACAAAATGGGCTATGGGTGGAGCAAGGACTGTGAGCATATTCCCTTTGGCTTAATTCTCCACAAAAACGAAGAAGGCAAATGGGAAAAAGGTAAAACGAGAACCGGTACCGCAAGCCTTTTAAGAAATGTTATAGAGGCGGCTTCTGCAAAAATTCTGGAAGTGATAAACGAAAAGAATCCGGGACTAGCGGGTAAAGAAGAGACGGCAACAAAGATAGGCATTGGAGCCATAGTCTTTAACGACTTAAAAAATCGCCGTCTGATGGACGTTAAGTTTGACTGGGATGCAGCCCTCAGTTTTGAGGGAGCTACCGGGCCATATATTCAAAATGCGCATGTTCGCCTTTGCAGCATTTTGAGAAAAAGCGGTAAAAATGCCTTGGAACTCACATTCAAAAGCGAAGAACTTTCTGACCAAAGCTCTTGCGATTTGATAAAAACACTCTATCGCAAAGGAGAAAAAATAGACTCCGCTTGTGAAAACAAGGAACCTTATATTCTAGCTCAATATTCATTGGAACTTGCAGAGGCGGCTCATAAATTTGTCCATAATAATAGAGTTCTTGGGAGCGCAGAAGAAAATTCCCGTTTATTCCTGGTTTATTGCAGCCAGCAAGTTCTGGAAAACGTTCTAGATCTGTTAGGTATTGCTCCTGTGAGAGAAATGTAAATTACCTGTGACCACCTTGACGCTGAGGGCGCTGTTCACGTGGCTGCGACTCGTTAACACGGAGCGGTCTGCTGCCCACGTTTTTTCCGTTTAAAGCCTGAATGGCTTTTTCCGCCGCCTCATCATCCATTTCCACAAAACCAAAACCTTTGCTGCGGTTGGAATCGCGGTCAATGATAACTCTGGCGCTTTTAACCTCGCCAAACTCAGTGAATAACTCGCTCAGTTGCTCGTTGCCGAATGCGAATGGGAGGTTACCTACATATATGCTTTTGCTCATACTAATCCTATAAATTGAAACGGGAGTAAATATAGAAAATACGAAATTACCGTTTTACGCCAATCAGAGATGCCTTTACAGAACCAATCGCAATTTCGCTCTTCATAAGCACCGGGAGCCGTTCTTCATCGTCTGTTATCCAAATTGTGAGCTTGCCCTTGGCTTTGAATAAGCCGTCTCCTTGTATAACGGGCTCTATAACCATACATTTCTTTTTACCCAAAGCGGTGTTTATCGTTTCTCTTTTGTGACATATAACTTTGAGTTTATACTTTTTTATTCCGCCTATAGCATCGAAATAAACCGTATCCCCCGGCTCGAACTTGAAGGTTCTCGCCAAATAAAATGCGGAAAGTATGCACCGTTCATTGCCGTTAAGCGTAATTACCGTATCTATTCCGTGTATAATCCCCGAAGATTTATATGCGGTATCTTTTATTGCGGCTCTTTTTGTTTCAAAATCATAAATCGTGAGGGCATTTCTCATATATGAACCCTCGCTGATTTTTTGATTGAAGACTCTCGGTAGCAGGCTGTCTGCGCTAACTGTGGACCTTACGGTATCGTTAACAGAGAGAATTTTAAACAAGCTATGGTTCCAGGCTCTTGAGACTATTTTCAGTTCGTTTGCATTTGCTGTTTCTTCAATAAGCAACCTTGCATTGCCGGCTGTTATAAATCCCCAGCTTATTTCGTAGTCCAGAGTTTCGCCTACAAAAGGAAAAGATGCGTGGGAAACAGAAAAAAAGAAAAAAAGAACCGCAGTTATAAAATACCGCTTAGAATTCTCTTTAACAAATTCGCCAAAATTCATTTTTGCCTCGTTTTGGTAATCTACAAAGTTTCTGCCAATCTCTCCAGCGCATCTGCGCACGCACTTGCATAATCACCCGGCTTTCCGCTTGCCTGCCACGCATAGCTAAGCCCGCTGGAACTGTTTAAAACATGAATATTTCTTTTGAAACCGCCTTCGCGAAGCGCATTTATAACCTCCCTTGCATCCCCGCCTTGGCCGCCCGGAACACCCGGAATGGAAACACCCGGAATTAAAAACGGGATTTCCTTTTTTTGCTTTGAAAAAAAATTTGCAATTTCCGCTATATCGCATGTATTCGTTGCACCTACAACTGCGCCCACTCCGCCGTTATCCCATTCAAGAATTTTTTTTGCAACGGTTTTCACAAGTTCCGGAGTCTGAAAGTCCCCGGAGCCTTTATTTGAAGTGCGGAGCAAAACATAAATTCCGTTTTCTTCTCTTAAAAAAGGTTTAACAGAATCACTGCCCATCAGGGGGTTAACGGTCACGGCATTTGCTCCGTAAACATCAAAGGCGGCTTTTGAATATGCCTCGCTTGATTTTCCTATATCTCCTCTTTTCGCATCCAGAATTACAAGCATTCCCTCTCTGCGGTAGGTTGCAATTATTTCTGCCAGAACCTGCATTGCGCCGATACTAACGCATTCGTAATATGCGCTGTTCGGCTTAGCTACAGCCGGAGTAATGTTTCTCCGTAAAAATTCCTCTAAAATGTCAAAATAAAATTTGCGGATTTTATCTTCCGGCGAGCCTGCCTCGGCAGGGATTAAGGAGAGAACGGGGTCCAACCCAAAGCAAACAGGGTTTTTGCAGGTTTCTATGCGGGATTCCAAAAGGGCGGAGAAAGGCATCCTACACAGGCTTTCCCAATTCCGGGTAAACGCTAATTCTTTGGCGTTTTTTATCCACGTGTTCAAACTTCACAAAGCCGTCTATCAGGGCAAAGAGCGTGTGGTCTACGCCTATACCCACATTGTTGCCTTTGTGGAATTTGGTGCCGCGCTGGCGAACCAAAATGTTGCCGGCTATAACTTTTTCGCCGCCGAACTTTTTAACGCCTAAACGTTTTGACTTTGAATCGCGGCCATTTCGAACAGAACCTTGACCTTTTTTGTGTGCCATAGCTTAATTCTCCTTTGCGGCTGCGGTTTTGAGGAATTTCTTTTTGCGAACCGGTTTCGGCTGCCTGCCTGCCGCTATGTCTGCCGCAATTTTCTCCTTACGGGTGAGCGGCTTGCCCTGCTCTTTTTGCTTTGCAAGTGCAACTATGCGTGCACGCTGGCGAACTGATACCTGCGGCTCTATGGCAACGCTTTTGCCTGCGGCTTTGATTTCGGTTACAAGCACCTCTGTGTAGCCTTGGCGGTGTCCGAAGTGGCGCTCATAGCGGGCGCGGCGTTTCTTTTTAACGGCAAAGACCTTATCGGCTTTATCGTGGGAAAGAACTTCAACCTTAACGGATGCGTTTTCCAAGACAGGGGTGCCTACGCTTATGGATTCGCCATCGGCGAACAGCAATACGNACTTGA
>JGI24698J34947_10000897_pt1 | contig 15086 bp, 10 predicted proteins | sample TergutMp193P3_FD_34947 | JGI IMG/M metagenome (IMG submission 34947) | reverse complement strand
ATCGCGAGGAAGCGCAGCTTTACCTTCTCTTTTACCTCCTCGTCATCGTAGGGACGCGAACCCGCGAGGATATCCAGGTCTTCCCCCTCAACAACTTCGGAAGCTTTCTTCTGAATCTGATCCTGCGCAAGGTGGGGCAGAAGATCAGTTATGGTAAACACCGGGTCATCATCATTTTCCCCGATGGAGATGTTTATCTTCTTCCCCTTTGGATCTATAAAAACCCCGTGCATGGCGAGCGGCATGACTGTCCACTGGTATTTTTTAACGCCGCCGTAGTAGTGCGTATCAAGAAGGGCGAACTCATTGTCCTCATAAACCGGGTTCGGCTTGAGGTCGATTCTCGGCGAGTCTATATGCGCGCCAAGTATATTCACCCCGGCTTCAAGGGGCTTCCTGCCGATCACGGCGGCGACAAGGGCCTTTCCGCGTATATGCTCGTAAACTTTTTCGCCCGGAGAATAAGAGGTGTTTTTGGATCTGTCTATTTCCTTGAAGCCCTGTTTCCTGAGCTGTTCCGCCGCGACGGATGAAAACTCCCTTTCGGTTTTCCCCAGATCGAGCATTGCCCTGTAGGAGCGGCTAAAGGCCTCTATTTCATTTTCAGTTTTTTTGTCTACGCCTTCCCATGCGTTTTTTAGTTTAAAAAGCAGTTTATCCGCCAGAAGCTGACCCGGACTTTTTGCCTTGGATTTTCCCGTTGCTTTCTTTTCTTCGCTGTTTTCCTTCGCCATGACACACTCCTTACAAGATGGTAGCAAAATCGCTTTTATTATGATAGCGTTGAATACATGAAAGTACAAGCCCGTTACGCGCCCTCCCCCACCGGGAACCAGCATATCGGAGGCGTGAGGACCGCTCTCTTCAATTACCTCTTTGCCCGCTCAATGGGGGGAAAATTCATACTCCGCCTTGAAGACACCGACAGGACCCGCTGCGACGAGAAGTTTGTGCGGAACCTCTACGACACTTTTGACTGGCTGGGCTTTCACTGGGACGAGGGCCCGGACGTAGGCGGCCCCAATGCGCCTTACATCCAGTCGCAGCGCAGCGAGTTATATAAAAAATACGCCGATGAGCTTCTGGAAAAAGACAAGGCCTACTATTGCTTCTGCACAACCGAAAGGCTGGACGAGGTGAGGAAGGGGCGGGAGGCTTCACATTCCTCCGAATCGGGCTACGACAGGTTCTGCAGAAACATTGCGCGTGACGAAGCAAGCCGCAGGGCCGCCGCCGGTGAGGCGCACACCATACGCCTGAAGATTCCCCTCGGGGAAGACGGAAAAGATACCCCTGTCACCGCTTTCTTTGACCACGTGTTGGGAGATATCGAGTGGAAAAACGACGCCGTCAATCCCGATCCTGTGCTATTGAAATCAGATAGCTTTCCGACTTACCACCTTGCCAACGTAGTCGACGACCACCTGATGGGAATAACCCACGTGCTCAGGGCGCAGGAATGGATGCCCTCCACCCCGCTTCACGTGATCATGTACAGGGCTTTCGGCTGGGAGGTTCCACAGTTTTGCCACCTCCCCATGGTGATGGGCACGGACGGGAAAAAACTTTCAAAGCGCCACGGCTCGACGGGAATTGACGAATTTCGCCTCCAGGGTTTCCTCCCCGAAGCGCTCATCAATTACATTGCCCTTCTTGGTTGTTCTTACGAAGAGGGCAAGGATTTTTTCACGCTTGACGAACTCGCGGGGCGCTTCAGCCTGGAGAAACTCTCCAAAGCCCCGGCGGTTTTCGACTACAAAAAACTTGAGTGGTACAACGCGAATTATATCAGGGGGAAAAGCGATGAGGAACTTGCCGCATTGAGCCTCCCATACGCGGTTGAGCAGGGGCTTTTCGGAAAAGCAGGACAAGCACCTGATTCGACTCAAAATGCGCTTTACACCACGGCAATGCCCCTGGTAAAGGAAAGGGCCATTTTTCTTGCCGAGCTTCCTGCCAAGTTAGATTATCTTTTCACGGAGATCGAGCTTCCTTCAAAAGAGGAGTTCTTCCCCAAAAAGGCAAATCTTGATGAAACGATAACATTGCTTAAAGCAGGGCGAAGCATCGTTGCCAACCTCGCGGCGGCAGGAAGCGACGATGAAGCCGAAAGCATCGTCAAGTCTTTCGCAGAAAAGGAAGACCTAAAGCTTGGCGATCTTATGATGCCGTTGCGGGTGGCGATTACCGGGACGCGGGTGAGCCCTCCTCTTTTCGGAAGCCTGCGGCTTTTGGGGAGCGTGAAGGCCGTTGAGAGGGTGGAGAGGGCGCTGGCGGCTCTGGAGCGTTATACGAAGGATAATTAGAAATTTCATCTCACGGAGGCACAGGGGCACGGAGGTTCGTAATTTTTGTTATTTACACAAAATTCCTGATAGGCTCTCGTAATTTGCAAAGGCACATCGTTACTCAAAATCTTCCAATATTGACCAGTTCATCTTTAGTTTTCCAGAATTTTTTCCGGCTATTCCGACAACTATTCTTTCCTTCGGATCAGGTGTTTTAATGAAATGCCACATCATTTCCGTGTATGTCTTTGTATATTCCTTCTCCAGCAATTCATTTTCATTAATCCAATGTAATGATCCCTCATCTGTTTCCAAAAGTTCTGTTGTATCTGTTTCTCCAAAATAAATATAATTTTGCCTTACTATATTTTTATATTGTCTAATAATTATGTACCGTAACTTTAAGTTATATATATTTCCGTTTGCTATTTCCGTTTCTTCCTTTATTTCACGCAAACAGGTTTTCATTGGATCGTTTAATTCATTTGTTTCCATGTGTCCGCCGATACAGCTCCAAACGTTAGGTGCTATTTCCCTGTTTGAAGCTCGCAGCATCAATAAATACTTATCGTTATTTCTTAGAAACGCCCCGGCCCCGTTTTGCAGTATAATTTTGTTTTCCATTTTTTCTCCAAAACCAGCATTCCTCTGTGCCCTCGTGCCTCTGTGCGAGGTTTTTTCCGTGTCACCCTGTGCCTCCGTGCCTCTGTGCGAGGTTTTTTCCGTGTCACCCTGTCCCCAAATACAGCGGTATCGACGACAGCTCCTTGTCATCGACATAGAGGGTGAAGTTAATCACCCCCGAGGTTTTGAAGTGGAGGTTGGAGATCGTAAAAACGAGGTGAGAAACGGCGGTGGCGTTGTCAGTTCCCTTTACATCCAGGTTGCCCTGGATTGGGTTGATTATCATGGCGCCGTTCAAGTCCCTGGTTTCGATCCTGAACTGGTGATTGGCGAATTCCCAGAGGTCGAAACGCAGCCGGATGACAACCGAAAGCTGGGGATGAATACAGGGGAAATTCCTGGAGATGATGGTATCGAAAGTACCGACTATCGTAAGTTTCCCCGAATTCTCCTGCGCGAAATCACAAAAGGTAAAAAGTTCTATTTTCATGCTTCTCTTCTTTTTGTTGTTTTATACAGTAGCATATTACCACAAACAACGATAATATTCTATCATGGATAGCAAAACTTTGCAGGCCGCGAGGCGTCTGTTTCTGGTATTATTAGGCGGGGTACTGATGGCATTTAACATCAATACCTTTGTCCATGCCGGGGGGCTCCTCCCCGGCGGCTTTACCGGGCTTGTCCTCCTAATCCAGGAAATATGCCTGATATATGGCAACTTTCATATACCCTTCAGTATACCTTACTATATACTGAACGCGATACCGGCGGCGTTCTGTTTTAAGTTCATAGGTAAAAAGTTCACCATTTATTCGGTTATCATGGTCATTGTTTCCGGCTTCCTGACCGACTGGATGCCCACCATGTTTACCGAGGGCCTGCAGCTCCACGATACCCTGCTTTCCTCGATCTTCGGCGGGCTCTTGAACGCGCTGTCCATTGCCGTTTGCCTCCACGCGGGCGCCACGTCGGGTGGCACGGATTTCATCGCGATTTATATCTCCGAAAAATACCGCAAAGACGCCTGGAACTATATTTTCGCCGGGAACTGCGTCATCCTTGGGGTGGGTGCCTTTCTCTTCGACCTGGACAAAGCCCTGTACTCCATCATTTTTCAGTACGCCACTACCATTGCCCTGGGTATCCTCTACCGGAATTACCAGCAGAGGACCCTCCTTATCATCACCAACAAGCCGGAAGAAGTTTATGCGGTCATAAACGAAATGACCCACCACGGGGCGACTTACTTCGAGGGGCACGGCGTTTACGAGAAAAAAGAGCGCATAATGCTTTACTCGATCGTAACCGCCCCCGAGGTCAAGAAGCTTATCCCCGCCATCAGAAAGGTCGACGGCGAGGCCTTCATCAACGTGCTGAAAACCGAACAGCTCAACGGAAGGTTCTTTCAGCAGCCGAAAGATTAGGGCTTGCTCGTTAAAGAAACCTCGCACAGAGGCACAAAGGCACAGAAGGTTATAGTTAATTAATTATTTTCCGTGCCCCCGTGCCCCTGTGAGAGTATTAATTCATATTATTCATCCATATCTTTTCGTTTGTTCCTGATCGCATTGCGGCTGAGGGACTTGTGGAATTCCTTCTTCTGTTTCAGGTAAGCCGAGTGGTTCAGCACAAAGGCGCTTTCCCTGATCTGGGCCTTGTAGTTCTTCCATTGCCTGGGTGAAAGGCTGCCGTCTTCCAGGGCGGCAAGGACCGCGCAGCCCGGCTCGGTTTCGTGGGTACAATCGGAAAAACGGCACTGGGGGAAAAGCTCCTCCACATCGGCAAAGGCGAGGCTAATGCCTTCCCGCGAATCCCAAAGGCCCAACTCGCGCATCCCCGGCGTGTCTATGACAAGTGCGCCTGACGGGAGGCGGAAGAGCTGGCGGTGGGTCGTGGTGTGGCGGCCCTTTGAGTCGTCCTCGCGTATTTCCTTTACCTCCATAAGCTCTTCGCCGACAAGGCGGTTGAGAAGGGACGATTTCCCGACCCCGGAAGAACCGAGGAAGACAACCGTCTTGGCAGGTTCAAGGAAGGGCGAAAGCCCATCAAGGCCAAAGCCGGTCCTGCTGCTTACGGGGATAACCGGGACATCACGCGCCATTTTTCGGACCTCCGCTACCTTGCCGGCGATGTCGTCTTCACCTAACAGATCTGCCTTTGTTAAAACAAAGACCGGGAAACCGCCACTTTGAAATGACGCCGTCAAATAACGGGCGAGGCGGTTCAGGTTGAGATCGAAGTTAAGGGACGAAAGGATGAAGACATAATCGAAATTCGCGGCGCTTACCTGCTCCCTCACATTTTTCGCGAAGTTTTCCGCGTGGCCCAGAAAATCCACCCTTGAGAACCTTGAGCGGCGCGGCAGTACCGCGTCGATCAGGGAAGAACCCACGCTGTTATACCTGACTATTACAAAATCCCCCACCACCGGATAAAGATCGCCTTCTTCAAGGCCGTGAAGAAAACTCCCCTTTAGTTCCGCGTTCAGCTCCCCGTATTCAGAAATGACCTTGTACCTTTCCCGTCTGCATTCAATCACCCTTGCGGGTACGAATTCTTCCTGATTTTTTTCGTTTAACAATTCACGCGAAGCGAAAAAATCCGACTGTGTAAAACCGAAATCTTTTAGATCTGCAAACATGCAATTCTCCTGTTGATTCTTTCCGTGACTTAATAGCACGGTACTGTGAGAAGACCCGCATGTTTGGAAAAAAATTTCTCCGGTTTGTGTTAATCGAACAAGATATAATGAGAAAGAAGGAGAATCCGCAACACGCGGTTTTAGTTAAAGAGTACCACCCTGGCAAGCATAAATAATCCTCCTTCAGAAATAGATTCTTTTATTATGGGTAAAGTGTATAAAAGTTTTTTTGTTTTGTCAACAGGCAGTCTATACATTTACGAAAAAAAAGTTTATTCTCAACATCACTGAGGAGTTTACTGTGAGAAAAATCCTTATCCCTGTTCTTCTGTTGGCCCTGACGGGAATGACGCCGCTATCTGCCCTTGATGTCACTCTCATTCCGCCAAGATTTGGCGGGGGCCCTGCTATCATCGTTGATGCAATTAACGGGTTAATAGCAAATATCTTCGCGCAATATGGCGCCGAGATAGGGAATGAACTTCGTGACATTGAAATTGATTCAACGAAACTGGTCAACGCCTTCGCGAATTCTTCTGTATTCGCGAGTACAGGGGCTGCCCAGCGCGGCTACATAGGTTATGACAGGTTTGCTATAACAATCGGCGCGATGGGCGGCATTATGAACCCCGGAAGCATCTTCTCATTTACCGGCGAAGTGAACAACATATTCGACAACGTGGAAGAGCTCAACGACATAGACATTGGGTTCAATCCACAGGTATTAAACGCGCAGATAGGCTTCAATACATCATTTTTATTGAACAATCTTTATTTGGGGCTTAAGCTGGGCTTTTTCAGCTTTGACTCCGACCCAATAACCTTTACAACCCCTTCAATCGGCTTGATGGCGAATTACCGGCTCGTACCCGAAAAAAGTAATCCATCGGGGAATATGCTATGGCGGGGGATCAACCTGGGAACCGGCTTTATCTACCAGTATACAGATATGGCGATAAATATACCTTTGCCTTCCAAAACGGAACAGATCAATATTATGAACATCTATTCCACTTCGATGAGAATAGACTCGAAACTCATCCTGAAATTTATTGAAAACACTTTTACCGTACCACTGGAAGCGGCAACGTCGCTGCGCCTGCTTAATTTCCTGAATCTTTCCCTCGGCTTTGGGGCGGACATCGGGTTTGGGATTGCCGATTTCAAACTTACCGGGGAGGCGGCCGCTACCTTTGAGAATCTGCCTGACTTTCTCACCCCGGCACAGGCGCCCGGCCTGGAGGCTTCAACTGGAGCTACAAACTCACCGGACCTGTTTAACTCGAAACTCATGGCCGGTCTTGGCTTCAGCATCGGGCCGGTGATCATTGATATTCCCGTTACGTACTATTTCCTGAATAACGGGTATAACTTTGGAATTACCCTGGGCTTCATACAGTAGCCGGGACAGCGCCAAATTGCGCGGCGTAGAGTTCCGCGTATATTCCGCCCCGTTTAAGCAGCTCCTCGTGCGTGCCCTGCTGCCGTATGCCTTCGTCGTCGATTACCACAATACGATCCGCGTTCTTTACTGTTGAAAGCCGGTGGGCGATGACCAGGGTGGTACGCCCGCGTGACAGCTTTTCCAGCGCCCGCTGTATTCGCAGCTCCGTGGCGGAGTCCAGGGCGCTTGTCGCCTCGTCAAGGATGAGGATGGGAGGGTTCTTCAGAAATATCCTCGCGATGGAGACCCGCTGTTTCTGCCCCCCGGAAAGGGTAATGCCTCGCTCCCCGACGATCGTATCGTAACCGTCAGGCATCTTCTCGATTTCCTCATGTATCTCCGCCCATTTCGCCGCTTCGATGATCTCTTCTTCCGAGGCGTCTACCCTGCCGTAGCTGATATTCTCGCGGATTGTCCCCGCGAAGAGAAAAACCTCCTGCTGGACAATCCCGATGTTTTTTCGGAGGGATTCTAGGCCGATATCCCGGATGTCATGGCCGTCAATTGTTATGCTGCCATCGATAATTTCATAAAAGCGCGGAAGGAGATGGCAGATGGTTGTCTTGCCGCCGCCCGAGGGGCCTACCAGCGCGCAGCTTGCGCCCGCCGGGACGGAGAGGTTTATATGCGTGAGTACCGTTACATCATTGTTATACGCAAAAGTGACGTTCCTGTACTCAATCGCGCCTTTTACTTCCGAGAGCGCGATTGCCCCGGGCCTGTCCTGAATCGCGGGCTGTATCTGCATAATTTCCACGAAGCGCCTGAAGCCCGCCATGCCGGTGGTGAACTGCTCCACGAAATTCTGCAATCGCCTTATCGGCTGCAAAAAAGCCATGACAAAGAGATTGCACGCGATGAGTTCCGCGAGGGTCATCTTGTCCCCCATTATAAGGATACCCCCCACCGCGATAATTATCACGAGGAGGATGTTTGTCGAGAATTCAATCCTGCTGTTAAAAGCAGCCATGGCTTTATAGTAATTCCTGCGGGCGTTTTTGTAGTTCTCATTCCCGCCCTTGAACTTGCGGTTCTCGTAGGGCTCGTTGGTGAAAGCCTTGGCGACCCTTGCGCCCGAGATGCTCGATTCCAGGGAGGCGATTATCTCGGCGGTTTTTTCCTTTACCTTCCGTGAGGCGTTTCTCAGGTTCTGCCGGGAAACCAGGGCGATTGCGAGGAGCAGGGGAACCGCCACCGCAAGGGTGAGCGCCATTTCCCAGCGTATGGTCAACACGAGGATGAAGGAACCAACCAGGGTCAAGAGCGAGATGAAAAGATCCTCGGGCCCGTGATGCGACAACTCGGTAACTTCAAAGAGATCCGTGGTTACCCGCGACATTATCTGCCCGGTGCGGTTATTGTCGTAGAAAGAAAACGGCAGTTTCTGCAGATGGTTGAACAGGTCACGCCTCATGTCCGCTTCTATGTTCGCGCCCACGGTATGCCCCCAGTAGGTGACGAAGTACGTAAAGCCCATCCTCAACAGGTAAATAAAAACCATGAAGCCGATAATGACGAAGAAGAACCTGAACAGCCGGCCCGGGAGGAGATTTTCGATCGCGTACTTTGTCAGCATGGGAAAGACCAGATCGACGCCGGCAATGAGGGAGGCGCACAGCATATCAAGGGCGAAGAGCAGACGGTGCGGTTTGTAATAGGACACGAAGATCCGAATAAGGGGTTTGTCAAAAGCAGTATCATGCGTCATAATAGAGAGTATATCAATTAAAGGAGCAAATATGAAGACAGCGGTAATCTATTATTCTTTTGAGGGGAACTGCGCCCTGGTCGCGAAAAATGTTAGCGACGCGCTGAACGCGGACATCTTTGAGATTAAAACCGTAGACAAGAAAAAGCGGACCGGCTTCGCAAAATACCTCTGGGGCGGCTTTCAGGTAATCATGAAAAAAAAGCCGGAACTGGAACCTCTTTCGGTCGACATAAACGCTTACGATCTCATCATCCTTGGAAGTCCGGTATGGGCGTCTTCCCCCACCCCTGCAATGGTTTCTTTCCTCGATAAAACAAAAATAACAGGGAAGAAAATCGCCCTTTTCTGCTGCCACGCTGGCGGCAAGGGAAAGGCCCTTGACAAATTCAAGGCACTGCTGCCTGGCAACACGTTTGCGGCCGAGATCGACTTCTGTAATCCCGCCAACACGACCAAGGCGGAGAGTATCCCCGTGAAACCGAGAATCGACGAATGGGTGAAAATTCTGGGCTAGACTGCCGACGATGAGACTCGAACTCATACCCTCTTACGAGGAGAGGATTTTAAGTCCTCAGTGTCTACCATTCCACCACGTCGGCGGGTGCGCCCCGTAAAGGGCATCTCCAGAGTAATCTAACATGAGTCGGCTTGCAATGCAATAGGACGCTTTTCCCCTACTTCCCTTTCGTCAATACTACCTCTCCGTTCCCGCTCTTGTCGATGGTGATCGTATCACCTTCTTTGAACATCCCCGAGATGATCGCCTTTGCCAGTGGGTTTTCAAGATCCGACTGGATTGTCCGCTTCAGGGGCCTCGCGCCGAAGAGGGGATCGTAGCCGCGCTCGGCGAGGAGTTCCTTTGCCGCGTTCGTGAAGCGCAATTCAATCTTGCGCTCGACGAGACGGGAGCGGAGCAGTTGGAGCTGAATGTCCACGATTTTGGCGATTTCAGCTTTGCCGAGGCGGTTGAAGATAACGGTTTCGTCTATGCGGTTGAGGAATTCCGGGCGGAAGTTTTGTTTGAGGAGTTCCAAAAGTTTTGCCTTTATGGTTTGGGAATTCTCTTCACCCAGGATCAATTCGGAGCCAAGGTTACTCGTCATGATGACGATGACATTTTTGAAGTCCACTACCCTGCCCTGCCCGTCGGTGAGCCTGCCGTCGTCGAGGACTTGCAGGAAGACGTTGAACACCTCCGGGTGCGCCTTTTCGACCTCGTCAAAGAGGATCACGCTGTAGGGACGGCGGCGCACGGCCTCGGTGAGCTGGCCGCCCTGCTCGTAGCCGATGTAACCGGGAGGCGCGCCGATGAGGCGGCTGACGGAGTGTTTCTCGCCGTACTCGCTCATGTCGATCCGCGTGAGGGCCTTTTCGTCGTTAAACAGAAACGCCGCCAGAGTTTTCGCGAGTTCTGTTTTTCCCACGCCGGTCGGGCCCAGAAACAGGAATGAGCCGAGGGGGCGGCTCGCGTCGGAAAGGCCGGCCTTGTTGCGCCTAATGGCATCGGCGACGGCTTCCACCGCGGCATCCTGCCCGACAACCCGCTGCTCCAATACCTTTTCCAGATCAAGGTACTTCTGCAATTCCCCGGAAAGCATCTTTGAGACAGGGATGCCCGTCCAGACCGACACAACCCTCGCAATGTCCTCCTCGCTCACCTCCTCCCGAAGCAGGGCCCCTTCGCCTTTGTTCCGGCCTTCCATCCGGTCGGTGAGGTCTTTAAGCCTTTTCTCGGCCTCGGGGATCCTGCCGTGCTTTACTTCGGCGGCTTTGGCAAGGTTGCCGTCGCGAACATAGCGCGTTTCTTCTATCTTGAGTTCCTCTATCTGCTGCTTAATTTCGCGGATCTTCTGGACATCGCCCTTCTCCTTTTGCCAGCGGGCGTTCATCGCGTCGCGCTCGGCGGCAAGCTCGGCGATCTCCTTTTCGAGTTTAAGAAGCCTGCTTTTGGAAGCCGGGTCTTCTTCCCTTGTCAGGGCCTGCTTTTCAATCGAGAGCTGCAGGAGCTTGCGTTCCAGCTTGTCCAGTTCCGTGGGACGGCTGTCAAGCTCCATCTTGAGGCGGCTCGCCGCCTCGTCCACAAGGTCGATGGCCTTGTCCGGGAGGAAGCGGCTCGTGATGTACCTGTTCGAGAGTGTCGCCGCCGCAACCAGCGCCTCGTCCTTGATCCTCACCCCGTGGTGAACCTCGTAGCGTTCCTGAAGGCCGCGGAGTATTGCGATGGTATCTTCGACAGAGGGCTCTGCGGTGTATACCTGCTGAAAACGCCGCTCAAGGGCCGCGTCCTTTTCGATGTGCTTGCGGTACTCGTCCAGGGTGGTAGCGCCAATGCAGCGGAGCTCGCCCCGGGAAAGGGCGGGCTTGAGGAGGTTGCTCGCGTCGGTCGCGCCCTCGGCGGCCCCTGCGCCCACCAGGGTGTGAAGCTCGTCGATAAAGAGTATGATCCCGCCGTCCGAGGCCTGAACCTCGTGGATCACCGCCTTGAGGCGTTCCTCGAATTCGCCGCGGAATTTCGCACCGGCAATCAAAGCGCCCATGTCCAGGGCAAGGAGCTTCTTCCCCTTGAGCCCTTCGGGAACGTCGCCCGCGACAATGCGCCGCGCAAGGCCTTCCACGATTGCAGTCTTCCCGACGCCCGGCTCGCCGATCAACACCGGGTTGTTCTTCGTCCTCCTCGACAGAACCTGCATGCAGCGGCGTATCTCCTCGTCCCTGCCTATCACCGGATCAAGCTTTTCCTGCCTGGCAAGCGCGGTGAGGTCCCGGCAGTACTTGTCAAGAACCTGATACTTCCCCTCGGGATTTTGATCGTCAACCTTTGCATTGCCCCTAACCTGCTTCAACGCTTCAAGTATCGCGGTCTTTGTGACCCCGGCTTTCTTTAGTAGCTCGGCAGCCTTGCTGTCGGAAGCGGCTATGGCAATGAGGATATGCTCGGTGGAGACAAAGGCGTCTTTCAGCGAAGCGGCCTCGGTCTCAGCCTTGTCAAGAACCCTTGTGGCGGCGGATGAATAGTATACCTGTGCCGCCTCCCCGTAAATCTTCGGCTGTGCGTCCATAAGGGCTTCGGCGGATTTGACAAGACTGGTGGAATCGGCGCCTATCCTCTCTATAACAGGAAGCACGAAGCTGTCCCCCTGTCGCAGGAGGGCCACAAGTATATGAATAATATCAATCTGTGAATGATCTTTCTTGCGGGCAAGGGAACCTGCCTCGTTCACGGCCTCCTGAGCCTTGATTGTAAATTTCTCGAAGTTCATTGTATAAAGATAATAAAGACTGTAATGTGTGGCAACTACTCAAACTCTAATTTGTCGGGATGTTACCATACTTATTTTCATTAATCAAATCGGTAAAATAACAGCAGGCGGCGCAAGGGGTGTCAGCGAAAACCTCGCCATTTCAAAGAGTTTGAACAAACTCTTTGAAATGGCAAGGGAACCTGCCGCCGGAGCCGCCCAGCACCTAAACAGTTCACTGGTGATACACAAAAAATTATAAGATGTGTTTAGGTGCTGGGCCTGCTTCCCCTTTAGTCTTACATATTACGCTCGTCTCCTCTGGCAGGGAGTCCAGGGATGTTTTCTCTGCCACCCCTTGCGCCGCCTACGTGTATTCTTTCCCCGAATTATTATGATAAATATGGCAACTACCCGACAAATTAGCATTTTTAGATGGGGGAAGAGGGCATTCTCCCTCTCTTGTGAAAACCTGAATTGTCTTTTGATCGCTCTGTCGTCTGACATATCTATGTCGCGGCGGGAGGGGGAAATCCTATTCGGGCAGCATGGGCGTGGTATAAGGCCATTATGACCACCTGACGCAGTCGGGTGGTTGTGCCATTAGATAAAGTCGTTCCGTCCATCGAGCTGCCCGAATAGGATTTACCGCTCCCGCAGCTTCGATTGATATGTATGATGACTGTTGCGAACAGAGCGACAAATCAGAGTTTTGTTACATTGCATGAAAATCGGCAATCTGATATAATTTAACCATGACGATTGACGATCCACGGGTGGACGAAAATCTGAAGGAGTTGTCCCTAACCTTGTCCAGGGTCAAAGACAACGTCCTCATTGAGGAGTTCTTGCAGTGTCTTTTGACTCCCGCGGAAATAGCCGATGTTGCCGGACGCTGGGCACTGGTCAAAGCGCTGCGGGGAAAAAAATCCCAGAGGGAAATCGCGAAAGACCTGGGTGTCTCCCTGTGCAAAATTACCAGGGGTTCGCGGGAATTAAAAAAAGATAATTCCGCTTTTGCCAGGATATTGGAACACGTGTAAAAGGCTTTAGTATGTCCGCACCAACAAAAAGATACGTCCCCGAATATGTCGAAGACGCGTATGCCGTCCAGGGCGTCCCGCCTGAGGAACTTGTTTACGCGATACACACCGACCTTGCCCCGGACGGGGATTTCGCCGACGCCTACGCCGCGGTCAGCCGCGAGAACCTGTACGTCCTTTATGGCGAAGAACGCGTGGTCAAGACCTCAGGCGCGCGCAGGATCGTCGCGGACTACAGGGCGGACAAGCTCGAAACATTCGCGCTCGACGGCCTCGGCGAACTGAAGACCGAAAAGCTGATCGCGACGGGCCGCCTCGTCAGCACGAACGAAGACAAGGAACAGATAATTCTGACATACTCAATCGGCCTTTCGATGTACATAGAACGCCTCGTCAAGGTCGTCACGAACATCCGCGAAAACTCAGAGCCACTCAAGGACGTACTGGTGGACAACGCGCTGTTCTGCCCGAAATGCGGTACACGCTACCCCGAGCCCGACCGAAAACTCTGCCCCAGGTGCATGGACAAGGTTTCCATTACAATGCGGCTGATGGGTTTTTTCAAACACTACAAAGCCAAAGTCTTTACAATAATGACAGTAATGCTGTTAAGCACCGCCTGCACAATACTCGCGCCGTATGTCGGGACGAGGCTTTTCCTCGACGAGGTGCTGACAGTAGGCGGGCGGTACTACGGCGCGATAGGCGCGATAGTACTGCTGATTTTGCTGGTGAAGGCCGTTACGGTTTCGTTCAATATACTATACTCATATGTGCTCGCGAGGACGATCCCGTGGATCGTATACGACCTGAAACTGCGTATCTTCGAGGCAATGCAGCGGCTTTCGGTCGGGTTTTACACCTCGAAGCGCACCGGCAATCTGATGAACCGCGTCAGCCGCGATGCGATGAACATCTATTGGTTTTTCGTGGACGGCCTGCCGTTCTTGTTTGTGAATGTCCTGATGTTCCTCGGTATCTTTACGCTGATGTTCGTCATCGACGCGAGGCTCGCGCTGATATGCATCGCGGTGATCGCAATCGCGGTGGTGTTCTTCCGCCTGCTCTGGAGTGTATTCAGAAGGTTCCACCACAAGAACTGGGTCTACAACTCACAGTTGAACTCGATGGTCAGCGACTCGGTCAACGGCCAGCGGGTGATCAAGGCGTTCGCCCGCGAGGAAGACGAGGGCGTGCGGTTTTCCGCAGTCGGGATGAAACAGATCGGTGTTGATATCACGATGTCCAACACTGCCTTTACCGCGTTCCCCCTGATATATTATTTATTGTTTATAGGGCAGATCATCGTGACGGCGATCGGCGGCGTGATGGTTGTAAACGGCGAGATCAGCCTCGGGACGCTCTTAACCTTCGTCGCATACTTCACGATGATGCACGGGCCGCTGGAGTTCATGTCGTGGGTGTCGAACTGGTGGGCAAGGTGCGTCGACGCGGCACAGAGGGTCTTTGAGATAATCGACTCGAAGGCGGACATTGTTGAGCCGGAAAACCCGGTTGTTCTTAACGAGTTCAGGGGCGCGGTCGAGGTGAAGGATGTCTGGTTCGAGTACGACCCGGCAACGCCGGTGCTGAAGGGCATCAGCCTCTCCGTCCCGTCCGGGAAGACGCTCGGCATCGTCGGCAAGACCGGCGCCGGCAAGACGACGCTTGCGAACCTGATTGCGCGGCTGTACGACGTAAAAGAAGGCACGGTCACAATAGACGGGGTGGATGTAAAAAAGCTTTCGCTTTCGCAGCTCCGTAGAAATATCGGGATCGTCTCGCAGGACATATACCTGTTCATCGGCAGCATCGCGGACAATATCCGTTACGCGAAACCGGACGCCACGATCGATGAGGTGATCAACGCGGCGAAGATCGCGTCGGCGCACGACTTCATCGTCAACCTGCCCGATGCGTATGAAACAAGGGTTGGCGCGGGCGGCCAGGACCTTTCAGGCGGGGAGAGGCAGCGGCTTTCGATTGCGCGGACGATTATCCAGAACCCCGGTATATTGATCCTCGACGAGGCCACGGCGGCGATGGACACCGAAACCGAGGGAAAAATCCAGCAGTCGCTGAACAAACTGCGG
>JGI24698J34947_10000896_pt1 | contig 15092 bp, 15 predicted proteins | sample TergutMp193P3_FD_34947 | JGI IMG/M metagenome (IMG submission 34947) | reverse complement strand
CCTCCGTATAACGATGTTTCTATTTATTTTGTAAGAAATTTAACACGATCTCAATTTGACGCTATTACGGTTACTGAAGTACAGAGAGCTGTACAAAATGCAAACAATATCATATACAAAAGTTTTTTTGAGCTCGACGATTGGGATAATGAAGACGACAACATGGTTGAATGGGTGCACCAAAACAGAATTGTTCCCGGTACGAGAAATAACAGGCAAAACGGCGATATGTGGGAATTATACGTTCCTCGTTATGATGCAGACGGATGGTATATATTGGTCCGCTGGTCATACGATGACGGCTATACATATCGTTTGTTTTACTACAATAAAAATTGATGCCGTACATTCTCATTTTTCGGCAGTTGGAACGCAACATGTAAAAGGAGGAATTGTATGGAGAAAATTCTTGGTTTTATTGGTCTTGTTGCGGGGGTAATATGCGTTATTGTAGGTTTGGTAACTGGAGCATGGGAAATGGTAGGAGGTGCTGGTATTACTATAGCAATTTGCTGCAAGGTTTTAGAGAATGCGTAACTCCAACTCTGAGCTTCCCGCAAAAACGTTTCAAATAGGATGTCGGCAGTGCGTAGCCGGCCGGACGAGCAAAAGCGCGAGGGATTTATCCCGAGTAGTGCGTCCCCCGCAAAGTCCGGGGGACTCCCCGCAAGATGCGGAGGACTCCCCGTAAAGCTCGGGGAACTCCCCGCAAGACACGGGGAACTCCCCGCAAAGCCCGGGGAACTCCCCGCAAAGCCCGGGGGACTCCCCGCAAGGCAAGGGGGACACCCCGTAAAGCCCGGGGGACACCCCGCAAATGGAGGTTATTTATGACAGAGAGAAGGCACGACTTCATTCCCCGCCCCGACGGGCTTTTCGACCAGTTCTTCAAGAACATACTCCAGTACGTCGCGTCAAAAACCCCGTCCTCCAACCCCGCGTGGACGCACATCCCCGTCGCCGACAGGCAGGCTATCAACAACTCCTACGCCGAGTGGTACAGCGCGTACGCGCTCACCCTTCAGCCCCACACCCCCGTCCAGACAAGAGAAAAAAACAGAGTGCGCCTAACCTCCGAGCGGGAACTGCGCCATTTCATCAACCGCTTCCTCCGTTTTGAACCCGTAACCGACATGGACAGGGACGCGATGGCCATTCCCAACCGCGACCTGATACGCACTCCCCACATCGACGTAACCGAAGTAGTAGAGTACGAATTGAAGCTCCGCAACATCCGCGAGGTGCTGGTCAACTTCTGGGTAAAGGGCGAAACCCACCGCGCCAAGCCCGAAGGCTACGACGGAGCCGTCATAGTCTGGGACGTGCTGGACGCGCCCCCCGCCCGCCCCGACGACCTCACCCTCCACACGATGGCAAGCAGAACACCCCACGTCATAGAGTTCGACGAAACCGAACGGGGCAGGACAGTCTACATAGCCGCCTCCTGGCAGAACGAACGCGGTCTCATCGGCCAGTGGAGCGAGATTCAGAGCGCGGTTATACCGTAAAGACCCCGCAATACGAGCTAAACTTCTCTCAACAATTTTTTCTGCACTGTGTTAAAGGCGGGCTGTGCGCAGTCTGCACTACCGTACATATTCACCAATCTACGCTTCTTCCAACCCTAACTCGTCATTGGAACTGTGGCTTGAACCAGAGTCACCGTCTTCCTCTTCAAAACCTTCTTCCTTCACCACGGGCTCTTCCTTGACCTTCTTCGGCTTTTTAATTTTCTCCCTCTTCACCCTCGGATGATGGTAGCTTCTGGATACAAAGTTTACGATGTTAATATAGATCACCAGCCCAACGGTAACCGCGATTACCTGCCAGGAAATTACAATCTGTTTTAACAATTCAAAAAATTCACTTGAAAACATTTTATTGATTATCGGCAAAAACCTGCATTATCTTGAAAGGCTCCTGAGTTTCCCGGCTGTATCGACCTTTTTTTCCAAACACTGTACAATGAGCCATGCATTCAGCTTTGGAAACTTTAAAGACAAGAGGGTTTTTTCAACAGTGTACCGATGCCGAGGGTCTGTCAAAATTGATGGACGAGGGGCCGGTTACGTTTTACGAGGGAACCGACCCTACGGGGGGAAGCCTGCACATCGGGCACATGGTTCCCTACTTCGCGTTCCGCCATCTCCGCAGTGCGGGGCACAAGGGGATCGCCCTGCTCGGAGGGGGGACGGCGCGTATCGGAGACCCTTCGGGAAAATCCGAGATACGCAAAATGCTCAGTTACGAACAGCTTGATAAAAACACCGACGCTATCCGCGCACAGCTTGACCGCTTCGTCGGCTTTGACAGCGAAACGGCTTTCCCCGCCAACAACAAGGACTGGCTCGCCAACCTTAACTACATCGACTTCTTGCGCGACATCGGCAGGCACTTCTCCGTGAACAGGATGCTCAGTTTTGAAGCCTACAAAATGCGCCTTGAAACCGGCCTCTCCTTTATAGAATTTAACTACCAGCTTTTACAGAGCTACGACTTTTTGGAACTGTACCGCCGTTACGGCTGCCGTCTGCAAATCGGCGGGGACGATCAGTGGGGGAACATTGTCGCCGGAGTGGAACTCATCCGCCGTATTGAAGGCGCGGAAGTTTTTGGAATCACCTTCCCCCTTGTTACAACAGCGGACGGTAAAAAAATGGGCAAGACGGAGAAGGGCGCGCTCTTCCTCGACCCCGCCGTTACCACTCCTTACGACTTTTTCCAGTACTGGCGGAATGTGCAGGATCAGGACATCCTCCGCTTCCTATTGATGTTCACCTTCCTCCCCGTTGACGAGTGCCAGTCTCTATGCAGAGCGGGCAAAAATCCCAACGATGCGAAGGAACGTTTGGCGTGGGAAGTAACTTCCCTCATCCACGGCAAGGATGAGGCTGACAAGGCCCTGTCCGGCGCGAAGGCGGCTTTCGGCGGGGGGGGCGACAAGTCGGCAATGCCCCGTGCGGAACTTAAACGCTCCCGTTTCCAGGAGGGTTACAACATAGTAGACCTTTTCTTTGACGCGGGGCTTACCTCCACAAAGAGCGAAACCCGCCGCCTTGTTGAGCAGGGAGGGGCGTTTGTCTCCGTTCCCGGCGGGGAACTTTCGCCGATTATCGACCCTGCCGTCCTTGTAAACGCCGACCGGCTTAACAAGGAAAGCGAGCTTGTACTTCGGGCCGGGAAAAAGCGTTACTGTTTAGTCACGGCAAAGTAGAAAATTTTTGACATAGCGGAAAAAACTGAATATACTGGAAATACTCAAGAGGGGAGGTGTGCCATGTTACAGTTTGAAGATTATATTTCCAATATTCCCGATATTCCGCACGACAATTTCGCTCAGATGCTGGATGCCGTAACGCGCAAGAGTGCCGGCAAAGACGCGATTATTTACCGCTCCGGCAAACAGCGGGAATTCACCCGCTGGAGCTACACAAGGTTCGGCGAGGAATGCCGAAGGATAGCGCGGGGCCTGCTTTCCGCAGGGCTCTCCAAGGGCGACCACGTTGCCCTGTGGTCGGAAAACCGCCCCGAGTGGATGGCTGTCTGGATGGGGACTGTAATCGCCGGAATTGTTATCGTCCCTGTTGATTTTCTGGCAACAGAGCAGGAGTGTATCAATATAATAAAAATAACGAGGTGCAAGGCGTTTTTTTATTCGGGCAGAAAAAAAGATTTTGCCTCTTCCCTGCCGTCCCACGGCATTTCAGTTCCGGTCTGCGTGTGCATAAGCCCCGAAATAGAAGACGCTCCTCCTGATTACGAAACTGAATTCGCGCGTTTCGGCAAGGACGCGGGTAATCAGGCATTGCCCCCGCTTGACAGCATAGCGGCGAATCATCCGGCTTCCATTGTGTTCACCTCTGGAACAACGGGCTTTGCCAAGGGCGTTACCCTCTCCCACAAAAACATCATCGCCAACACCAGCGCGGCTGTCCGAATTCTGGAACCCGGCTATAAGGATATTTTCATGGATGTTTTACCGCTTCATCATACATATCCCACTACCTGTTCATTCATGGCCCCTCTCTCAATTGGAATTCCTGTAGTCATCGCGGAAAAAATTGTCGGCAAGGTTGTCGTGGACGACATCAGGGACGCGGGAGTCACATTCCTCATAGCCGTCCCCCTCCTCTATGACAAAGTGATGGCGGCAATTGAAAGCGGTTATAACAAACTGTCGCCTGTTATACGCGGGCCGTTAAATTTACTGCGGAAGATTGCACTGGCTGAGGCAAAAAAAGGAAGGATGGCCTTCGGGCGCAAAGTGTTCCGTTTCATTCGTAAGAAAGCGAGCCTTCATTCAATCAGGATAATGGTCGCGGGCGGCGGTCCCTTAAGCCCGATAACAGCGGACTTCTTCGACTCGTTTGGTTTCAACATTGTCCACGGTTACGGCATGAGCGAAAACAGCCCGCTTATCGCCGTGAATACAGAGCGTCACAAGCGTAACGAATCGGTGGGGCTTCCGGTCAGTTACACCGAGGTAAAAATCCTCGATGCGAGACCGGACGGCATAGGGGAGATCGCCTGCAAATCTCCTTCTGTGATGCTCGGCTATTTTGAAAATGAGGAAGCCACAAAAGAAGTTATTACCGAAGACGGATGGCTCTTAACAGGCGATCTCGGCTACCGTGATAAAGACGGTTATGTTTACATAAAGGGCCGTAAGAAAAACCTTATCGTCGGTTCGGGCGGAAAAAACATTTACCCGGAGGAAGTCGAGTCCCACTTCCAGGGTTCCCGCGTCATCGGCGAAATTCTTGTAGTGGGCAGAAAAGACCCCGGCGGTGAAATTATTTTCGCGGCGGCGGTTCCCAATTACGACGCTATCAAGGAAGATCATCCGGGCAGGGAAAACGATGAAAACTTTATCAATGAACTGATCAAAAAGGAAATTGAAGAAACCAACCGTTCGCTTCCTGTTTTCAAAAAGATCGGCGACTTTACCGTACGCAAGGAACCGTTTGAAAAGAACGCCCAACAAAAGATACGCCGTTTTTTGTACAAGGCGTATGAAGAGGCGCAATAGTTATTTTAAGAACAGCCTAACTCCCAGTTTTGCGACAAAGCTGGTGGAGCGGGGATATTCAACAGTGTTGATTATTGAATATGGATACGGCTTTCCGCTGTTTGCGGGTTCTTTCGTGTTGGTAAAATAGGAGATTACAGTCCCAACTTCCCAGTAAAAAGTCAGAGGAGTCCTTTCAAGCGTCCATTCACCGCCGAGCTTTATTATGTGCAGCCATTGATACGCGCCGTCCTGCAAAAAGTATCTTTTTAAAACGTCTCTAGAGCTTCTGCCGTTTGGATCAAGTTCCGACAGCAGGTTGCTCCCATCCACGGCGCTGGAGCCAAAGTCGGCTCCGCGGCGGATCATCTGGTATTGCAGGCTGGTTGTAATGTTTTTTGCCGGCATAGTTGAAAAGCGGACTAACAGTTCGTCTGAATTTGGCGGAAGGTAATAGCCCAATGATACTCCATTATTTGTATACGCGGTTTCCATTATATCATCGCCGTACCACGGATTGTAATTACGGTTGTGCGTGTAACTATACGGGCTCATCCATGTATAGCTGAATTTAACCGATGAAAAAGACAGAATTGGCACGGGGAAGCTGAATCCTGCCTGCAATGAAAACATTTGACGATCCAGATCAAATAATTCAGCAGTTAAATTCATCTCGTCCAAAAAAAACGAGAACCAGATATTTCCAATCCCCGGATACTGCCCTTTTAAATTGACAGACATAACCATATTATCAAAATCGCCGATGTTATTCTGGTAAAAAAAACTGTTGGTAATGGGAGAAATGTAGCCAAGTTCAAAACGTTTCGGCCATATTACAGCGTCCACAAAATCCAAAAATAAATAGTTTTTATACCTGAATTGAAACATCGTTATGGAAAAGGCGTTTTGAAATACAGCAGAAGATTTTTTAATTCCTTCAACATTGTGGTATTCAAGAATTCCGGTCAGCGAGGAGATGCCAAACCACGTAACAGGGTTGAACTCGGCTTCAATTCCCAGAAAAGGACGCGCCGTTTGATTAAAGGTGAGGCTGCTGCCAAACGATGTTGAACCCCATTCACGCGGCATCCGCCCCAACCGCATGATCAATTTGTTTTCCATAAAAGAAGCGGTTATTTCAGATAACAGATTATAAGCGCCGGCTGCCTCCATAGGCCATGATTCATATATTTGCTCGGAAAGATCACTGAAGGGAAATACTGAACTATCCCATAGTTTTTTATATGAATAGGGAAAATGAGTTAACGGTTCGCTGTAAATGTCGAGTTCCCTGTTTTGATATTCACCGTGACTCTCAAAACCTTCATAGTATGTCCAGTACTTGCCGAGGTATCTTCGCGGAGCCTGTATCAGTCCGCCTGAAGCGCTGAAGTTATACGAAACATTACGTCCCAGATCGCCGTTTAAATAGACTCCAGCCCAGACTTCAAGGCCGTAGAAATTTTCATCGGAAGAAAAATAAAAACCGTCTGACCCCTGTATATCCAAACCTATGCCGGCGTTTAAGGAAAGCGGATTGTCATTTGCGCCAAAGACGGTCTCGTTAAAATACGCGCCCCTGTTCCAATCAAGCCCCGTCTGAGGTTTTGAAAAATTTTCCAGATACTGTTCCAGAATTGCGCGTTCTGTTGACGAGAGCCTCTGTGCGTTATCTGAATATAGAATTTCTTTTATTGCGTAAACTACAACATCCTGCGTATAGGGCCTGATCCCGGAAAGGGGAGAACACAGACCCCTTGTTTCCGCTATTTCAAGAATTGAGTATATTTGATTCTGCATCGGAACCGATATGTGCGTCTGTGAAAAAACCGGAACATAAAAAAATACGAACAGGCAAACAAAAAATATTTTTTTCCGCATTATTCTCTCCATACGCATGATCTGTTCAGCCTATCTCATCCCTGTTTGTAATTACCCTGTTGATTATGCCGTAACTGACAGCCTCACCTGCGTTCATCCAGTAATCGCGGTCAGTATCTTTTTCTACCTGTTCAACCGGATGTCCGGTTTCATCGGCGATAAGGCGGTTTATTTTTTCCCGCAGTTTCTCAAGTTCCCTGGCGTGTATCTCTATATCTGTAGCAACGCCCCGTATTCCAGAAAGCGGCTGGTGAATAAGGTAGTGGCTGTTGGGAAGCCCTACGCGCCTTTCCCTGGGAGCCGCAAGCTGAATGATTGCCGCCGCGCTTGCGACAAGGCCCATGCCGATAGTCCAGACATCAGGTTTTACAAAACGGATCATGTCGAATATCGCGTAACCCGCGTCCGCATCCCCGCCGGGAGAATCAATGAAGATACGAATCGGCTCCGTACCCATGTCCTCTAACAGCAAAAGCTGGCGTATTGTTTTCTCGGCAAGCTCTTTATTTATTTCCCCGGAAATAATTATGGTCCGGGTTTTAAGCATCCTGCCCGCCAGCGGATCTATAGCTGACGGCTTGCTTTCCTTTTCAAAGTCCTCATCGTCGTCGTCTTCAAATTTGTAGGGATTCATGTCATACTCCATAACGTTACATACTACCGGAATTCGGGATTGAAAGCAACCTCACCTGTATACCCTTGGAACTCTTTTGTTGATATTGCAGGTTATCTCATAAGGAATCGTACCAACCGCTGAGGCCAAGGCGGCTGCGTCTTTGGCAGGACCGCCGAAGAGCACAGCTTCGTCCCATCGGCGGACATCTGTCTGCGGTCCCAAATCTACACAGCATTGATCCATGCAGATACGCCCCGCAAGCGGGAAGGTTTTACCGCCGATAACAGCCTGCCACCTTCCGCTTGCCAATCGCGGAAGCCCGTCCCCGTAACCTGCCGGAAGGATGGCGATATTTGTGTCTTGTTCTGCGATCCATGTCCGTCCGTAGGATACAGATTCGCCTTTTTTTACTTTTTTTGTCAATACTACAACGCTCCTGAGTTCCATTACAGGTTCCACTTTCAGGGGTTCAACGCCTGACAGCGGAACTTCGCTTTCCTGCACGGCTTTGTAACCGTACAGCAGAATGCCCGGCCTTACCATATCAAGCCATGCGTCAGGATGCAGGAGCACCGCGCCGGAATTGGCCGCGTGGACAATGCCCGGATCAATGCCCGCCGACCGGATAGCGTCTACGGCTTCATTAAAACGGCTTAACTGAGTCTTCGTGTACGCGATGTCCTGCGCGTCCGTTGAATCTGAAACGGCAAAATGAGTGGCAGTCCCCTCCAATTCAAGCCCTGAACAGGAGGCGATGAACTTTGCAAGATCGGGGGCTTCTTCCGGGTAACAGCCTGCCCGCCCCATGCCGGTATCAATTTTCAGGTGGACGGGGACTTTGATCCCTCTTGCGGAAGCCTCCTCATTCAGGGCACTTGCAAACCACGAATCGGAAACAAAGGGGGTTAACTCCGCGTCTATCAGCAACGGTATTTCCAGCGGGTGCGGTTGGGAAAAAAGCAAAATCGGCGCTTCAATTCCCCCCTTTCTGAGCTCTGTCCCCTCGGTTACCGCAGCTATCCCAAGGCAAAAAGCGCCCGTTTTCAGGCTTGTTTCGGCTATTTGAAGGGCTCCATGCCCGTAACCGTCGGCTTTTACCGGTACGCAAATGAGCTTTTTCCCAATTCTCTCCCTTACCGCCTGAATATTCGCCGAAAAACGGTCAAGATGGATTACCGCCTGAGTCCTCATATCAATACAATACCAAATTTTACCGGATTAAAATAGTTGAATTCCTGCCGGTTTTGTGGTATATTAATAATGGGTATGTGTTCCCAATTTTTAAAAAGGATTGTGATCCTCTTCGCCGTCCCGGCTTTTCTCTGCGGGTGCGGGGCTATGGACACATTTCTGCCCTCCTCGGGAACCTACATGGTAAACGCCAGAGTCGGCAGTCTCATGCTTGATGAATTTTCATTTATCTCTTCCGGCAATAAGATTTATCCTTTTTTTGAAAATACCGTCTCAGGCGATCCCGACGTAACCGCCCTTACGCTCTTTTTAAGGGATTCCCGTGGAGAAGCCGTGGGCTGGAAGGTCATATATACACTTGATTCCACCGCCGTCGAAACCGGGCTGGTATATGATCAAATCTATAAACAGGGTGAACAGAAAAGCGCGGTTGTTAATGATGGAAACGAAATCAACATTGAAGGTGAGCCGGACGGCAGTCCAGATGATTCCGCAGTATCCGCCGAGACCCTTCAAATAATTGCCCCTTTAAAAGACGGCGAGGAATTGGTTGTTCCTGTCAGAAGCCTCGATAACAATCTGCCCTATTTCCCAGTACCGTCGAATTTACAATGGGGACGTTATACGCTGGTTTCCCAGGTTATGAGAGGGAATCAGATTCTTCAAAGAAACGAAATGGCCTTTTTCTATTTATCCGATGTTAATTTTTCTTTTGACAGCATTCAAGTGCACCAAAGCGGTATTTCCGAAAGTTCACAGCTGATCCCAAAAGGAACCGTTATAATGCTGGAAGCCAAACTGGATTTTGACAGCCGTCTGGATCCTTACATTGTCTGGTACAACGGGAAAAGGATAATCAGCGAAGGAAGTTTTTCCGAAGGGGCGGGAAATCTGCTCTGGAAAACGCCGGATCAAAACGGTTTTACTTCAATACGCGCCGAGGCGTTTCCGGTAAAAGACAGGCAGAGGCTTGCGGGCTATTCCAAGGATATATCCATTCTGGTTTCCGCCAAGAAAGCCGATATTCATCTGCTTTCCGAGGACGAACATGATGTTTTGTATTGGTATATTTTTGAAGGCGATCTGCGCGAAACAAAATCACACGGATCTCCAGAACGGTTTTTAAAACACGCGAGAAACATTTCACCCAGATGGATGCCGTCGAGCGGGACTTTCGGGCTTGCAGCCGGTACAAATGACATCTACACGCTTCCGGGCGTACCTTTTTCAAACAGGGAAAACAAGTTTTGGCAAATTTTGTGCCGGTTTAAACCGTTGAACGCCGGAGAAATTTTTTCCGTTCAGTTTGAAAGCCCGTCCGCCGTTACAATGAGTTTAACCAAGAACGATAAGGACATTGTTTTTATATTGATGTCTCCCACGGAAGTTGTTTCCCAAACTGTCAGTCTGCCGGAAACGGATTCATTTTTAACTTTAGGGATTAATTTCTCCATACAGCCGGATCGCCTGACGGTCAAACTTGATCTTCTTGACGGCTTTAACGATCAAAACGAGCCTCCGCCCAAACCGCTTGTTATAAATACGGAGACCGTCGGTGAATTTCTCGTAACGCTCGGCTCTCAGCCTGTAAACGCCTCTGTTGGTTCGACCAGGCCCGCCGTATTTACGGCTCTCTGGGATGAATTCGCGCTTCTTCATCTGCCGTTTACGCCGGATAAATTCACGGAAGAACCATCCGCCAAAGACGTATCATCAGAAGAAATTTCGTTAGGTGAAAAAGAGCGTCAGGAATCCGGCGTTTTCATTTCTTCAACCTAGATATTTTCCGGTATGAAAAAGTTTTTCTTTACGGCAATTCAAAAATGGAATTCCGTAAAAAGGGGTGTTTTCTTTTCTTTATATGTGATAATTTCATGTTCATGCGTCAATCAACAGCAGTCTTTATACCAGCCCATTTCAGGTTATGCGGATGTTGTCTCTCATGACATTTCTCTTTTGATCGGCGATATAACAGAAACCAGCAGGGGACCCGGAAATGAAAATATCCCGGAATGGCTGATTGCGTTTTTTAACGGCGGAATTGAAGAAGTTGAAAAAATGGAATACTTTATGGACAAATACTGTTTTATAATTTCGATAGAAGGCGTTAATTTTTCCGCGTTGAGCAAATGGGCGGATAATTTTTCGGTAAGCCGGGATTTTTCAAGGCAGGCGGCTGTCAGAATAGAAAAAAGATTGATTTCTGCGGCGACAGCGTACCCTGACAGTGAATACGGCGATTTTTATGAAATGATGGTAAAAAAAGCCTTTGATGCCGAATATCCCGATGCGTTTTTGGAAGAAACATTTTGGATAAAAAAGAACGTTGGTCAATATGAATTTTTTGTTTTTATCAGTATTGATAAAGACACAATGCAGGCTATTATTGTAAATATGATGGCAGAAACTCTTGCCGTCGTTACTCCAAGCCGTGTTCAAAATAACGCGATAAGACGCTTGCAGCAAATATTTTTTGTTGGATTTTAACATGGAACAAATGCTTCAATGGGGACTGGATTTTATCAGGTCTGTTCAAACATCCGCAAGCCCGCAGCTTACTGCCGTTATGCGCATAATTACAGTTTTGGGAGGAACGCCGGTGTATCTTCTGCTTCCCGTTGTTTATTGGTGTATTGATGAAAAAAAGGGGCTTCATCTTTATATAACGATTTTAATTACGTTGTGGATCAATCTGTCTCTCAAGTTTTTTCTTGAACAGCCCCGCCCGTTTTTTGAAGCCTACGATCCTTCGGTCGGCATAAATGTTGAAAGCCTGTACGGATTTCCTTCGGGACACGCGCAGATTACGCTTGTAATGTTTTTTATTTTCGCTTACTGGATAAAAAAGAAATGGGCCTATGTATGCGCCATCCTGCTTTGCCTACTGGTCGGCTTTTCCAGGATATACCTTGGCGTACATTTTCCCACCGATGTTATTGCAGGCTGGCTGTTGGGCGCAGTTGTCCTCTGCGGTTACTTTTTTTTACACAAAAAAATTGAAGCGCTCCTGGCGCGGGGCGGTTTTCGTGCGGGAATGTACACAGCCGCCATTGTTTCGTTTCTAATGATCCTTTATGTACCAAGCGAGGAACTGCTCATGCCGGGCGGGATTCTGCTTGGTGTATGCGCGGGTTACTGTCTAAACAGGCGTTATATCGGCTTTTCGAGTAACGCGCTGTTGGGACGGACGGGAATTAAAAAATACCTTACGCTGGCTGTGCGTTTGGTTTTGGGAATTGCGGTTGTAATTTTATTTATATTCGCAATCGTAAAAAACATCCCGCAAATCGCCAATTTAAACAACGAAAAACTTTTTGGGTTTGCCTGTTTCGCTCTTTTGGGATTCTGGGGCTCCGCTGGTTCTGCATGGCTCTTTGTCAAACTGCGTCTTGCCGGAACTGAGTTAAAACAATGAGCGCAAGTTACGGGGATGAGTCGCCGATTGCCGCCTTTGCTACCACGCCGGGTAACAGCGCGCTCACTTTAATCCGCTGTTCGGGCAAGGGTTCGCTAGATTTGGCATCTTCGGTCTTTGCTCCGGCAAGACGCGGTTTAACAGACATTAAGGACGCGGAGGGAAACACCGTCATTCACGGCTGGATTGTTTCAGCTAACGAAAAAATTGACGAGGTTGTTGTTTCCGTTTTCCGCGCCCCGAAAAGCTACACCGGAGAGGACAGCCTTGACATCTGCTGTCACGGCGGTACTTCCGCCGGAAAGGCGGTAATGTCCGCTCTTAAAAAAGCCGGTTTCCGTGACGCGCTTGCAGGTGAGTTTACATTCCGCGCTTTTTTAAACGGCAAACTCGATCTTACAAAAGCCGAGTCCGTTATGGAACTGGTATCCGCAAAAACCGAAACAAACCGCCGTCACGCCGTTACGCGCCTTTCCGGCTCTCTTGAAACGGAGATCAACGAAATAAAAAAATTACTGGTGCAGGTTCTTTCCGGCGCGGAAATTTTTCTTGACTATTCGGAAGACGAAATAAGCGCGGATGTGGAAGAAATCGCGGGCAAACTTCCAAATCAGGAAACTGCGCTTACGGCTCTGGCACGGCTGAAAAAACTCGCCTCCTCATGGCAGGTTGAACGCATTTTTCAGGAAGGGGTTACGGTAGTAATAGCGGGCCCTCCAAACGCCGGCAAGTCCAGTTTGTTCAATTCCCTTTTAAAGGAAGACCGCTCCATTGTTACGGAAGTTCCCGGCACAACCCGCGACTGGATTGAAGCGTGGGTTTCCATTGAAGGAATTCCCGTTCGTCTCATCGACACCGCCGGTTTACGGGAAGCCTCCGATTCTGTTGAAAAAATCGGCGTACAGCGAAGCCGTCAAATTTTGAAAGAAGCGGAACTTGTTTTGTATTTGATTGACGGGACACAGGGCGTTACCAATGAAGACCGTGATTTTTGCGCCAGATACAACTCCGCCGAACACGCGCAAAGTCAAAAACCGTACCTGCTCCTGTGGAACAAGGCGGACATTGCTCCTCTGCCTCAACCGTTTCCATTTGCAGATAACAAGACGGTAAGCGTCAGCGCGAAAACAGGCGAGGGCATAGCGGAACTTTTCACGGCGATTGCCTCGGCTATTCAGGAACAGGCAGACTGTCAGTTACGCGAAATGCCTACCGCCGCGCTCGGCACCGAGAGACAGAAAAAACTTGTTGACACCGCCTGTTCCGCGCTGGAAGAGGCCCTCGCGCTTGCGGAAAAAGAGGAGCCTCTCGATCTCATCGCGCCGTTGTTACGCGAGGCGGTAAACGCGTTAGGCGAAATCACCGGAGAGGTTTCCACGGCTGATATACTGGAGGAGATGTTCAGCCGGTTCTGTGTGGGGAAATAGGATATATTCGAGAAGACCTCACACAGAGGCGCGGAGACGCAAAGGACACGGAGGGAATGAAAATCAGGTATCCTTCTGCGCTTCTTTCAGTTTATCGCCGATAAAATCTGCAAGTTCTGTGTGGGGAATAGGGTTGACGGCTGTCTTTATTCAGTGCTGTTCACAAAAGTTATATTTTCTGTTAAGATTTAAGCGATGAAAAGAAAATATGTTTTTTGCTGTATCTGTATTTTTGCATTTTTATCATGCGCCAATAATAACGATAAGGATTTATTAAATGAGTATAAATTATTGTATGTTGATTTATCCAATGTAAGAACATGGGGTTATAAATCATATTTCAATAATGAAACTAATAAAGCCTCTGAAAATATTAATATTTCTCAACAGGGTGCTTTCGTTTCGACTAGGCTTCCAACGGATTTTGCTATTAGCAGAGAAGGGTTCTTTAAAATAAAGCTCGAAAATGATTTGCCGGGTTACACACGTTCCGGTAATTTTAAAATCGACGTTGACGGTAATATTTCTACCTATGATGGATATTTTCTATATGACAATATATCTTTTGAAGATTTTTTTCTGCCTGATTCAATAAGAGTAACAAGAGATCATGATGTTTATGTTACTATACCAGGAAGAAACGGCAATCTAACAGAAATAAAAGCAGGACAGCTATTAACGTACAATGTACCTAGTGAACTATTAGTCCTTTATAAAGACTCCGTATATATAATAAAGGACGATGCTGAATTTACGGAGGAAATCACTTTTGATAATGACATCATTCAAGGTGTTCTGGAGTATAGTAATGTTTTAACATTGCCTGTCTCTTTGCGAATGTACTATATTTTGTCTGTAATCAATAAAAATTTAGTGCCAAATATAGAATTCAAAAAAGAATTGTTAAAAACTCAAATTGAAAAAATAACAAATGATGATTTTTTATTATATGAAGATGCGATAACTTTTAATCGCAGGTTAATGAATATTATTGAAAAGAATTTGTTGAATTCACAAACGGCAATTTATTCTGATTATGAACAAAATTTATTTGATAGATATTTTGATGCCAGACTGTACTATCTGGAAGGTATTTTACCGTATATAAAATATGACTATTGATATATTTGGTTCATTTTGCCGTCAATTCGCTAAACAGTTTCCGTCGGGCTTCTGCCCATTTTTTATCTTTGGCTGATGGTTTAAAGCGTACCTGAGCGATCACTTCCCGGACAATTTTTTTGTCTTTTATTACTGTCGGTTCTACGGGTTTGATTTTGGCGGCCATTTCGTTACCTCACCTTGAATATATCAGGTATTTTGGTTTTTTGCAATGCTTTCCCATAAAAGAACGCGATTACTTCTGGAATCAGGTATACTTTTCTGATTGGCTTTTAAGAATTTTTGACAGACCAAGTATTGTTTCAATATCTTTTTCGTTAAGTTCGGTTAATATCTGAATTATTGCGCGGATATTTTTATCAAACAGAATGTCCTTTTTTGGGGTTTCCTGACCTGTTACAAGATATTCAACGGACACGCCCAATGCGNTGG
>JGI24698J34947_10000895_pt1 | contig 15094 bp, 9 predicted proteins | sample TergutMp193P3_FD_34947 | JGI IMG/M metagenome (IMG submission 34947) | reverse complement strand
CCCGCCACTATTACCATTGACATGAAGTTGGGCAGGTAGCTGATGGTCTGGATGAACTTGCGGTACCCGTCGCTCCGCATTTCGCAGAGGGCGATGGCGAAAATGATGGGAATCGGGAAACCCCAAAGGAGGCCGTAGACGTTCAGGAGAATGGTATTGCGGACAACCCGCAGGGCCGTGACGCTGCTGAAGAAGTTGACGAAGTGCTTGAACCCCACCCAGTCGCTTCCCATGATGCCCCTGGTGACCCTGTAGTCCTGGAAGGCGATTACTATTCCCCCCATGGGGATGTAATTGAACACAATCAGCAATACCGCGTGGGGGACAAGAAACAGGAACAGCGTCCTGTGCTTTTTAAAGTCGCTTAGAAGCGTATTAGCCTTAGCCATACAATGTCCTTTTAGGTAGTTTCATATTAAATGAAGTATAGTATCTCACCATGGTTGTGTTTTAAGTCTTGCCTCCTGTCTACAGTTAAAAAGTGTTATGTGACTTTTAAGTATTATAAATTTATACCTTTTTTCGTAAATGTCAAGGAAAAAATAAAGATAAGATACTAAAATGCATGTTTTATTTGCAAATTATCAATTTATATCATTTAATTCTTAAAATATTTTTAATAATTAAAAATACTTAATAATCCACCTATTTATACTATAAATGTTAGTTATTAGCATATAGTTATTATATTTTTTTTAATAATCATTGACTTATAAAACCGCCTAATATATATTATCATTAGAGGTTTTTTGTGGACATAATTGCGGGAATTGACATCGGCGGGACAAAATACGCGCTTTCCTTTACGGAATATCGCGAAGATATAGAAATACTTGAACGTGTCGCGTTCCCTATGCCTAATTCAGACCCGAATTCCATTTTGAGCCATTTTGCCGCCTGCATCGGGGAAACGGTAAGCAGCCATAAGGGCTGGAACCTGCTGGCAGTTGGCATTACCTGCGGAGGCCCGCTGGATTCCGGGCGTGAGGTAATCATATCGCCCCCGAATCTGCCAAAGTGGCGCAATGTGGAATGCGTGCGAATTTTGAGGGAACTTCTGAAGGTACCGGCAGCTATGCAAAACGACGCCGACGCCTGCGCCCTGGCCGAATGGAAATGGGGCGCGGGCCGAGGCTGCTCCAATATGGTGTTTCTCACCTTTGGGACCGGCATGGGCTCAGGTCTCATCCTGAACAACAGCCTGTACAGCGGTTCCGCGGGCCTTGCCGGCGAGGTCGGCCACCTGCGGCTGGCCGAAGACGGGCCTGAAGGGTACGGAAAGGCCGGTTCCTTTGAGGGCTTTTGCTCGGGAGGGGGAATTGCCAGGCAGGGACGCGTGGAAGCGGAAAAAGCCTTTGAAAAAGGCAATCCACCGCTTTTTTGCCAAAGGCCGGAAGACCTGCCGCACATAACGGCGAAGTCCATTGCCGAGGCCGCGAAAAAGGGAGACGCCCTGGCGCGGGAGATTTACACTACCGCCGGGAGCTATCTCGGCCGCGGCCTTTCTGTTATTATTGATATACTAAACCCCGAGCGAATTATTTTGGGGGGTATTTATATGAGGGATCAAAACTTGCTGGAGGCGCCCATGCGCGGGCAAATCGCGAAAGAGGCGCTGCCCTCTTCGGCTTCAACCTGCCTCATCCTTCCGGCGGGCCTGGGCGAGCGGATTGGGGACTTTGCCAGCCTTTGTGTTGGTTTGAGCGCGGTACGGCCATGAGTAAAAAGAAACCGATGGTGCTGAAAAACGTCAATCGTTTTTCAATATTGAATTACATCAGGCGAAACCGTTTTACGACGAAGGCGGCTATTGCCGCGGAGAGCGGGCTCAGCTTCATGGCGGTACAGAATATAATCGGGGAACTTGAGTCCGCAGGCCTTGTGCGTCAGGCGTCACTTGAAGGCGGACGGCTTGGGCGCAAGTCGGCTACCTACATTATTAACGAGAAGTACGCGTACACCCTGGGACTCCATATCAATATGTTTGAGACAAAAGCCGCACTGCTCAATTTAAAGGGGGACATTCTTGGCATCAAAAACCTTCCGATGGAAGGCATCGGGGATGATACCGCGCAATTCATCGAACTCATTTCTGATATGATAAACAGCCTTATCAACGAAAACGACTTAAACGGCGGGAAGATCCTCGGCCTTGGCATCGGCACGCCGGGACCTGTAAACATTGAGGACGACAGGATACTTTCCCCGCCAAACATGAAGATGCTGCGCTATCTTCCGTTTCGCAGGATGATGGAAGACAGGATAGGGATTCCTGTAATTTTGCACCGTGACGCCAACGCCATCGCGATGGGCGAGTATTGGTGCGGCGCCGGGTTCGGTTATAACAATATGGTATACATTGACGCGGACATGGGCATCGGCTGCGGACTTGTTTTTGATTCCGAGCTGCTTGTGGGAAAAAACTACGTCGCGGGCGAATTTGGACACATCACAATCGCTCCAATGGGACCGGTCTGCAACTGCGGGAAGCAGGGCTGCCTTGAGGCGGTGGGTTCCGGTATATCGGTTGTCCGTGATTTCGACGAACGCATAAAGAAATCGCCCGAACATCCGTTATACGCGGAGATCGGGAAAATTAACATCCAGCAAATAATGAAGCTGGGAAATGAACACGACCTTCTTGCCATTTCTGTTCTGAACGAAGCGGCGCATAACATGGGAATCGCGATTGTGAATCTGATAAATATTCTGGATCCCGATATCATTATAATGGGAGGCATCCTTACCACGAGATATGATGAATACCTGGAAATAGTCAAGGAAGTTGTCATTTCCAACCGGCTGAACAGAAACAGTGAAAATTTGATCGTTAAAACAGCGAACGGCGACAATGCCGGAATTATAGGCGCCGGCGAGATCGTGGTTGATCATTTCTTCAAAAGCCTTGTTGGACAGGAGCTTTGCTGAATTATGGGTATGGCACATAACATCCATCTTGTCGGAAACGCGCATATCGATATTTTCTGGCTTTGGAAATGGGAAGAAGGATTGCAGGAAATCCGCGCGACCTTTGCCTCCGCCCTGGACAGGATAGACGAAAACGGCGAATTCATCTTTACATCCGCCTGCGCCTGGTATTACAGCCTGGTGGAAGAAACAGACCCTCCCCTTTTCAGGCGGATACAGGAAGCGGTAAAAGCCGGCCGCTGGCGTGTAACAGGCGGCTGGTGGCTCCAGCCGGATTGCAACGCGCCCTCGGGCGAATCTTTCGCGCGTCAGGCCCTTTACGCCCAGCGTTACTTCAGGGAAAAGTTCGGCGTGACCGCGGACCTGGGCTACAACGTGGATTCCTTCGGCCACAACGGAAACCTGCCGCAGCTCCTTCTGAAAAGCGGCTTGAAGAGCTACGTCTTTATGCGACCGTCGAGGAAGGAAAAAACCCTGCCGGCTTCTCTTTTCATCTGGGAGGGCATAGACGGCTCACGGGTTCGTGCCTTCAGACTGACGGATGGAATGGGAGGCTACACCTCCGGCAGCGATTGGGGCGAAAAGCTGGAAGAGAAAATTAAGAACCATATTCTCGCGGCGGAAAAGGAAGGAACGCCGCTTATGTGCTTTTACGGAGTCGGAAACCACGGCGGGGGACCCACAAAGCATAACCTTGCGGCCATCGATAAACTCAAGGTCGAGAATAAAAACATCATCTACAGCAATCCTCATCTTTATTTTGAGGACGCTTCTTCCGTTGACGATAACGATCTTCCCGTCGTAACAGACGAATTGCAGTATCACGCCATCGGTTGTTACAGCGCCTTGAGTAAAGTCAAGCAGGCGAACAACAATGCCGAGCAGCAGCTTCTCTCCGCAGAAAAAATGGTAAGCGTAATCGGAAACGCCGGCGAAACCGAAAACCACAAAGCCCTTACAATAGGATGGAAGAAAGTCCTTGCCAACCAGTTTCACGACTCCCTTGGAGGCTGCTCCATTCCCGAGGCATATACGAAAATCCTCGCGGCCTATTCCTGGGCGCATGAGACCGTCGATCAAATGACAGCCGTATTGTTCCAGCGTCTGACATCGAAAATCAATACTTTGGTTGATGGTTCAGCGGAAGAATCAAACGGCGTCTCGACCGTCATTGTATGGAACCCCAATCCCTGGGAAGTCCGGGAGGTAATTGAAATTATTGGCAGCGCGGACGCTGTTCTCGATTTGAATAACAACGAAGTTCCTTTTGAAATCATTCCGTCAAACGCCATTACAACCGGATTTTTTTCCCAGTCCATACGCTTTAACGCGTCATTGCCGCCGCTGGGTTATACGAGTTTGAGACTGCTAAACTTCAAAACCAATATTGACGCCGGATCATTCCTGGGTTTCCAGTATACAAGGACAGCTTCCAGCATTATCAAATCCGGAGATTGGGAAGCGGAAATTGACAGGGAAAGCGGCTTTATCACTTCCCTGCGAAACATCAAAACAAACACGGAGTTCCTTTGCTCAGGCATCGGGCCGGTTATTATTGACGATGAATCGGATACCTGGACCCACGGCATTTCCTCTTACAGGGGAGCGGCACGTAAAATGGCACTGGAATCGTATACCATGGTTTCGCAGGGAAGTGTTTCCACGGAATACGAAATTGTATACAAGCTGCTAAACAGCAAAGTGATACTGCGTGTAATTCTGAACGGAGATCTGGGGACCCTGGACTTGAAGACCAGGGTTTTATGGAACGAACAGCACAGGCTGCTTAAATTGTCCGTCGGTTCAGCCTGCAAAAACGAAACTTTTGTTTCGGAAATTCCCTACGGCGCCATTGAAAGAAAAGCTGACGGAACCGAATGGCCCATTCAACGCTGGGCGAGGCTTGGCACGGAAAATGGCCCCTGCCTCGGCGTTATCAATGACGGGATCTACGCCGCCAGCGCCGAAAACGGAAGGCTGGATTTGACTTTGTTACGGAGTCCAGTCTACGCGCACCATGAAACCCAGCACCCCAGGCCGGACATACAACACCGCTTTGTGGATCAAGGCGAGTCGGAATTTCACATTCGGCTTCTGCCCTCCCCCGCCGGCGCAGGAAACGATGTTTTCACGAAGAACGCGCTGGAACTCAACCAGCCGTCGCTCTGCGTTATTGAATCATCGCATAACGGTGAGCTTCCCCCAAAGCGAACATATTGCCGTGTAATGGAAGACGATGGTAAAAAAACGACTGTCCTCATAAGCGCCATCAAGCGCTCGGAAGATTCGGACGGCTGGATAATACGCGCGGTGGAAGCGGCGGGCAAAAGCGCCGATACGGAAATGGATTTTTCATGGCTTGGCGTCTCGAGGAATTTCAGTTTTGCGCCTTACGAGATCAAGACAATAAAAATCGCGGACAGGGACAAGGCGATTTCGGAAACCGGTATTCTGGAAGATTAGGAGAGGAAATGATAAGGACTTTCTCGGAGCAGGCGCAATCGTCCGTCTTGACAAGGTACAAATTGACACATTGCATGAAGTTCTTCATATTCTGTCGCTTTGCTTTTATTTTAGCGAAGAGCAAATCGGCGGGTGCGGGATCTTTATATTTTCCCGGTTGAAATCCTTACATTTTCCCGGTTGAAATCCTTACATTTTCCCGGTTGAAATCCTTATATTTTCCCGGTTGAAACCTTTACATTTTCCCGGTTGAAATCCTTATATTTTCCCGGTTGAAACCTTTACATTTTCCCGGTTGAATGATAAGCTATATTGGGTAATAAATGAAAACATACATTGAACGCTTTTCCGACAGGATTCTAAAAAACAGGCTTCGCGGTTCAGGAGCGGTCCTGATACAGGGCGCAAAAGGCTGCGGAAAAACTGAAACAGCTTTGCAGGCCGCCAAAAGCGTTGTTCGGATGGATGTGGATGAAGAAATTGGCGCACGAATGGAGATGAATCCCGGATCAATACTGGAGGGACCGGTCCCCCGGCTTATAGACGAATGGCAGGAATATCCTCAAATCTGGAATCGTGTCCGCCGTGAAGTGGACGACAGGAAAAAGAAAGGCCAGTTTATCCTTACCGGATCGGCGAATCCCGAGGAACGAGCCAAGCTTCATTCGGGCGCGGGACGTTTCTCCGTTATGAAGATGAGGCCGATGTCGTTGTTCGAAAGGGGCTGGTCAACAGGCGATGTAAGCCTGTCCGGCATAATGAAAGGCCGTATTCCCCAATCCGATTCCGTTGAATTCGACCTTGAAACCCTGGCGGAAAAACTTACCCTTGGAGGCTGGCCGAGCCTTTTAAATACCGGCGGCCGCAAGGCCCTGCGGTTCATGCGGGATTACGCCGCCTTAATCGCAGAAGTTGACATCAGCCGGGTTTCGGGCAAAAAACGGGATCCTCTTAAAATCATGCGGCTTTTACAGTCCCTGTCCAGAAATATCTCCACAGAAGCGTCGCTAACCGCCATTGCCAAAGATACCGGCGGATCAACAGATGAAACAATCGCCGAATATCTTGACGCCCTTGAGCGGTTGATGATTGTGGAACAGCTTCCGGCATGGAACACGCATATCCGTTCTTCGGACACACTACGCAAAGCGCCCAAGCGGCATTTTGTCGATCCTTCGTTCGCAATAGGGGCATTGGGGCTCTCCATTGATAAGCTTCTTTCGGATCTTAAGTATTTGGGGTTTCTGTTTGAATCCCTCGCAATCCGGGATTTAAGAATCTATGCTGAAATAAATGACGGGAAAGTATTTCATTACCGTGATTCACGCGGCATGGAAATTGACGCGGTAGTAGAATATCCGGACAATACATGGGCGGCGTTTGAGGTAAAAATGAGTTTTTCTTCGCAGGATGAAGCGGCCAAAAATCTCATCAATTTCGCCGGAAAAATAAATCAGGAGATCGCAGGAAAACCTGCGGCGCTGACTGTAATTACGGCTAATGGTTTCGCATGCCGGCGTAAGGACGGAATCAATGTTGTTCCCCTGTCTGTTTTAACCGCTTAACCGGTTATATCCCGGCTAGCGTGCGTGTTGACAAGTCAACCACCGGGATCTACCATATATTTACAATTTTCGATATAAAGTAAACATGCCGGCATCGAACGATATCAGAGTCAGAGAAAAAATTAAGCCCTACCTCTACCTGCTTCCCATTCTTTTTTTCGCTTTTGGCTTTGTATATTTTCCCTTTGCAAGGACTTTCCTTTACAGTTTCTCCCGGGTCAACTTCAGGGGCGACATTACCGCTTTTGTGGGCTTGCGGAATTATACGCGGCTTTTTTCAGACCCTGTTTTTTTTACTGCATTAATAAATACCCTTATACTAACCGTCGCGGCGGTAGTACTGATACTGGTGATTTCTTATGCCCTGGCGCTTCTGGCCGCAAGAAAACGCAAAGCCGGCATGGTCTACGAAACAATGTTCATTATACCCATGGCGGTTTCCATGCCCGCCGCGTCTCAGATTTTCAAGATGCTGCTTGAACCGAGTATGGGAATCCTGAATTACAGACTGTCTTTGGATATCGGCTGGTTTTCGGATCCCAAAAGCGCGCTTTGGGGGATAGTGTTCGTGTGCGTGTGGATTGGGTTTCCCTTTGACTTTCTGCTATTTCTTTCCGCCCTGCGCAATATTCCGTCGGATTTAATGGAAGCGGCTGATTTGGACGGCGCCGGTTTTTTCCGCAAGCTTTTCCGCCTTCGCCTTCCTCTTGCAAGCCCCACCATTTTTTATGTGGTTTGCACCAACGCGGTATTGGGAATGATGACCGCGGCCCCTGTAATGATCATCACCGGGGGCCAACCTGCCCACTCCACAGAAACACTGATATTCAGGATGTATACCATGGGATACCAGTCTTCCAATTACAGCCTCGCGGCTTGTATCAGTATTGTTACTTTTGCGCTGACCTTTGGGATGGTTTTTCTGGCGTTCTTTTTTGAACGGAAGGTATATTACCAATGATCCAAAGGGAAAAGCGGTGTATGATAAATGATACACTAGTGTCCTTCGCGGCTTTTTTTATAGGCATGGTAATAATTTTTCCTGTTATATACTGTGTCACGATAGCTTTCAAATCAAGGCCTGAGCTTTCGATATTTCCTCCAAAGCTACTGCCTGATAATTTTCTCAACCTTGAAAATTTCCGCACGGTATTCCGCATGGCGCCCATTATGCGCTTTATGCTCAATTCGGTTATTGTTTCGGGGATAGGCAGTATTTTAAGAACCGCCTTCGCGATCCTTGCGTCTTACGCTTTTTGTTATTTCAGTTTTCCCGGCAAGAAGTTTCTCTTTGGGATTGTTTTGGGGACCATGATGCTTCCCGCGGATACCCTGGTGGTAACCAATTATATTACCATTACCAGTCTTAATATGCTGGACAACTACCTTGGGATGTGCATAACATCCCTGGCAGGCGCCGCTCAAATGTTTATGCTTCGGCAAAATTTCAAAACCATCCCGGTTTCTTACAAAGACGCCGCGTTCATTGACGGCTGCGGGGACCTGCGTTACCTCCTGTTCATCGTAATTCCTTTCTCGGGCCCTGTTATTCTGATCCTCCTGGTTCAATCTTTTGTGACTTTCTGGAACGCCTATCTCTGGCCGCTTTTGGTAACCAATCGTGTGGAAATGCGCACGGTTCAGATTGGGGTCGCGATGTTGACCAACCCTTTAGACACAAATTATACTATTGTATTGGCTGCGGTAACCCTGCTGCTCATACCATCATTTATTATCTTTATTTTTTTGCGTATGGCTGTAGTAAGGGGCATTGAAGACGGCGCCCTGGTGGGCTGATCCTGGGAGGAATGATGACGCTTAAAAAAAGCGCGCTTGTTATTGGTTTTGTGCTTTTATTAATATTCGCCATAACGGCTGTTTGGGTCGCAAGAGGCCGGCGTACGTCCTCCGGTGGAACAGCAAAGCCTGTTACCTTGAGTTTCTGGCATTCCATGACCGATGACGCGGGCCTTGCCTTTGAGACTTTTGTCAGAGAATTTAACTCGGGCCCCGGCGCCGCGAGGCAAATAACCGTGGAAGCGGTTTTCCAGGGGCAATACGCGGACGCAACGGCAAAACTGCGCCCATTGCTCCAGACCGGGCAGCGCAATTCGCTGCCCGATGTAATGCAGATTGACGCTACCGGCATTGTTGATTACCTCAACACGGAATACGCCTTTACCGTTGACGACGCTCTGGTGATTGACCGAAGTTACGATACAGGGCAGATCATGGAGGCGCCCCTTAAAGCGTGGAATTACGGCGGCAGGCAGTTGGGGCTCCCGGTCTCGGCCTCGACCACGGTGATGTACTACAATAAGACCATTCTGGACGCCGCGGGTATTATGAGCCCTCCCGCAAGTTTCGAGGAAATTATTGAAGCCGCCCGGCGGCTTCCCGCGAATAACCTTAACAACCAAAGGCTCACGGCCTTTGCCCAACAGCCCAATACACCGCTTCTGGCCAATTGGATAGGCCAGATACCCGGCCGCTTTACAGGCGCTTCATACCTCGTGAATAACCGGAACGGCAGGGACGGGGACGCCACAAAGCTGGTCGCCGATACCGAGGGAACGCTTCTTGCGTTTCTGCGGGAATGGAAAGCAATGTACGATTCCGGCGCCCTGCTCAATGTTTCTGACGGCCTTAATAACCTGTTCCTGACCCAGCAGATTGTTTTTCTCACCGCTTCCACGTCCATGCTGACCAGCCTTCTGAATCAGATAGACGGGCGTTTTGAACTTGGCTGCACCTTTTTCCCCAGGGTCAACAACGTTGCGAATTACGGGGCTGCGGTTTCCGGTTCCGCTCTCTTCATGTTCAACAAAGGCGACAGTGCAAAAACTCAGGCCGCATGGGAGTTTGTAAAGTTTATGTGCTCGGCGGACGTTCAGGCCCGGTTTTCTGCGGCTACGGGTTACACTCCGGTAAATCTTGGTTCCGCCAATGAAAAGGCCTACATCGATTATATTGCCCTGTATCCCCAGGCCATGACCGGTATAAAGCAGCTTGCCGAAACCAGCGCGGACATGATGGGCGTGATCGTCGGCCCATCAAGGAATTTTTATTATGAAATCGTCAATCAGGTTTCCGTTATGCTAAACGAAAACAGAAGTCCCGAAGAAACTGTGAGTACCATGGCAAGGGCCCTGAATTTGCTTTTGGATGATTACGCCGAAGCCAACAGGTAGCAAGAGGGAACGCCATGAATATAACTCTGTATAATATAAACTTATCAAAGGGATCATTGCCATGTTTCAATTACCAAAATTTATAGAGCCGGATTTTGCAACCGGGCCTTTTGCCGCTTCTCCTGACACGGTTACGGAAAAAGCCGGTAAAGGGTTCCTGCCGCATAATTTTTACGCGACGACAATATTCCCGGAATATTTTAAGATAAACGGGAAATGGGTCATGGTCGAACAAAGCAGGATGGATTGCGCCGTTGTGATCCGGGAAAGCAAGCCATACGCAATGGAAATGAGAAATGTCCGGGAGGGGGAGGATGTCGTTGTCGGCAGGATCGATGATGGTACGGCGGGAGTATACGTCCACGCCGGCGCGTTCGAGTTTGATTACGAAAGCGGCGTCACGGACAGCGGGGCTTTTCTGTTCAGAAGCGGTAAGTCAAGGGAAACCTCGTATTCCAAGGATTATGACCAAATGTACGAAGTCCTTCGTCATGACCGAGATCAGGGACGCATTGTATGGGTTTTGGGGCCTGCCTGCGTTTTTGATCACGACTCACGCCAGGCCATGGAGCGCCTCATAGACAACGGTTTCTGTCACGCACTGTTCGCCGGTAACGCCCTCGCCACGCACGACATGGAGGCGTCACTGTTTAACACAGGCCTTGGTCAGGATATTTACACGAAGAAGCACATGGTAAACGGCCACTACAATCACCTGCACACAATCAATCTTGTACGCGAAGCAGGCAGTATCAAAGACTATATAATCAATAACAGGATACGGCAAGGTGTTATGAGCGCGCTTGTACGAAACAACGTACCCTTCGTGCTGGCCGGTTCAATCCGCGACGACGGCCCGATGCCGGACGTTACAGGCGACGTTTATCAGGCGCAAGGGCATATGCGCGAACACATCAGAAGCGCGACAACCGTTATAGCGCTCGCGACGCAGCTGCATACAATCGCGACCGGGAACATGACGCCCTCGTATCAAGTCATAAACGGTGTTGTGCGTCCGGTTTTTTTCTATGTCGTGGACATATCGGAATTTGCCGTAAACAAGCTTCGTGACAGGGGCAGCCTCAGCGCGGTCGGCTTTGTCACGAATATTCAGGACTTTTTGGTTAATCTGGAAAGAAATCTGATGAAGGATTTGCTTTAATCCACAACTCAAAAGAGAAGATATGGTTAGTTATAAATATCAGGAGTCATCTATGAGTATTCATTACAATCAGGTGGGTTACGATCCCCGGCTGCCGAAAAAAGCGGTTATCACCGGCAAGGGAGAGTATTGCATGGTTCTGAGCGAACGGGTTTTTGACGCAAACCAGAGCCAAAGCTGGGGGGACAGGAAAAACTTCGACATCGTTCTTTCTCAGGCGTTTTACGACGAGGCTTCGGGTGACACGGTACGCACGGTGGATTTTTCTTCCCTCACGCAAGCGGGGAAGTATTACCTCATCTGTGACGGCGAATCGGTGATCATTGAAATAAAGGAAAGACCCTACCACGCTCTGAGCAATGCCCTGGTGAAGGGGCTTTACTACCAGCGCTGCGGCTGCGAACTGCTTGAGAAACATGCCGGTCCCTACAAGCATGGGGCTTGCCATACGGGGAAAGCCACCCTGGTCAAAGACAACGGGGAACCGGATGTCGATACGGTGATCGAGTGCGCCGGGGGCTGGCACGACGCCGGTGATTACGGCCGTTATACCGCACCGGCGGTGGTAACAGTGGCACATATGCTCTATTCCTATGAATTTTTCCCCCAGGTGTACCGGGATCAGCTCAATATTCCCGAAAGCGGCAATGGGGTTCCCGACATCCTTAACGAATGCCGCAACGAACTGGAATGGATGCTCAGGATGCAGAGGGTTGACGGGGGACTCTACCACAAAGTTGCCACCCGGTACTTCGCGAAATTCATCATGCCCGAAGAGGACACCGATGAACTTTTGCTTTTCCGGGTCAGCCATTGTTCCACAGCGGGATTTGCAGCGTCAGCGGCGCAGGCTTCCCGGATCTACCGGTCCTTTGACCCTGCCTTTGCGGATACGCTCCTTGTGGCGGCGAAGAAAGCCTGGGAGTGGATGGAAGCAAACCCAGTTTTCGAGCCTTTCAGGAATCCGCCAAATACCAGTTCAGGGGGTTACGGGGACAGGAGTTGCGAAGATGAACTCTTCTGGGCTTCCGCGGAACTGTATTCTGTCACCGGGGAAGCCCGCTACCTGGAGGCTCTGAAAAAACGGGTAGATTACGTAGACATTTCCCAGCTTGGCTGGGCGGAGACCGCAGGCTTTGGGGCGCTCTGCTGCCTCTTTATTTTGAAAGATAAGCTGGACAGGGATTTCTTTGATTCTTTAAGGAAACGCTTTTTACAAAGCGCAGATTCTTTCCTGGCCCTGACCGAACAAAGCGGCTACGGCACGTCCCTGGGAAGTCAGCAGTATATCTGGGGAAGCATACTCCCCATCCTTAACCATGCCATTGTCCTCGTCTGTGCCGGCCTCCTTACGGGGGAAGAGAAATACCGGAACGCCGCCCAGAATCAACTTGATTATCTTTTGGGGCTCAACGCCACGGGCTACAGCTTTGTGACCGGCTTTGGGGATAAGCCCTTCCGCTTCCCCCATCACCGGCCATCCTACGCCGACGGGGTAGACGCGCCCGTACCCGGCCTGGTCTGCGGAGGCCCCAACAAGGCTTTCCCTGACGGGGTCTGCAAAGCGACCATACCTCCGGATACGCCCCCGGCGAAGTTTTACCTGGATTATACGCCCACAGCCTCGGCCAATGAGATCGCCATCTATTGGAATTCTCCGGCGATCTTTGTGGCGGCTTATTTTGATTCGTTATAAAAACAACTGAATAGTTAAGGTATACAGTTCTGTTATCATAGATTATACTACATACCATGGACAATCAATTCCCATTTCTTGATACATCCCTGCCCCTGAAAGAACGTGTAGCGGACCTTATTTCCAGGCTTACGCTTGAAGAAAAGGCGGGCTTTATACCAACCTTCAACCAAGCCGTGGAACGGCTCGGCGTACCGGCATTTGGTTTTGGCGGGGAAGGCGCTCACGGTTTTGTAGACCGCCAGGGGCACAACACCACATTCCCTCAAACTATAGGACTTGCCTCGGGGTGGGACAGGGAATTGCTGCGCAGAATAGGCGAGGTCACCGCTATAGAAGCCCGTGTCTTCTATAAAGCACACGACAACAGAGGAGGGCTTGCCATCTGGGCGCCGACAATAGACATGGAGCGCGACCCCCGCTGGGGGCGCACCGAAGAAGGATACGGGGAAGACCCCTTCCTTGCGGGCGAGCTTTCCTCCGCTTATATACGCGGCGCGCAGGGAGACGACCCGTTCTATCTTCGGGTAAGCTGCGGGCCAAAACACTTCTTCGCGAATAACAATGAAATAAACAGGGCAAGCTGCTCATGCTCGGTACCGCCTCGCTGTATGCATGAATACTACCTTGCGCCATTCAAGGCCGCCATTAAAGACGCAAGAGCAGCGTCACTGATGACCGCTTATAACGAGGTAAACGGTATACCGATGATGCTCCACCCGGTATTGAACGATATTGTGAAAAAGGAATGGGGCATCGAGGGGAACATTGTAACCGACGGCGGCGGCTTTCTGCAGACTGTCACCATGCATCACTATTTTGAAACCCATGCCGAGACCCTCGCAGCGGCGCTCAAGAACGGCGCGGACTCGATGACCGATAGATCCGAGGATGTAATTACCGCGGTGAAGGTAGCCCTGGAGAAAGGGCTGATAACCGAAGCGGAACTGGATGAACACCTTGAACGTGTTTTAGCAACGCGGTTCCGGTTTGGCCAGTTTGACCCGCCCGGCAAGTGCCCCTACGAGGCGATTGACGAGGGCGACTTTATGAAGGACGAGTACCGCGAACTGTCGCGGGAAGCCGTGAGGAAATCGGTCGTACTGCTTAAGAACGACGGCATACTTCCTCTGCGTCCCGGCGCAAGTACAACCGATAAAGGCAAAATTGCCGTAATAGGCCCGTTAGCCGACATGGTTTACCTTGACTGGTACTCGGGCAATCCAACCGGCGTTTGCACGCCGCTTGACGGCCTGCGTGACCTGTACGGCGAGGAAAGGATCATTCACGCGGACTGCCGTGACCTTGTATCCTTCACCACCGCGGACGGCAGGCCCCTGGTATTGGTCGACGCCGGTAATCCCAAAGGCAAGCTGCTCTCCACCGGCAAGCCGGGCGAGGAGCCTGCCCGCTTTTATAAGGAAGACTGGGGCTGGGGCGCCCAAACGCTTACCGACATGGAAAGCGGCCTGCTTCTGGAATCCCCGTATTGGCGGAGGGAACCGGGTGGACCCATCGAGAATGAACAGGGCATTGTCACAGCCAGCGGGAAAAGCACGCTCTCCTGGTTTACGTATTCTGTTTTCAATCTGGTTCCACAGGAGGATGGCCTCCTCTTGAGAACATTCGATAACAGGCGCATTGCGGCTCCGAAAGAAGCGGGGCCGGTGCTGCTGCACGACGATCCTGTTTCATGTCCGGATGAGTTGTTCAGGATGAAGCTTGAACGGGAAGGCTTCGTTGACGCGGTAGAAGCCGCCGCAAAAGCCGATCAGGTTATTTTTGTCGGGGGAAGCAACCCCATGATCAACGGACGCGAATGTAAAGATCGTCCAGGCCTGAACCTTCCCCCATGGCAGGAAGAACTGCTCAACCGCCTGTACGCCGTTAATCAAAAAATTGCGCTTGTGTTGATCTCCGGTTATCCCTTTACCTGCAAGGACATTTTCGACAAGATCCCCGCGATACTCTGGATGGCCCCTGGTATCCAGGAGACAGGGCGCGGTCTTGCCGATATTATCGGCGGCAGCCATTCACCGGCGGGCAGGCTTCCCCTTACATGGTACGAAGATGAAAAACAGCTCCCTTC
>JGI24698J34947_10000894_pt1 | contig 15102 bp, 8 predicted proteins | sample TergutMp193P3_FD_34947 | JGI IMG/M metagenome (IMG submission 34947) | reverse complement strand
TAGAGAGGTAAACAGAAATGTAAACGGCAAAACATATAAATATGCCGTTACATTAACACAAAGCCTGAAATCTGAAGATGCATCTTGGTATTATTCTTCATCACTGGGCGATTATGTATACTGTACATTCTATACAAATCAGGACAGCGTAATAAGACTGAGCAGAACTGCAGTAGCGTCTGTTAACGGCGCGCTTACAGGAGCAAGCCAGGGTTCTCTTGGCTCAAGTGTCAGGTTGGAGCTTGCTGACGCAGATTAAGGTCAATTTTAAAACTCGCACAAATAAAGAGGCGTAGATGTTATCTGCGCCTCTTTACTTTTCCTTTGCGGGCCTAGCCAGCGCCTCGCATAGTCTGCCCTGCCGGCACCGGTCAATTTAACTTACTTCTTTACAATATAATAAAAAAAATCAATACAATATAATAAAAAAAATCAATACAATATACCGATAATTAAAACAATGACTCGCGGAATTACCTTCGCTATGATTATTCTCGTTGTTTTTGGGGGATGTAAAGAACCCGAAAAAGGGACAACTGCGCCCAAATTCAGCTCTTACAGGGATATTCCCGGCGTAACGGCTGAGGAAATCAGGGATATTGAGGCGCTTAAGGAACAAAGAACCTCTTTTGTCTATGCGATGGAACCAAGCGCCGATACATTCCATGGAGAAAACGGCGAAATCAGGGGCTTTACGACCCTTTTTTGCGAGTGGCTGACAGATCTGTTCGGAATCACCTTTAAACCGGCGATTTATAACTGGGGCGATTTACTCGCAGGGATTGAAACCCACAATATTGATTTTACAGGCGAATTGACTGCCGGCGATGAACGCCGGGATACCCTTTATATAACCAGCGCCATAGCCGAACACACGATAAAAACCTTCCGCCTTCAGGACGCTAGGCCTCTTTCGGAAATTGCCGCCGCAAGGCCGTTACGGTACGCGTTCCTGCCGAACGCCTCGGCAACGGCGTCTGTAATCAGGCTGTTACAGGGTAGATATGAAACTATGCTGGTTTACGATACCGAGAGCGCGTACGAGGCGCTTAAAAGCGGAAAAGCCGATGCCTTTTTTACCCCCAGTCCTTTGGAGGCCGCGTTTGACGATTACAACGATGTCGTTATATCAGATTTTTATCCGCTTGTTTTTACTCCTGCTTGCGTTGCTACGCAAAACCCGGCTCTTGAGCCGATAATTTCGGTTATTCAAAAGGCTCTGAACGCAGGCGTTGTCCGCCATCTGAACGAGCTGCACGTAAACGGATACAAGGAATATAGAAGGCACAAGCTGTTTACGCAGTTTTCCAGAGAAGAGCTTGAGTATATACAAAGCCGCCCTGTAGTGCCGTTTGCTGCGGCTAACACAAACTATCCGATAAGTTTTTACAACACCTATGATAAAGACTGGCATGGAAGCGCCTTTGATATGTTGAAGGAAGTGGAAGAACTTACGGGGCTTCGTTTTGAGCTTGCCCACGATGAGAACATCTCATGGCATGTTTTGCTCTCTATGCTTGAAAACGGAGAAGCGGCTATGATTGCCGGACTTGTTCACTCAAATGCCCGGAGAGACATCTTTTTATGGCCGGATACTCCAATTATGACCGATTCTTACGCACTCATATCCAAATCAGATTACCGCGACAGAAGCCTTGATGAGATTTGGTATGAAAAGATAGGAATAATTAACGATACCGCATACGCCGAAGTGTTCCACAGATGGTTTCCCGATCACAAAAACACGGTAGAGTATCAGGATAACAATGCCGCCATGGATGCACTGGAGCGCGGCGAAGTAGATATGATAATGGCGAATCTGGGACAGCTCCTTATGATAACTCATTACCGTGAAAAAACAGGTTACAAAGCGAATGTCATTTTTAGTTATACTTTTGAATCCGGCTTCGGGTTTCATAAAGATGAGGCTGTCCTGTGTTCCATTGTTGATAAAGCGCTAGGAATGATCGAGACAAAGATACTATCGGAACGATGGATGCGCAAAGTATACGATTACCGCGCAAAAATGGTACGGGCGCAGATTCCGTGGATCGGCGGCGCTTTTGCACTTTTGCTTACAGTCATGTTTGTAGTTATTTTATTTTTAAGAAAATACGGCGAAGAAAAACGGCTTGAAAGCCTCGTAATGGCGCGTACCGCCGAACTTAACAGACAGCAAACGCTTGCATCCGAGATCAACAACGCTGCCCTGCTCCTTTTTGGATCGAATTTGGAAGATAATATTGATGCGATGACTAAGGGTATGCATATGATCGCAAGGTGCATAAAAGTAGATCGCATCAGCATGTGGCAAAATTTACGGAAAGACAACGACGACACGCTCTATTACAGCCTGATGGGACAATGGGCAAGCGAAGAGCTTCCCAAATTGAACGGGAATACGAATTTTACGTACAAGGAAATTCTGCCGAACTGGGAAAAACTCTTTAACCAGAGACTCTGCGTAAACGGCCCCATCGAAAATTTCGGAGCGGAGGAACAAGCGCAGTTGGGAGCGTTCTCCATACAATCGCTTTTGGCAGTGCCGATTTATTTAAAAGACGAATTTTGGGGCTTTATCAGTTTTGACGATTACCACCGCAAGCGTACTTTTTCGGAAGTGGAAGTACACATACTGCACTCATGGGGACTGCTCGTTGTCGGCGCTGTTCAGCGCAACGAGATGACTCAAGGGCTGCATCAAACGCTCAACAAACTGGAAGCCATTATCAAAAACTACAAAGGCATTATATGGGGCGTTGACAACACCGGCATTGTTACCACATTCAACGGACAGTTTGTAACAAAAATGGGAATGAAGCCGTCGTTTTTTGAGGGTAAAAAACTTGAGCTTGTCCATGAAAAAAGCAGGTATCTTGACATCATCGATCAAGTTGAAAAAACTTTCAACGAAGGTCCGCAGGAGTGGACAAGCGACATCACCGAGCGCATTTTCCATTCGGCGACAATGCCGATATACGACCCTGACGGCAATATAACCGGCGTTGTAGGAAGTACGGACGAGGTGACGGATTTTTTAAAACTTCAACGGGAACTGGAAACCGCGCTGGAAGCGGCAAAAGCGGCAAACCATGCCAAATCCATCTTTTTGGCAAACATGAGCCACGAAATGCGTACTCCTATGAACGCAATTATCGGAATGGGAGCAATCGGAAAATCAGCCGCCGACATAGAGCGGAAGGATTTCTGTTTTTCAAAAATAGCGGACGCTTCGAAACATCTGTTAGGTGTAATCAACGACATTCTGGATATGTCAAAAATAGAAGCCGGAAAATTTGAACTTTCATTGGTGGAGTTTTATTTTGAAAAAATGCTTCAGCGCGTTGTCAATGTCATTACTTTCCGCATAGACGAAAAGAATCAAAAGTTTACGGTAAACATCGACAAGGACATCCCAAAAATGCTGATAGGCGACGATCAGCGGCTTGCGCAGGTAATCACAAACCTTCTTGGAAACGCGATTAAATTTACCCCCGAACACGGATCAATCTGTCTTGACACGCGCTTTTTGGAAGAAAAAGACGGCGTTTGCACCATAAAGATTTCCATTACCGATACCGGAATCGGGATAAGCCCCGAACAGCAGGAACATCTGTTCCTCTCTTTCCAGCAGGCGGAATCCAGCACTACGCGCAAATACGGAGGCACTGGGCTTGGGCTTTCAATTTCTAAAAACATTATAGAGATGATGGGCGGAGAGGTACAGGTCGATTCCGAAGTCGGCAAAGGTTCTACTTTCGGGTTTACATTTAAGGCAAAGCGCGGAGAAGAAAAAAGGCCAAGCCTTCTTGCTCCTTATATAAACATGAAAAATCTCCGCGTCTTAGTAGTAGACGACGATAATAATGTTTTGGAAAGCCTGAAAGAAATCATGCACGGGCTTGGCGTATCCTGCGACACCGTTTCAAGCGGAGAGGAAGCGCTGCGGCTTATCGCGAAAAACGGCTCCTACAACATCTATCTTATTGACTGGCAAATGCCCGGCATTGACGGACTGACATTAACGGCGATGCTGAAAGATACGGCGTTTACTTCCGGCAACGAAGTTGTGATTATGATTTCTTCAAGCGACTGGAGTTCTATTGAAGAAAACGCGAAAAAAGCCGGCGTTGACAAATTTCTTTCCAAGCCTCTTTTCCCGTCCGCGATTGAAGACGTTATAAATGAATGTCTCGGCTTGAATCAAGAGCCGGTTGAGGAAGGACCGGCGGATATTACCGGCATTTTCAAAGGGCATTGCATACTTCTTGCCGATGATGTCGAAATAAACCGCGAAATTGTGATTGCCCTGCTTGAACCGACGCAGTTGGAAATAGACTGCGCGGTAAACGGCGCGGAAGCTGTCCGTATGTTCAGCAAAGCGCCCGAAAAATACGAAATGATTTTCATGGATATACAGATGCCTGAAATGGACGGTTATGAAGCGGCGCGGCGCATCAGGGCGCTTGATATTCTAAAAGCCAAAACAGTCCCCATTGTTGCCATGACTGCAAACGTTTTCAAAGACGATATTGAAAAAAGCCTTGCGGCAGGCATGAACAGCCATGTCGGAAAGCCTCTGGATATTGAAATTGTGATGGAAAAACTGCGAATGTATTTACTGGACTAACTCTATTTTTGATTGTATTATAAAATAGAGGGTTAAACAGTGAAAACCATTTTTATCGTGGACGATAACGATGTAAATCTCTCAACTGCGGCAAAGGCGTTATCGAAGCAATACAGGGCGTTTACTCTGCCGTCCGCAGCGGATATGTTCGAGTTATTGAATAATATAGTGCCGGATTTGATACTGCTTGACATTTTAATGCCTGAAATGGACGGCTTTGAGGCCATGCAGAAATTGAAAAGCGACAAGCGGTATTCGGAAATTCCCGTATTGTTCCTGACAGGCCGAAACGACGCCGCGACCGAGGCGCATGGTTTTGAATTGGGCGCGGTGGATTTTATATCGAAGCCGTTTTCCGAGCCTGTCCTGCTGAACCGAATCAAGACGCATTTGGAAATTGAAGAGCTGATCCGCGTGAGGACTGCCCTGCTTCTGGAACGGACGGGCAAACTTCAAAGGCTTCAAAACAGCATGGTGTCAATTTTGGCAAACATGGTTGAAAACCGCGACAAATACACAGGCGGACACATAGAACGGACAACCAAGTATGTCAAAATACTGTTGGACGCGATGATTGAGCGAAACGTATATTCCGATGAAATAAGACATTGGACTTCTGAAGAGGCAGCTCCTGCGAGGGCGCACGATACCGCCAACGAAGCGGAACCGCTTAATCTGGAATCCGTCATTTCGTCGGCGCGTTTGCACGACATAGGAAAAATCACTATTTCTGACCTGATTCTAAATAAACCCGGCAAACTGACTGACGATGAATTTGAGCTGATGAAAACCCACGCAAGCGAAGGGGAGAAAATTATCGAAAGCATAATCATCGAATCGGGCAACGAAGTTTTTCTGCAAAACGCCAAACTGTTTGCCGGCTGTCATCACGAAAAATGGGACGGCTCAGGTTATCCGCGCGGTCTTAAAGGTACGGATATTCCTTTGCAGGGGCGCATAATGGCGGTTGCCGATGTTTACGACGCGCTTGTATCGAAACGATCTTATAAAGACTCCTTTACGCATGAAAAAGCGGTGGAGATCATCAAAGAAAGCAGGGGCAGCCATTTTGACCCGAAAATTACCGACGTGTTTCTTGAGGTCAACAGTTTGTTCAAGGAGACATAGCAATGTCGGTAGTTCAATCTTTTGTGCGGAAAATTCAAGGATCGCGTTCTTTGTATACGCAGCTTTTGTTTGTAATGCTGGCGTTTACGCTGATGGTCGTTTCGACAGGCATATTTGTAAACAATATGCTGGAACACTACCTGAAAAGAGAAGCGGAAAATAAACTTACGCAGACTCAAACAATGATAATGGACGAACTCAGAGAACCGCAGTCCTTTATGATCCACGTCGTAAAAGAAGTACGCGATATTATTAAAGAAGGCGGCGGCGTGAATGACATGAGGGAGTATTTTAATGAGATTTCCGCCGAACTGTCAAAAAGAGAAGCCGGGTTTTTATTTGACGGTCTTCACGGTTATTTTGAGGTGTTCGGGAATGCATATATTTCCGCTCCGGGGTGGACGGTTCCAGATGACTATATCCCGACAGAGCGCCCGTGGTATAAAGCGGCTGTCAAAGCTGACGGCAAAATAACCATAACGCCTGTATATATAAGCCGGCGTTCGGGCGATTATCAAATCAACTATACGTGCCGCATTTTTGACGATTACGGCGTTCCTCTGGGCGTAGTAACCATAAATATGGGGCTTGATAATATCACGAAGTTCGTCGCCGATATGCGCCTAGTTGATGGAGGATACGGATTTTTGGCTGACGAAAACTTTGAGTTGATCGCGCACCATGAAACTGAATTTGTAACAAAATATATGAACGAAATAAGCCCCGGATTCAGGCAGATTGTAAAATTGATGGAACAGAAGGAAACTTCTTCAGGCGATGAAGGCATTACCCGTGTTGAAGAATTCAATTACATGGATATATCTTCGGTATTTTATTGCAAGCGGATAGACAACGGCTGGTATTTGGGACTCATGACGCCGAGAAACATATACAACAAGGATTTAAAAACCCTTATGATGTTCCTCGGCTTTTTAGGAATAGTTCTGATGTCAGTGGTGAGTGTTATATTGATACGCATTGACGCCGTGAGGAACAAAGCGCAGACCGCCATCGCGCAGATGGAGAAGACTATCGAGGAAAAGGACAGGCTTTCCAATCTGGGCGACATACTTAACAGCCTTGATACAATGATCTATGTCTCCGATCCTGATACAAACGAAATCCTTTTTATGAATAACAACATGAAGGAGCATTACAACATTAAAGACGATATAATCGGACAATTATGCTACAAAGTCCTGCAGAAGAATATGAATGAAAAATGCGATTTCTGCCCGTGTTTCCGTCTTAATGCAAAACCTGATTCAACAATTGTCTGGGAAGAACATAATACATTAAGAAACCGCTTTTACAACAATGTTGACAGATACATAGACTGGCCCAACGGGAAAAAAGTCCATCTCCAGCATTCTATAGATATAACCAATTTCAGAACCATGACAGATACGCTTAATAAAAACCTGCAACGGCAATCGCTTATGACGCACATATCTCAAAGTTTCCTGTCAACAGAAGATATAGACATACTGACAACAAAAGTTCTTAAAGAAGTCGGCGAATTTATGGGGATCGATCAGATTCTCCTGTACGTAACGAGAGACAACGAAAAATCCTACATCTGCATGAACGAATGGATAAATTCAAAGTTGGAATTGCCGTCACGAATAAACGAAACTATGATAGTAAACGACGCTTTTAAGAATTTGTTTTCAAAAGTAAGGGAAAATAAACTACTCTGTATAAGCTCCAACGAGCCAGAAGTTAGAAAAACTGCGGCGCAGTACAGGGTGAATTTCCAAAGTTATATAATGACATTTGTCTTCCTTGGCGATGAATTATCCGCCATCATTGATTTTTCGAGCGGAGACAACAAGAAACAGTGGAATGATGACGAAATAAATTTAGTTTCTTATGTATCGAATGTCCTTACAGGTGCTATGAATATGCACGAGGCGGAACTCCAGTTAGTTGAAGCAAAAGAAGCGGCGGAAGAGAGCAACCGTTCAAAGGGAATTTTCCTCGCCCACATGAGCCACGAAATACGCACGCCGATGAACGCGATTTTAGGCATTTCTGAAATTCAACTGCAGAACAAAGCGCTCTTACCTGACACGGAAGAAGCCCTCAAGCAAATATACGACTCAGGGAGTCTTCTGCTGAATATTATCAACGATATTCTTGACTTTTCCAAGATCGAAGCCGGCAAACTGGAAATCATTTCGGCAAAATACAACATTCCCAGCCTGCTCAACGATACCGTACAGCTAAACCTTCTGCGCTTTGAAAGCAAGCCCATAGAATTCAAACTTGATCTGGATAAGAACACGCCGTTTGAACTGTACGGAGACGAACTTCGCATAAAACAAATCATGAACAATCTGCTTTCCAACGCTTTCAAATATACCGACAAAGGGGAGATCAAACTTTCGGTTTTCCCCGAAGAGAAGAATAAAGAAACTGTTTCGCTTGTTTTCCGCGTAAGCGACACGGGACAGGGCATGAGCGAAGATCAGATCGCGAGGCTTTTTGATGAGTATTCCCGTTTCAATATGGAAACAAACAGAACTATCACAGGCACGGGTTTGGGCATGAGCATCGTGAAGGGCCTCGTTGAAATGATGGGCGGCGAAATATCGGTGGAAAGTAAAACCGGAAAAGGCTCTACATTTACCGTGCGCCTTCCGCAGGAAAACATCAGCTCTGCCGTTTGCGGAACCGAATTAGCGGACAGTTTACGGAATTTCAGTTTTCACAGCACGCCGATTTCTAAAAAGACGCAGATCGTACGCGAGTATATGCCTTACGGCAGTGTTCTTGTCGTTGACGATGTTGCGTCTAACCTTTATGTCGCCAAGGGACTGCTTGCGCCTTACGGATTACGGGTAGAAACTGCTGCAAGCGGAACTGAAGCCATTGAAAAAATAAAATCAGGACAGACATACGATATTGTGTTTATGGATCACATGATGCCTGTTATGGACGGGATAGAAGCGCTAAAAATAATACGCAAGATGGGATATACGCCCCCTGTCGTTGCGCTGACGGCAAACGCCGTTGTCGGGCAGTCGGATATATTTCTGGAAAACGGATTTGACGGTTTTGTATCCAAGCCGATTGATTCGCGGAAACTGGACGCGGCGCTGAAACGTTTTATACGCGACAAACAGCCGCAGGAAGTTATTGAAGCGGCGCGGAAAGAACAGCAAAAAAAAGAAGCTGAAGCGCCGGAAAGTAAAGCCCCTGAGACAAATGATATGTCCGAAATTTACAAATATTTTGTATTGGACGGCGAAAAAGCAATAAAGACGATAGAAAAAGCATACCCGAAACTGCCCAACGCCAAGTCTGTCAGTTCATACGTTACCGCAGTACACGGAATGAAGAACGTCCTTGCCAACATCGGAGAGGCGAACTTGTCTGCGGCGGCGCTCAGACTGGAACAGGCAGGAAATGAAAAGAATTTCAGCGTAATAAAAGAAGAAACGCCTGCGTTTAAAGACGCGCTTCAGTCTTTGATTGACAAACACAAACCTGCGCTTAAAGAGGAAACAAAAGACGAAACAACTGAAATCTCAAGCGAAGATACGGTTTATCTAAAGGACAAATTGATTGAAATAAAAACGGCGTGCGAGGCGTTTGACGTAACAGCCGCTAAAAACGCGCTTGAGGATATGCGGAAAAAAACATGGCCGCGTTATGTGAATGATGCTTTAGATGAAATTTCCGTGCATCTGTTACACAGCGCGTTTAAGAAAGCCGAAGCCGTTGTTGAAAAAACGGCGAAAAAGTAATTTGACGAGGAAAGGGAAGGTTTTTTATGCAGTGGATTCAAAATTATTATGCTGTCGGGAATAATCTTTTTTTGACAGCTCTCTGCGCCCTAGTGCCTGTTCTTTTCCTCTTTTGGGCGCTGGCGATTAAAAAAATGAAAGGCTATCTTGCCATTTTTTTCGCGTGGCTTCTTATGATTTTGACGGCGACTTTTGCCTTCCGCATACCGTTAAGCATTACCCTGTCCGCCGCAGGATACGGCGCGATGAACGGGCTTCCGCTTTGTTTACTTATATTTAACACAGTACTGCTCTACAACCTGATCATCAAATCCGGCAATTTTGAGATCATCAAGTTTTCAATATCTTCCGTTTCCAATGACCACCGCATTCAGGCAATACTGATCGGTTTTTGTTTTTCCGCCTTCCTTGAGGGAACCGCCGCGCAGGGCGCGCCTGTTGCTATCGCGGCAGCAATGCTCATAGGACTTGGTTTTCCGGTGCTTCCGGCGGCAATTATCTGCCTTTTGGGAAATACGGTTCCTGTTCCCTTCGGCCCTCTGGGAACGCCGACTATCGCCATAGTAAACAACGCATTCAGCGGTGTTGATGGTGCGCTCTCAGCCGTTACCAGCTCCGTAGGCGGCGTTATGTGCATATATACGCTTATCATTCCTATATTTATGCTCGTTGTTATGTGCGGTTGGAAATCCGCCAAAGAAATTATTCCGCTGTGCCTTGTGGTGAGCGTCAGCTACATTATTCCCAATTTTCTTATCACGCGCTTTTTGGGGCCTGAACTCCCCAGCCTTATTTCGCCGTTGATTTCCCTTACAGCGGCTATTGTCTTCCTGCGCTTCTGGAAACCTGCAACTGTCTGGCGCTTTGAAGGCGGCTCCCCTCTTCTTCCGCCTGAAAAAAACGGATACGGAGCCTCAAAAATCGTCTATGCGTGGGCTCCTTTTATACTGGTTACTCTGTTCATGGTTGTCTGGTCTCTGCCTGCGTTCAAGGCTTTCGCCGAGAAACTGCCAACCAAACTCCTCATCGACAAATGGCCCGGCCTTAGCGGAAAAGTTTACATGGCGGCTCCCATTGTAAGCGAACCAAAGATATACGATGCGCGTTTCACCTTTTCCCTGTTTTCATCTATCGGGCTTGCCCTGCTTCTTGTCTGTGTAATTACCGCCCTGATCTTTAAAATGAAATTATCCGCTTTCGGAGGAGTCCTTGTATCGACATTGAAACAGCTAAAATTCGCGCTCCTTACAATTATTCTGGTGTTTTCGATTGCGCAAATTTCAAATTATTCAGGCATTTCTTTTTCACTTGGACTGGCATTTGCCGCGACAGGAAACCTGTTCATGATTTTCTCGCCACTCATCGGTTTTATCGGCACTTTCCTTACAGGCTCGGTTACTAATTCGGGCAACCTCTTCGGACACCTTCAAAGAATTACCGCCGAACAACTTGGACTTAATCCGCTGGCAACCGTTACCGCAAGCATGGCAGGAGCCGTTATGGGCAAACTTGTTTCTCTCCAGTCCATCGCAATAGGCGCGGCAACAACAGGACTCGTGGGACAGGAAGGCATGATTCTAAGCAAGACTATGAAGTACGCATTTTTTCTTTTAGGCATAGGCATAGTGATCATGATCATACTGACGTATATATTCCCGAAATATTTTCCGCAGATAGCGGGTTTATAAAAAAGCGAGGAAAGACATTGTTGAAAAATATTAAAAATACGCGGATGGTTATCGCTGTTCTTTCGGTATTGTTAGTCTCATTTGTAATCACGGTGGGGACCGCAATTTATCGATTTAACAGTATGTATTCAACTTACTTAAACGAGTCGCAGGAACGTTTTCTGGAAGCGGTTCATAACGATCTGTCTACAGGGCTTCAAAACGCGAAAGCTGGCGCGTACGCTCTGGAGACAAGCGAAGAGTTCCGCCGTATTTTTTTACGCGGCGAAAGAGCAGATATGCTTAAATTTTTCGATTCGTTTTGCGAGGAGTTAGAAGTTACTTTCGTAAATGTTGTAGACAAAGAGGGAAACATCATACTTCGCAGTTATATGCCCGAAGATTACAGCCACGATTCTATTTATTATCAGACCGGGATTCTGAAAGCTCTAAGCGGAGAACGTTTTGCCAGTTTTGAGCGCTCAACGATTGTCAGGGCGAGCGCACGGGCAACGGCTCCTATTTGGAACGGCGGCGAGATAATAGGCGCTGTTGTGGTCGCGTTTCGTTTTGACACCGACGAATGGGCGGACGACGCTAAAAGACGTTATGGCGTGGATGTTTCGGTTTTTTCAGATGATCTCGGTTGTATAGTAACAACCATAATCAGCGAAGACGGAATGCGTAAAGTCGGCGAACCCATGACTCAGGCGGCATATACGGCAACATATACAAAAGGAGAACAGTTAAGGGAACAAAATTATTTATTCGGGATACTTTTCGATTCACTCTACATACCGATTAAAAATTCTCAAGGTGAAACATTTGTCGTTCTGTGCGTCTCTGTTCCTGCGGACAGAATATTTGCCGAAACGCTGTCTTTCTCACTGATTTGTGCGTTAGCTGCATTTTTATCGCTCGGCGTAACAGCGTTTGTTTTACTCAGCATGACGGGCAGAATTGTGCGCTCGCAAGACGAATTAGAAACCGCGCTTGAAGAAGCTAACAGGGCAAATTCCGCAAAGTCGGACTTTCTTGCGCGAATGAGTCACGAGATACGCACCCCGATGAATGCGATTTTGGGCATTTCGGAAATTCAACTGCAAAACAAAACGCTTCCGCCTGCTACGGAAGAAGCGTTGGAACAAATATACAACTCAGGGAATTTGCTTCTCCACATTATAAACGACATTCTTGATTTTTCCAAAATCGAAGCCGGTAAAATGGAAATCGTTCCTGTCAAATACGACATTCCGAGTCTTATCAATGATACAGTACAGCTAAACCTTCTGCGTTATGAAAGCAAGCCGATAGAATTCCATCTTGATTTGGACGAGAATACGCCGATCGATCTTTTCGGAGACGAGCTTCGCATCAAACAAATTTTAAATAACCTGCTTTCCAACTCTTTTAAATATACCGCCAAAGGTGAAATCAAACTTTCGGTCTGCGCCGAAAAGGGGAAGGATACAGAAACTGCAACGCTTATTTTCCGCGTAAGCGACACGGGACAGGGCATGAACGAAGATCAGGTGAAGAAACTTTTTGATGCGTATTCCCGTTTCAATATGAAAGTAAACCGCAGTATCACGGGAACCGGATTGGGAATGAGCATCGTTAAACGCCTTATCGAAATGATGGAAGGACAGATTTCTGTGGAAAGTAAAATCGGAGAAGGCACGGCATTTACAGTGCGCCTGCCGCAGAAAAAAATCAGTTCTGCCGTATGCGGAAGCGAACTTGCGAATAGTTTACGGAATTTCAATTTTCAAAATAAGCCGATCTCGAAAAGAGCGCATATCGTACGCGAATATATGCCGTACGGCAGTGTTCTTGTCGTTGACGATGTTGCGTCTAACCTTTATGTCGCCAAAGGACTGCTTACGCCCTACGGATTACGAATTGAAACGGCGGCAAGCGGAGCGGAAGCGATTGAAAGAATAAATTCAGGCAACATATACGACATTGTGTTTATGGATCACATGATGCCCGGAATGGACGGAATGGAAGCGGTAAAAATTATACGCGGAATGGGATATGCGCGTCCTGTTGTCGCGCTGACTGCAAACGCAGTTGTCGGACAATCGGACATATTTTTGGCAAACGGATTTGACGGCTTTATAGCAAAACCGATTGATTCGCGCCAACTTAACGCGGCGTTGAATAGTTTTATACGCGACAAACAACCGCGTGAAGTTATCGAAGCGACTCGGCGCGAACAGCGTCAAAAAAATCCTGAAATAAATAATACGCCCGAAATTTACAAATATTTTGTATTGGACGGCGAGAACGCAATAAATGTAATTAAAGATGCATACGCAAAACTACCCGATGCGCAGGCTGCTGCTTCCTACATTACAGCGGTACACGGAATAAAAAACGTTCTTGCCAACATCGGCGAAAATGAACTGTCCGCCGCCGCGCTAAGACTGGAACAGGCAGGGAATGAACAGAAACTTGATTTAATAAAAGAAGAAACCCCTGCGTTTATAGACGCGCTTCGATTTTTGATTGACAAGCACAAACCGGCTGAAAATGGCGAAACAACTGAAGTATCCGACGAAGATACAGTTTATTTACATGACAAACTGCTCGAAATAAAAACAGCCTGCGAAGCGTTTGACGTAACAGCCGCCAAAAACGCGCTGGACAGCCTGCGGAAAAAAACATGGCCGCGTTATGTGAATGAAACTTTAGACGAAATCTCCGTGCATTTACTGCACAGCGCGTTCAAGAAGGCCGCAACTGCCGCTGAGAATGCGGTTGAAGTGTAAGGGACTGTAATTTACGATACAGAAGCAGGACGAAGACCAAATCCCAGAGAGGACAAGACTTTCATAACCGTCTCAAACGAAGGATTACCGCCCTGCGAAAGTGATTTATACAAACTTTCCCGTCCGCGGTTTGTATCATCGGCAACTTTTGACATTCCACGCGCACGGGCAACATCGCCAATTGCGGTAATTATCAGGTCAGGATCACTGCTCTTGAAAATATCTTCGAGATACGCGGTTATCTGTTCTTCAGTTTCAAGATATTCCGCCGGATCCCATATAGTGGTTTTAACTGGTTTCATGTTATACCTCCTCAAGATTTTTAGCGATTTGTTTCGCGGTTTCTATATCTCTATTTTGTGTAGACTTGTTGCCGCCGCAAAGCAGAATAACAATTTCCTGCCCCTTTTGGGTATAGTACACGCGGAAGCCGGGACCATAGTCGATACGCAATTCGGAAATATTGTCGCCGACCGGTCCGACATTACCAAAGTTACCGGCAGAAACGCGCCGGATACGGGCAGTTATGATGGACTGAGTTACTTTATCTTTTAAACCCCGAATCCATTTTTTGAAACTGTCCGTTTCCCGTATCGTTATCATTTTCTAATTGTATCCTATAGAATACGTTTTGTCAAGGGCTTTTCTACAAAATTTTTCGGTTTGTTGATGGGCCAGCGCCTCAACAGTTCCATAGATTTAACTGATTGCTTGACAATATCCATTTTAAGCGCCCCCAGCAATAGATTTTTTTCGCGTTGAGTAAAGCGTCACACATCTACGCGCCAATATAAGAGGTATACCGTTTTGGAGGGATACCTATGCGCAAGAAAAAAGATGTTGTCAGATTTGAAAACGAAGGGTACTACGCAATAATCGTGACTAGAAAATATCCTGAATGTCAAATGAACGGAAAACATTGGGAGAGGCGCAATGTGGGAAAAAACCCTACTTAAATTCCCTATTTGTCAATTGCTCTTTTTCCGCTCCCCATCCGCGGCGGCTTTTATCATGGCTTTTATGGGGGCGAGAAGTTCGTCGGGCAGAACTGCCAAATCGTCCAGTATGTCCCTGAATTGCAGATAGCGCGAAATGTCGATATTTTGCTTGTATTCCTTGCCGGTTACGAGGTACTCGACCGAAAGCCCGAG
>JGI24698J34947_10000893_pt1 | contig 15119 bp, 13 predicted proteins | sample TergutMp193P3_FD_34947 | JGI IMG/M metagenome (IMG submission 34947) | reverse complement strand
TAGTATTTCGATTTAAGTATGCCAACTTCGCGAAATATTAGTGTTTTTTGTATGGGGAAGAGAACATTTTGTCATAATTCGCAGTAAACACATTAAGTAAAGGATATTTGGTCGGCTTCGCCGGGTGAAATGGAGAATTCCACCACCTGAAAACCTTAATATGCCGGGCAGTTCCCATATTTATCGCAATAATTAAGGTAAAAAGGTAGCGGGCGGTGCGGCACAGTGGCTGAGAAAACATCCCTGGAGCTCCCTGCTGTAGGAGACCTGTAAAGGGGGCAGCCCGTAGGGCTGTCCTGAAGTGAGAAAAGATCTGACCACTTAAGCGCCAAGCTCCATGGAATAATCCGCGCTTGAGGGCTTAAGTGGTCAGAGGGCTCCGGAAGCAGGCTCCCCAGGGTTTTCTCAGCCACTGTGCCGCACCGCCTTGCCGCTTTTACATTGTGTTTGTTTCGGGAAGACAAATAAGGGAACTGCGCGATAAATTAGAGTTTTTCACCCTCCCACACTGCTTTGCCGTCCTTCCGCCCCTTGAAGATCACCGACTCGGTGTACCCGGCGGAGAGCATGGTTTTTTTGGCTGTATCGTAGCAGCCGTCGAGGTCTTGCGCCTTGTGGGCATCTGCGTTTATGACCATTGGTACGCCGTTTTCCCTGAAGAGGGTGAGGAGGTCAATGGAAGGGTAACAGTCCTTTACTGAGCCCCGGATCATCCCCCCTGTGTTAACCTCTGCCGGAACGCCGGCTTCCCCCATGAGGCCGGCAAGGATAATGATTTGGTCCAGGTAAAAATCGTCATCTTCAGGGAAGAGCCTGTCGCCGGTGTTGTTTTTTCTGACCACGTCCGCATGGCCCAGCAAGTCGAAGCCGCCGGCGAGGATCATTTCCGCAACGGAATGATAATAGGCCTCGACCATTGCCATGGGATCCCCGTCAAAGCCTTTGCTTATGCCCGCGTAAACATTCTCGGGCGTGTCGTCTACCGTAAAGAGCATCCCGTTTGGGGGGATCACAAAATGAACGGAGCCAATAATGAAATCAAGGTCCATTTCACGATAATCCTCGTCGGTGGGTCCCATGAGGCCCTCAATAAAATCCACCTCCAGTCCCAGGTATACAGGGAGCTTCCCTTCCCAGCGTATTTTGGCGTCCAGCACACTTTCAATATACTCCGGCAATTTTTCATCGGGAAGATTCCATGAAGTCGTAATCCCGGTTTTGGAGGTGAGGGGAGCGTGGGAGCTGAATCCTATGCAGGCAAGGCCTTTTTCATAAGCCGTGCGGCAGCAGGTTTCTATGTCATCGCTTCCATCGCAGAAAACTGTATGGGTATGAATGCAGCCTAATGGCATTTTAACTCCTTAAATTGGTAAATTCTTCCGCCTTGTTTTTATATAGACGAAAAGCTTCGCATAACAGATGGAAGGCCGTTTTAATTTCATCTTTGGAATTGCTTATGCATGCATCTTCCAGCCGAGCCGCCGCTTCCCTCAATTGTGTGCCGCCCAGGTTGCTGGAGGAGCCTTTTATCGAATGGGCGTCACGTCTGACGCTATCCCAATCCCCGGCTTTTTCCAGATTCGGAAAGTTCTCAATCTGGTTCTGTGTGCGTTTGAGAAAAATGGTCAGAATGGATATCGCCGAATCATAGTCATTTGAAAAATTTTCCATGATTAGGGCGGTATCAAAAACCGCGTTTTCTGGGGAAAGCGCCGCGACACCCTCCTTCATTGTAGCGGCAGGGGAAACCTGATGCCCGTCGATCCATTTCTGAAGCATCCTGTCAACATCGATCTGCTTGAAAGGCTTGGCAAGTATGTCTTCAATACCCGCCTTGAGGCAATGCTCGCGTTCATTCGTCTGCTCAGTTGCAGTGACGGCAACTATGGGTTTCCTAAAACCGGACTTTCTTAAATTCCTGGCAGCCTCGTAGCCGTTCATTCTGGGCATCTGAATATCCATAAAAACGAAGCCCACATCGCTCTTTTTCGCCTTATCCAGGGCATCCTGACCATCATTGGCAGACAGCATAGGATACCCCAACTTGTTCAGGAAGATGGAAAAGAGTCTCCGGTTAACCTCTTGATCATCGACGACGAGTACCAGAGGTTTGCTTTTATAGGTTTGCGCTTCCGTGTTTTTATCCTCTTCAGTATTGTAGAAAATGAAAGGCTTTATTGCAAGGGCGCTTTAGCGGTGTGTTTCCCGCTCAATTGAAAAACGTTAAACAAGGCATAAAAAACAGCAAGAAAGGCAAGGGTAAAGCCGAAGAACAAACGGGAAACCAGCTCGAGGCTTCGGATCCGGGAGAGCCGGATTGAAAAGAACCCCTGATTGAGGCTCGCGAGGGATGGGATATCCTGCCAGGGAAGGCAAACAGAGGCAAGACGCAGGAGCAAAAAAAGCGCCAGGGTTGGAAACAATGCCAGGCCCAGGGCAAAAAAACCTGCTCTATAGAGCGATCCCCGGTCCCGGTGTCTTTGAAGTATTTCCCCTGGGTAAAGCCGGGCCAGGTCCCTCTTCAAGGCAGAGCAGGCATTCCCGAATCCCCCAACCAGGGGTTTGAGGAGACTGAGGAAAAAGAGAGCGAAAAAAAGGAGCAAAATGGCTTCGGCCCTTTCCCATAGAAGGCGGCATTGGGCTCCCAGGTCTATAAAATTAAAATTTCCTTCATGTATCCCAAGGGTTTTAAGGCTGTTTTTCACATACGCCTCATCCATGCCTACCAGGGCCAGTGCCCCGGCTTCACCGCCTCGAACCGACGAAGGAATGTAAATTCGTGCATTGTCCTCATCCCCGTCGCTGACTACACCGGTCACAAGCCAGGTATCATTGCGAATCCTGAAACGGCTGCCCACGATTTTATTGTTTCCAAAAATGGAGAAAGCCGCCTTTTCATTCAAGACCGCGTGTCTCTGTTTTCCTGTCCATGCCTGCTTTGAAAAAAAAGCGCCTTCCGTCATGCTGAAACCCAGAATCCGGGGGTAACTGCTGTTGGTTGCAATCAACGTAACCGGGTATTCGGCGTGGGAAAGGCTGACCTTTTCGAAGCCGGGAATTTCATAGGAGAGCAGAAATTCCTTTTCGGAAAAGGCTTCGATTTCCCGCACATCGAACCTGGGCGAACCTATTCCCGAGGGAAGCACAAAGAAAAGGTCCTTGTCTTTCCCGGCCAGAAAAGCCGTAATGACCAGGGCTGCCAGACAGGGTATGAGGCATAACGCGATAGCCGCTGTTGGCTTAACTTTCAAAAAAATCCCCCGGATTTTTCAGGGTTACGGTTATCCCCTCGGAGAGGGCCCTGTTACTGACCAGGACAATCGGCTCAAAAAAAGTGATCCCCCGAACCACCTGGGTATTTTGATGATCCGAATCACCAATAAATATATTAAGACGCTCCAGATAGTATTCGTCCCCCATAATGCCCCTACGGCGTTTTATCCGGTAAAGAAAATACCCGTCGCTATCCTGGTTGATTGCGCTTGACGGAACCAGTGTCAAGGAAGCGGCGCCCGACTTTTCAAATGTTACCTCAAAGGTTTCGCCGTCGTTGACCTCCTCGGAAATAACTGAAATGGACACGGTTTTTCCCTGGGCCGTAGGCCTTACCCGCCATACCAGGCCTTTGAGGACATGATCGGCATTACTGAGCTCGCAGGCATCACCGGGGCTTACAAAGTTGTTATCCAGGGAAACCAAACACTCCACGGTAAACTCACGGCCAACCCCTATGGAAGCAAGCAAGGCGTTTTCCTGAAAAAATTTTCCCCTCTCGGCGGCCAGGCCAAGAACGGTTCCCGCCATCGGGCTCTTAATCACCGCATTGTTACGGTAACCCTTGAGTATTTCGTTGATGGCTTCCCGGGACAGCCTGAGGTTTTCCAGATCCATGCCCTTAAGTGACAGGGTATTCTCCAGTTCCTCGGCCTCGGCCTCGTATTTATAGAACAGGGACTTGAGGCTGTTTTCCGCGTTTAAGAGGTCGTTCCTGCTTTGTGAGCCCAATTCAAAAGCGATCCTGGTGTTTTGCAGTATCACCCTTGCTCGCTGAAATTCCAGGGTGATAAGCCCTGCCTGTCCGGAAAGGGATGGTTCAATATCAGGGTCTTCCGGGGATGAATTATTTTCAGAAAGAGCCGCATAAATATTATTCAGCCTTGATCTCAGTCCCTGCATTTCGGTTTCAAGTTTTCCTATATTGTTCCCTGTCTCGGCGTAGCGCCGTTGGGCCGCCGCCACGTCAAAGTCCATCTCAAAGAGAACCTGCTCCTTTTCCACATTGTCCCCTTCCCTGACAAAGATGCGGCCCACCGCCCCGGCGCAGGCGGCGTAAATGGTTTCAGTCTCCGCCCAGGCCGCTATTCCGGAGCTGATTTCAATTTTGGACAGGGAACCCCTTGTTGGTTTTGTCCCTGTTACTTCGGGCATATTATAGGTGTAAATCGTTTTGGAAAAGAAAAGCAGCAATACGAGAATGCCAAAAATCATGCCCCCTGCGTTTTTTTTGTTCAATTTCATATAACGCTTCCTTTATTCGTGCTGAATTTCGTATAACGGTTCATTTATTTGACACCGGAAAGCTCGATGCCTTTTTCCAGATCAGCCTGGCCTGAAAGAAGAAACCACACGGGTAAAAACATATAGACACAGGAGGCCGCGAAAATCAGTGCAGTCCTGCCGTCCGCAAGGCGTGAAAGGTATATTGAGAGGGGTTCCCGCATATAATCATCAATGAAGATCACTGCCTGTTCCACCAGGTTCCAGTACTCAATAAACGTTAGTATGCAAAGGGCGGCAATAGTGGACTTGAGCTGGGGAATCAGGATGTTAAAGAGGATGTACCAGTTTCCGGCTCCGTCAATTTTCGCAGCCTCAAAATATGCCGGCGGAATTGCCTTCATGCCCTGGCGCAGCAAAAAGACCCCAAAGGGTGAAAAAATCCCCGGCAGGATAATGGCCAGGTAACTCCTCCGGATTCCAAGAATGGCGGCGATGATGTAATTGGGCACAAGCACTGCCTGAAGGGGCATGAGCATTACCACGATATAGACAAGGAAAAGCCGCTCCTTGTGTTTCCATTCCCAGATGCTAAACCCGTAAGCCGTCAGGATGCCTGCGACCAGGGCGCCAAGGGTAACCGGCAGGGTGATCTTCAGGGAATTGAAAATCAGGACGAGGAACGAAGGTTGGTTGATCAAGACCCCGGGGTATTGCCTGAAGCTCGCGGGGTTGGGGACAAGGATCATGCTTTTGAATTTTTCAGTGATCCCCGCAGCAAGATCAAAAGTAGTAACGCCTGAAGAATAATCCACCAGGATCGCCTGCTCGGTCATGAATGAACCTGAAACAGTTATAATTAATGGAAAGAGAAAAAGCAAACCCAGAATAATGAGGAAAATCACAACCCCACTGTGGTTCTTTTTGACCGCGAGGCTCTTCCGTGCCTGTGAATTTCTCATAACGCGGCTCTCCGTTCAAGGCGCAAAAGGAACTGGGTGAAAAAGGCGATGATCAGTACCAGCATGGCAGTGGCGGAAGTAAGCCTGGGATAATTCAGTGACGTGAACATATTGTTCATGAAGTGCTGCAAGGTATAGATGCCCTCCTGGGGATAATTTCCGGTTATTAGATATATTTCCCGAAAAATCTTGAAGGAGTTGATAATCGACATGATGACGGCCAGAATTGCCGTGGGGAGAAGGCAGGGAATTGTAATATGCCTGAAGGCCTGGAAAGGCGAGGCGTTGTCCATCCATGCCGCCTCGTAATAATCCTTTGGGATGTTTCCAAGACCCGCAAGAAAAAGCACCATGTTGTAGCCGCAGTTCTTCCAGAGAAAGATGAGGATCATCACCGGCAGCGCTAAAAAAGAATCGAGCCAGTTGGCTTTGCCAATGCCCAGGCTGTTCAACATCCCGTTCAAAGCCCCGTCGTAAGAGAAGAGGGTCTTCCAGAAGAAGACCATGGAACCGGAGGGGATCACCAGGGGGATAAGAAAGATGAGGGAAAACCAATCCCTGCCTTTCACGACCCGGTTTACCAGCATGGCAATGCCAAGGGATAAAATCAAATTGAGCGGCGTTGAAATGCCGATGAAGCGAATCGTATTTACAAGGCCCCGGAGGTATGCCCGGTTTTGAAAGAGCCCCGTAAAATTGGCAAGCCCGACAAAAGACCCGCCAATTGGCTTATCCATGAAAGCGTAGACCATGGAGAGAAAAAAGGGGAGGATAAAGAAAACGCAGAACCCCAAAAGCCCCGGCAGTACAAAGAAGAACCCCTGGCTGAAAAGGCCTTTGGCATTTATCCCCGCAATGGGGGTGTTTTTTTTGACATCCATTTTACCGATCCCATGTATGTAAACCGTTATTCGCTCAGGTAGAGATCGGCCTTGTTCTGTAAAATTCTCGCGACTTCATCCGCGCCCCGTGAGCCGCCAAAGAAATACTGCGCTTCCTGGTTAATCATGTCGTTAAGGCTTGTGTCTTGCACCACGTAACAATTGATATTATCCGAAAGCCTTTCCACCGTAGCTTGGTAAGCCTCAAGGGCCTGCCTCTGCTGGTCATTCAAAACCCCGCCCCCATTCCTGAAAAGCCCGGCGAATGTAAGCTCTGCCTTTTCTGTCCTGGCTTCATTGTTAAGAGGAAGGGCAATGTTTAATGTATTTACAGAAAGCTGCATTTCTTTTGAAAGGAGGAATTTCAGGAAGGCCCAGGCAGTTGCTTTGTTCCTTGACCGGCTGTTAATTCCAAAACCCTGATTAAAGCTGAAAGGGACAGAGCCGTCCGCGTTTGCCTCAATACCGGCAATCTCATCATCACTGTCAATGCCGGCCGCCATTCCGCCTTCCACCATTCTCATCGTCCTGCCCAGATTACGGGTAAACTGGGATTGCAGGCTAACGGCATTGTATTGCTTGAAATAGAACCTGTCTGTCGGGGCTCCCATGCGCTGCCTAAGCTGCCCGGCATCCTGCTGGCCTGTAACTCCCTGTGGTATTAAGCCCTGCTCGCCGTAATCCCTTACCGAGTTAAGCATGGCGGCAAAACTACCGTCGATGAAATTCGGTTTTTTGGTTTCCAGGTTCAGGTAAGATTGAATGTTTTCACTTAAAAGCATGTTGTACATACTGCGGGGACTGCGGGAGTAATCGTATAAATTGAAAAGCTTATAAGCGCCATCGTATAAATCCATCCCAATCTTTAATAGGTCTTCAGCATTGATAGGTTTTTCAGTGCCAAGACCGCTTCCAATTTGCATTGGAACAAGGGCGGCGTCATAGGTGAAATAGTTAAAGTCGTAATCCAGGGGCAAAAACCATGTCCCGTTTCGGTAACGAATGGCGTCCAGGATATTTTCCCTGTAATCATCCCTGTAAAACCCTGGATCCATTTCCATATAGGAATCCAGGTTCTCCAGTGGACCATTCCCCGCAAATTTGTGCAGGGGCAGGACATCCATGGCGTATAAATCGGCCCCGGTACCGCTCATAAGATTCGTATTGATACGGCTGATATAGTCCGACCTGCCCTGAGGATCGTCCTGCATCTGCACGAGCATCATCTGATTGCCCCCCTGTTCACCGGTTCTTATTTCAGGCATGGCGGAAAAAGTCTCCACATTGACTTTGGTTCCCGGATATAGGGCTTCAAATGCCCTTGCCGCTTCTTCAAGAAAATTCCTGTAAGACATGGAATCGTAAGCTGAGACCGTGATCTCCCCCTCGATCTTCCGATTGAAAAAATTAGAATCCACCGCTGTTGAGGCCCTGTTGTTTCCGCTGACTGTGTCGTTTCCTGCATTGCAGCTTGTAACGACTAACACCGCTGCCAGAACAAAACAAGCGCCATAAAAAAGTTTCATTAATAACCTCCAGGTCATTGTGAAAGAATAAATATGGGGAAAAATTACACTGTGAATCTGAACTTGGTCTAAACCTGGTCTGAAGTTTTCCTGAAGATGAAAAAAAAGATTTAACCACGGAGTTACACAGAGTTTTACACGGAGTTTCACGGAGAAAGAGGGATTGGTAAGTTTGTCGTATTTTTCTTCCTTGCGTGCGCTAGCTGAGTAACGGCAAATCCACCCAAAATAAAACGCCTTCGGGGGTGTTTTCCAGGGCAAATGGGAATTTCATCCTGTCCAGCGCTTTTTTCACTATGGCGAGTCCCAGGCCGCTTTGTGTGTCATGCCTTGTACGCGCCATGTCCAGGCGGTAAAAAGGCTCAAAAAGCCGGGATATGACTTCTTCGTTTATATGCACTTGAGTGTTAAGGATGCTGAGGCGGAGGTTTTCCTGTTCGTTAGACGCAATCATGATGGTCGCGCCTTCAGGGGTGTACTGTACGGCGTTAGCCATCACATTGGAAAAAACCCTTTGCAAAAGGCTGCGGTCGGCAAGGACGGAAACATGGGGGAATTCCCCCTGAATCATGAGGCCCTTTAATTCCGCGAGAGGCCGGTACTCGGCAAGTACCGTGTTGTTCAACTCTGAAAGATCCAGGGAAACCTCTACCGGGGCAGTTTCTTTATCGGATAATTTTACAATTTCCAGAATTTCAGAAACCAGGCGGGCCTGAGAATCCAGTGTTTTAAGGCATTCCAGGAGGTATTTGCGGGTATCCCTGTAATCGCCCACCCCGGCAATCATCCCTTCCACCAGGGCCCTGGCGGCGGCAATGGGTGTCTTAAGTTCATGTGATGCGGCGGAAAAGAAGAGGCGCTGGTTTTCTTCCATGGTTCGTTCGCGTATTATTTCATTTTCCAGGGGCCTGGTAATTTTTTTGGCGAAAAGGATGGCGCCCAAAACGGCAATGACCAGCATCAGTATAATTGCCAGCAGGGAACGCCTTACCAGATCGCCGTACTCAATTGACCTTGAATCAAGGTTATAGCCGGTAAAAATATACGAGTTCTCCCTGTTTTCCCCCTGTTCCCTTGTCATGCTCACGAACCTGAGGCGTAGGCCCTGATTGGGAGTGGCTTCGGGCAATTCTGCTCCGCCGGATGTGGAAAAAATGATCTTCCCGTCTTCCCGCTGAATAAAAAATTCAAACGATTGATTGTTATCCGCAAATACCCTGGCCAGCTCGATGATTTCTTCGGGACTTTTTGCCCTGCCCGCGAAGGCCGTGAGCATGGGCTCGAATGAAGCGGAAAGCTGGCGACGCTGCTCAATGCGGTAAAAAGAAAGAAATTGCCGCGCAAAGAGAAACACGGCCGCAAGGCTTATCAGCAGTACAAGAAACATTGTGTAGGCGAATATTTTCGTGAATACCGTTATCTTCATTTTTTTACATTCAGTGAATATCCTACGCCCCGGACAGTCTTGATAATATTCTCAGGCAGCTTGGCCCTGAGATTCTTTATATGGGTATGAACCGTGCCCTCGCTTGAATAGTAATCATAGCCCCAGATTTTTGTGAGGAGTGTTTCGTGTGATACTACCCTGCTTTCGTTATTCGCCAGGAAGCAGAGGATTTCAAACTCACGCAAGGTTAGGGGCAATTCCTGCCCTTCCCAATGAGCCTTGAAGGTCTCACGGTTCAGGCGGAGGCTGCCGAGCTGAATTTCCTTCTGTAATGCGCCGCTCCGCCTGAGCAGGGCTTCAAGGCGTTTCAGCAAAACCTGCATTGAGAAGGGCTTTGCCACAAAATCGTCCGCAAGATTGTCAAAGGCCTGGAGCTGGTTAATGTCCCCGGAAAGGGCGGTGATAATCATGACCGGTACGTCGCTGACCTTTCTGAACTCTTTTAGAATTTCCTGGCCGTTCATGCCCGGAAGCATGATATCGAGAATGGCCAAATGGAACTTTTTGTCGTAAAGGCGCTCACAGGCGGCCTGCCCGTTAACGCAGAGTTCTACATGGTAACCCGCGTCCAGAAGAAAGGCCTTAATCGTGTTCCCGATGTGCTCGTCATCCTCGGCAACCAGAATATGTATGTCCATGATACCAATAACATATCACAAGTATCTGTAGTTTATCTGAAGTGCTGAATAATACCTACCCATTCACCAGTATTGTTCAGGCTGGTTCATATTACAGACTACTTGTGCTATAATTTTCCAAGAGGATATCAGATGTCAAAAAAAGTTATCGCGCTTTTAGCCGAAGGGTTTGAGGAAGTGGAAGCTTTCACCCCCATTGATTACCTGCGCCGGGCAAGGGTTGATGTTACTGTTGCTGCCGTAAACAAAAGCTTGACCGTGAGAGGATCGCACGGGATTCAGGTAATTGCGGATGCCTCCCTGGACGATCTCGCAGGCGATGGCAGGCTCAGGCCCTCCTCATGGGACGGGGTCGTTGTTCCTGGTGGGCTTCCCGGCGCTGTCAACCTGGCCGCTTCAAAACAGGTCGGGGATTTTCTCAAGGGAATGTCCGAAGCGGGCAAAATGATCGCGGCGATTTGCGCCTCACCGGCCCGTGTGCTTTCACCCCTGGGGCTTTTGGCAGGGAAGAAATTTACCTGCTATCCCGGTGAGGAAAAAAATATCTCACCTTCGCATTTGGCCGGAACCGAGCGAAAGGAAGACAGGGTGGTCATCGACGGCAACCTTGTTACAAGCCGGGGCGCCGGCACAGCCGGCGAATTCGCGGTCGCGATCATAGGGGAGCTTACCAGCGCCGAAGAGGCGAAAAAACTGGCGGATAAAGTGCTGCTTTGAACACGGGGGAAGGGCATCGCACGGGGGCACGGGGGAAGACGAAAGAAAAGCCTCTCACGGGGGCACAGGGACGACCTGAGCGAGTTTTTCAAGTACCCGCCTGAGATCCGGCGCGCGATTTATACGACTAACGCGGTCGAGTCGATGAATTACCAGCTGAGGAAAGTCACCAAAACCGCTCGACATTTTCAACCGATGATGCTATACTCAAAATACTGTATTTGGCAATTCGGAACGCCAGCAGGAAATGGTCGATACCGATAAGGGAATGGGGCCAGGTGTTAAACCAGTTCGCCATTGAGTTTGGGAAAGAGCGGGTTCCGTTCTGATGATACTTTATCATTTACACAAAATTTCGAATAGGCTCCTTATAATGTGTTTCTTTCATTCAATTTGAGAAAACATCCCTGCATTTCAATCCTCCTTAAATTACTAAATAGCTTTTTTTTAATCTATTTATTATTTCTTCAAATCCATAGCTTCCTTCCTTTATACTCATCCCTCTATATCTGTATACTTCAATAAAATCCCTGCCATTAATTTTTCGAATATTTACATCTTTATATTGGATTGTGTTGTTGGAGCTGACCTTAGATTTAAGCCATCTCCTGATATAACATATATAGTTGAAAATAATTCCTGGGAAACAACTAGATTAATAGAAAATAAAAAAAATGAAAAACCTATAATATACCTAAAGATACGCCCCCGTGCGAGGTCTTCTTTGTATCTTTCTCTGTGCCTCCGTGCCCCTGTGTGAGGTCTTCCCCCTTCTTCTCTTCCTCCGTGAAACTCCGTGTTGTACTCCGTGGAACTCCGTGGTTTCTTCTTCCCCCGTGCCTCCGTACCCCTGTGCGAGGTTTTCTTCGTCTCTCCCCTGTTTTACACCTTGCACCTCCCCCCATTAAGGTCTATGATTAAAAAAGCCTTTCCGGGCTGCCGGGCTTTGATTCCCGGCATTCTAATCATGGGTGCGGGTATATGAAGAAAATTTATGTTTTGGCGTGTTTGCTTTTTGTCTTTTGTTTGGTCATTTTTACGGCGTGTAACAAAAATTCATCGCCGGATGCCATGGACAAGGATACCAGTTACGCCTTCGGAATGCTAATGGCCTTTCAGATGAGCGGGTCGATGGGACTTGATGGGCTGAGTTACGACTACGATGCTTTCAGGGATGGTTTTAGGGACGTTAACGAGGCAAAGGAAACCCGTCTTTCCCAGGAGAAGGCAATAGAAAAGATAACCGAATTCTTTGCGCGGATGGACGAGCAGGCGTTTATTGATGGTGAGAAGAATCGCGAGGAAGGGGAAGATTACCTGGCGGCGAACAGGCTGAAGAGTAATGTTCATACAACCCCAAGCGGGCTTCAGTATGAGGTGCTTGTTGAGGGTAGCGGGGAGAAGCCAGGCCCCAGTGATACTGTATCGGTGCATTACAAGGGAACGCTTATCAATGGAACTGAATTTGACAGCTCTTATTCACGTGGAACCCCGACGGAATTCCCCCTCTATGCGGTGATCCCGGGCTGGACCGAGGGGCTTCAGCTTATGAGCGAAGGAAGTACTTATAGATTTGTCATCCCTTCGGATCTGGCCTATGGTCCAAACGGCGCTGGTTCAATTCCCCCTAACTCGACCCTGATTTTCGAGGTTGAGCTTCTTTCCATAATAAGATATTGAAAAATGAAAAATATAGCCTGTTTGGTTTTTATTTTTTTTGGGGCTGTGGTTTTTGCCGCAGCCGAGGGTATTGCCGAAGAAGCGGGAAGGGGCAACGCCAGGGCGGATATGAGTTACGCATTTGGCATGCTTCTTGCCGATGATCTTATGGATACGGGGCTGGAGTTTAACTACGATGCTTTTATTCGCGGTTTCAGGGATGTAATGGAAAACAGAAGAACCTTGTTCTCCATGGATGAGGCGTTAGAAAAGATAAATGACGCCTTCGCCGCAACCCAGGCCGAAACCAACGAACGAAACCTTGCCGAGGCAAATGCTTTTCTTGCGGCAAACGGCGCGAGGCCAGGAGTTACCGTCACGCCCAGCGGGCTTCAGTTTGAGCTCATTTCGGAAGGCAGCGGGGAAATGCCGAATATTTCCGATACGGTGCTTGTACATTACCAGGGAGCCGATATATACGGGAATGTTTTTGACAGCACCTATGGAAACGGCGAACCCGTGGAGATACCACTCGACAGGGTAATCCCCGGCTGGTCAGAAGGGTTGCGCATGATGAGGGAGGGAAGCAAGGCGCGGCTCTATATTCCGCCTGATCTTGCCTACGGGGAACGCGGCGCAAGCGGAATCATTCCCGCCAATGCCGTCCTCGTCTTCGACGTGGAACTCCTTGCCATCCTTCCGCCGGAGGAGTAAAAGGCATTTTAGAATTTCTCTCACAGGGGCACTGAGGCACAGGGGAGTGCAGGAAAATAGATAGCCGGTCGTATCTTTATTGTCTCTTCTTAATTTAATTAATAATGAATAATTAAAATCATGATAGCTATGCGCAGTTAACTAATTGCGCGATTCCTCCGTGCCACTGTGCCTCCGTGAGATGAAATTCTAAATCTTTCTCTGTGCGATTTTTTTTAAGGGCTTAAGCTTACGATGTTGCAGCATTCCGGTTTGCCAGGTATTCTTCGACAATCGGGATAAGTGAGTTTTCGTTTATTTTGACAATTCGCTTTTCCCTTTCGCAGTTTTCTACCGAGTCGGAGGCGTAGGCCGTGTTATCCATTGTACTGCTGCCGAATTCCCGGCGCACTGTTCCCCCGGGCGCCTCAAGTGGATCGGTGGGGCCAAGCACGTCACGAATCTTCTGAATGGCATTTTCCCCCTCATAGAGAAGGATCACGCATTTGACATTGCCCGGTTTGTCCGCTTCATCGGCAGGGCAGGTGTTGGGCCGGCGGCCTGACATTAGCTCCACAACTTTCAGGAACTGTTCACGGGCAAATTTCCGGCCGAAGGATTCTCCCAATATGCGTCCCGTGTCTTCACTCAGGGAAAATTCGAATTCCTTTTCCAGAATTTCCCTTGCTTTTCTCCCGATAATCGGGGCGAGGCTTTCCGAAAGGACCGGTTCCACGGGACTGTAAAAATCCAGGGCCTGGTTCATGGAAAAGCGGAATATCTTGGTCCCAACGATCCTGAGCCCGGTTCTGGAAAACATATCGATAATTGTACCAGGTTTGCTGGAAGCGTAGTTCCAGTTATCGGGCTTTAAAATTACCATTGTTTGTTCAATCTTTGCGGAATCCGGGTAGGACATATTCGAAGCAACATTTTCGTTGTTTTTAAAATGCCTGACTAAGAGGGCCATGTTTACATCCGCCAGTTCCTGATGCCGGGGGGTCAGGACGGCCGGTTCAAAGTAAATGACCTTTTTCGGATCGTCGTAATCGAGAATGAGATCCGCATAAGTGTCGCGTATTGTTTCACCGCTAAGTGACTCAAGGTTCCTGTTTTCGGGAAAGAGGGGGCCGCAAATATCCGAAAGCTTCTCACAGGGGTTCTCCCCCCGGAAAAGCAAAAGCAGGAAACGGTGCCGCCGTCCCCCTGAGGGGCCCAAATTCCGTTCGACGTAAGTGGCAAGCAGATCCGCCTCGCTGCTGAGGTTCTGGGGNTCCTGCCTTCGGATGGTGTCCGCGTATTCACTGACAAAATTNTCGTCAGGCGCAATTATCTGGGCCCCTGCCAATTCCAGCTTNGAGCGGGAAAGCAGCCGGGCNATCACCCCGCCNGTTCTGCTTTTTACGATAGAGTACGGCGTAACAATTACATATGACAGGGTTTGTTTCATATTAGCCATTATTCCTGATAAGGGTATGAGCAAGATAATCGTCAATTATTGAAACCATTGAGTTTTCGTCCGTCCTGACTATTTTCTTTTCCCTCTCATAACTCTCGGCTGAGTCCGAGGCATGGGCGGTATTTACCATAACGCTGCTGCCGAATTCCCGGCGTATTGTGCCATCGGGCGCTTTGAGCGGATCGGTCGGGCCGAGTACATCGCGAATTTTCCGAATTGCGTTCTCCCCCTCGTATATGATGATCATGCATTTTACACTGCCCGGTGTTTTAATTTCTTCCACAGTGCAGGTGTCAGGGCGCTTCCCCGACATAAATCCCAGAATCTGGTAAAACTGATCCTTCGCACACTCAACACCGGCGCTGTCACTGAGGATCTTTTCCGTCTCGTCATCCAGGCTGAAGTTGAATTCCTTTTCCAGAAGCACCCTCGCGCGTTTTCCGAAGCTTGACCTCAGCTTTTCCTTGAGAACCGCTTCCACCGGGCCGTAAAATTCCAGGGCTTCCGACAATGAGAAGCGATGAATTTTGATGCCTATTATGCGCAAGCCTGTACGGGAAAACATATCAATAATGGTACCAGGCCGTGAAGAATTGTGGACCCAATTGTCGGGCTTCAGGATTACAAGGGTCTCCTCGAT
>JGI24698J34947_10000892_pt1 | contig 15123 bp, 10 predicted proteins | sample TergutMp193P3_FD_34947 | JGI IMG/M metagenome (IMG submission 34947) | reverse complement strand
CCCTTCGCAGTTTTCGCACCTGCCGCCCCTGACGTTAAACGAAAAACGCCCCGGCTTGTAGCCCCGCATCTTCGAGTCGGGAAGGTTCGCGAAAAGGTCCCGTATCGCGGTGAAGCCGCCCACATACGTTATCGGGTTTGATCGGGGCGTGCGACCGATGGGGCTCTGGTCGATGTCGATCACCTTGTCGATGTTTTCCGCGCCCTCGAGTTTTTTGTACTGCCCCTCGCTGTGGTTCGAGCCGATTATTCTATTGTAAAGGGCGGGAAACAGCACGTCCGAAAGCAGGGTGGACTTGCCGGAGCCCGACACCCCGGTGATGCAGGTAAAGACGCCCAGGGGTATCTCCACGTCGATGTCTTTCAGGTTATGCTCGGACACGCCCGTTAGGTGTATGCTGTTCCCGTTTCCGTCCCTGCGCTTCCTGGGGACCTCCATGAAAAGCGTCCCCGCCAGGTACTGGCCGGTGAGGCTTTCCTTCACCTTCATCACGTCGGCGGGTGCGCCCTGCGCCACGACCGTCCCGCCGTGTACCCCCGCACCCGGCCCCAGGTCCACGATGTGGTCGGCGGTGCGAAGGGTCTGCTCGTCATGCTCCACCACGATGAGGGTGTTCCCGATGTCGCGCAGGTGGAGCAGGGTGTCGATGAGGCGCTGGTTGTCCCGCTGGTGAAGCCCGATTGAGGGCTCGTCGAGGATGTAAAGCACCCCCACGAGGCTGGAGCCTATCTGCGTGGCAAGCCTTATGCGCTGTGCCTCGCCGCCTGAAAGGGTGGAGGCCTTACGCTCCAGCGTGAGGTAGTCAAGGCCCACGTTCTGCATGAAGCCAAGCCGGGCGTTTATCTCCTTGAGTATCTGGTGGGCTATTTTCCTTTCCGTTTCGTTAAGGCTGACGGTCTGGAAGAATTTCAGGGAATCGGTGACCGAAAGCGACGTGAGTTCCCAGATGTTCCTGCCACCCACCGTTACCGCCAGGACTTCGGGCTTCAGGCGCTTCCCGCCGCACTCCTCGCAGTGCTTCTGGCTCATAAACTTCTCAAGCCAGTCCTTTATCCCCGGCGAGGACGTCTCCATGTAGCGCCTCTTGAGGTCCTCAAGCATCCCCGGGAATTTCGTGCTGTAGTCAAAGTGGTTTGAACCGTCACGGTTGATATAATGGACTTCGATTTTCTCGTTGCTCCCGTACATCATGGCGTCCATGGCGCGCTTTGGAATGTCTTTCAGAGGCGTATCAAGACTGAAGCGAAAGTGTTTCGCAAGGCTTTCGAAACGGCTTCGATGCCATGTAGAATCGGGACTATATGGCAGAACCCCCCCTTCGTTGTACGAAAGGGACGGGTTGGGGATTATGAGCGCCGGGTCGAATTCCATCTTGATCCCCAGGCCCGTGCAGGACGGGCACGCGCCGAAGGGGTTGTTAAACGAGAAGAGCCGGGGCTGAAGTTCCGGGATGGAGATGCCGCAGTCGGGGCAGGCGTTCTTCTGGCTGAAAAAATGCTCTGTCGTGCCGCCTTCGGTCTGGCAGAGCACCAGCATGAGCCCGTTAGCCGCCTCCAGCGCCGCCTCGGCGGACTCCGCCAGGCGCTGCCTGATTGTCGGCGCAATCACGAGGCGGTCCACGATGATCTCAATCGTGTGCTTCTTCTGCTTGTCCAGGCTTATCTTCTCGTCAAGGCTCACGGGGACGCCGTCGATCCTCGCGCGGGCAAACCCCGCCTTTTGCGCGTCCTCGATGATCTTCTGGTGCTCGCCCTTCTTGCCCCGGATCACAGGCGCGAGGAGCTGAATCTTACTGCCCTCGGGCAGTTGCATGATCGTGTCGATGATCTGGTCGATTGGCTGTTCGCGGATCTCCTTGCCGCAGACGGGGCAATGCGGCGTCCCGATCCGCGCGAAGAGCAGGCGGTAGTAGTCGTATATCTCAGTTACGGTTCCCACAATGGAACGGGGGTTGCGGTGGGTGGTCTTCTGCTCGATGGAAATCGCGGGGGACAGACCCTCAATATAGTCCAGGTCGGGCTTGTCCATGCGCCCCAGAAACTGCCTCGCGTAGGCGGAAAGGCTCTCCACGTAGCGCCTCTGTCCCTCGGCGAAAATCGTATCAAAAGCCAGGGAACTCTTCCCCGAGCCGGAAAGCCCCGAAATGACAATAAGCTTATCCCTGGGCAGCTCCAAATCAATGTTTTTCAGGTTGTGCTCCCTGGCGCCCTTGATGATGAGTTTATCCATTATAGGAAGGATAGCAGAAGAAGAGGGAGTAGGGGAATAGGGGGGAAGGGGGGAAGGGGAGTAGGGGAGTAGGGGAGTAGGGGAAGAATTCTACCACGAACGTCACGAACCAACACGAACAATAGGCTTGAAAAAAGGTAACAATAAATTATACCATTGATTTCTTAACGTAATTAAAATAGAGGTGATTGTCATCGTTTATAGCGGTACGGGGGAGATGCCATGTCGGATCAATTGGAGAGATTGCAGAACGCGAGAAACGGCAAGCAACGGGCCTTGTCAGAGGAAGAATTACTCGAAGAGGACCTCAGGTATGAGGTCATAGACGGGATTATCTACATGATGGCGCCCCCGGTTCCTTCCCATCAGATTATATTGACTGCAATACTTCGTCAGTTGAGTTATTATTTACTCAATAAGCCATGCCAGGTTTTTCCGTCACCCTTTGGCTTCAACCCCACGGACGTCCTGGCGGAGGCGGGCGATGAAAAGACCATTGCGGGTCTGAAAAACAAGCGGGAACAGTGGCTTGAGCCCGATATAACCGTGGTTTGCGACCCGTCCAAATTTGACGGCAGATACTACAAAGGTATTCCCACCATGATTGTGGAGATTACAAGCCCCTCTACCAGCTCGCGGGACTCGGGGAGGAAGAAAGAAATCTATGAGAAAATTGGCGTAAATGAGTATTGGTTCGTTTTGGATCACCACAACGTCTACGTTTACCTGCTTAAAAACGGCAAGTATGAGCAGACTTTTTATACTATTGATAAGGGCTCCTTAACCATACCCGTCGCATGTTTCCCGGACTTGGAGATAACATTGGACGAAAAAGAGATTACAAAATTTGCCGCCTGGTATAACGCTTAACGCTTCCGTGGGCGTGGCCATCATGAAGGGTATCCCGATACGTTTTTTTCTGCTGAGGGGGTTGTTGCATAGTGATTCTTGAAATTAAAAATCTTACAAAGAGTTTTGGCGAGAAAAAAGTAATCGATAAAATATCGTTTACCTGTTCAAGCGGGATCGCCACCGGCCTGCTTGGTCGTAACGGGGCGGGAAAAACCACGACGATCCGCACGGTTCTGGGAATAATTTCGCGTGACGGGGGGGAAGTCCTGCTGGATGGCACGCCTTTGCCCCCGTATTATTCGCCTGTCGGCTATTTGCCTGAAGAGCGCGGCATGTATCCCAAGATGAAGATTGATGAACAACTGGTGTACTTTGCCACTTTGCGAAATATGCCGGTGAAGGACGCCAGGAAATCCCTTGACTACTGGCTGGAGCGCCTTGAAATGACCGAGTACCGGGGGAAAAAGTTTGAAGTGTTGTCCAAAGGAAACCAGCAGAAAATTCAGCTCATTGGCGCCCTTTTACACAACCCTGATATCGTTGTTTTGGACGAGCCGTTCAGCGGTTTGGATCCGGTCAACGCCCTGTTACTGAAAAGCGTTGTGCTGGAACTAATCGCGGAAAACAAGCTTGTTGTCTTCTCCAGCCATCAAATGAATTACGTTGAAGATTTTTGTCAGGAAGTTGTTATGATTGACAAGGGGCAACTGGTCCTGGATGGCAATCTCAACAAGATTAAACGAGGCTACGACCGAAACAGCCTGTTTGTGCGTGCCCGACGCAGTAACAAAGATATTACGCATCTATTTAAGATCCCCGGAGTGACAGAAGTGAAAAAACACAATGACGGTTATATGGTTACGCTGGAACGGGAGGAACTGTGCGGCTCTGTCCTTGCCGCCTTGATCGGCAACGGCGTTGATATCGACGACTTTCACCTTGTAGAACTTACGCTTAACGATATATTTATCCGGAAAGTTGGTGAGCAGGCATGAATCAATTTTCCAAAGTGCTGCGCTTTAGTTTTCTGGCGCAGATTAAGAATAAGGGTTTTGTGGCGGCAACAATAATCATGGCTGTAATCATCGCCGCAGGAATTTCGATACCATCAATTATCACTTTGTTTCAGGGAAACACAAATGACGCGCCGTCATCACAGAGCGTGGAAGAGAAAAGCGATGAGAAAGAATCGCGGGAAATAATTGTTGTTGATCCCCGGCGTCTGTTTTTCACCAATATAGATGAACTAGAGACTATGTTTCCGGGTTATATCTGGTCTTTTGCCACCGATGCCCAGGACGAGCTGGCAGTCAGGGTTGAAAACGGCGATATTGCCGGGGCGGTGATAGTGGAGGACGATATGTCGGCTACATATATCTACAAAACCGACATTAACGTGTTCGGTTCCAATATCGCATCCCAGATCAGGCAATATATGAGCGACGTGCACAGATACAAGCTCCTTGCGGACTACAACGTGAGCGAAACGGACGCGGCAAGGTTCTTTGTCGTGCCGGTTCTCAACGAGGTCAACGCCGGTATTGTAAACATAGTGGGCCAGGTCCAGGGGATGGTCTTTATTGTTCTTTTATACATAACGATACTCTCCTGCGGGCAGATGGTCGCCATGTCGGTGATTCAGGAAAAGAGTTCGAGGGCCATGGAAATACTGATAACCACTTCCCGTCCCGAAACTTTGATATTCGGCAAGGTAATAGGAATCGGTTTGGCGGGTCTGACGCAAATTACTGTCAACATTTTGGTTGGGATAACGTTTTACTTCATCAACCAAAACTCATTGATGTCGATGGATATGCTCTCCATGTTCTTTGAAGTGCCTTTATCCACATTTGTGTATGTTTTTATTTTCTTTATTGGGGGATTTTTCTTTTACGCCATGTTGTTTGGCGCATTGGGTTCATTGGTCAGCCGCATGGAGGATATGAGTTCTTCGCAACTGCCAATGATGCTATTCACGCTTGCCGGTTTTTTTATAGCGTTATACGGTCAAATGTACGGATTTGCCGATTCCGCCTTTTATGCCGCCTGTTCGTATATTCCGTTTACGTCGCCTTATGTAATGCTTGCGCGGGTGTGCGGCGAGCCCAATATCCCGCTTTGGCAGGTCGTTTTATCGATTGGCATTTTGTATGTTTCTACCGGTCTTGCCGGCCTTCTTAGCGCAAAAATTTACCGTATTGGCGTGCTGATGTACGGCAAACCGCCATCCGCCAAAGAGATTTTCACGGCGCTTAAACAATCGTAGAAAAAAAGGTGACTGTCACCTTTTCTTCTTGATCAGCGCAAAATATCGGGTATAATGAAAGAAACTTTTACAGGGAGTACAATTTGAAAATACTAATGGCATCCAGTGAGGCGATCCCCTACGCCAAGACCGGGGGGCTTGCCGACATGGTATCGGCGCTGTCTCTCGCCCTCGCGAAGCAGGGGAATGAAGTACGCATTGTCCTCCCAAGGTACTACTGCATCAGCAAGGGCGAACTGAAAGCCCTTGAGGGCCCGATGGGCGTCCCGATGGGCGGCGGGGAAGAGTGGTGCGAGGTTTTCGAGGGTCGCCTTCCCGGAAGCGGGAAAAACCCGATACCGGTCTACTTCATAGACCATGAAAAGTTCTTCGGCAGGGACGGCGTCTACGGCGTGCCCTCCGAGCCGGACTTCCTGGACAACCCACGGCGTTTTACCTTCTTCTGCCGCAGTATCTTCCAACTTTGCAAGAAGATCGACTGGTACCCGGACGTGCTGCACGCGCATGACTGGCCAAGCGCCCTTGTCCCCGTGTTCCTCAAATTCGGGGAGAGGCAGGGGAACTTCGCGAAGACCATCTCGGTCCTGACCATCCACAACCTGGGCTACCAGGGGATCTACGGCAAAGACAACTTTTACGCCACGGGCCTTGGCTGGGACACCTTCTACAACGCCGGTTTTGAGGACTGGAACATGATGAACCTCCTCAAGGCGGGCATCTGCTCTGCGGACGTCCTCAACACCGTGTCCCCCAACTACGCCGAAGAAACCAAAACTCAAGGCTACGGCTTCAGGCTGGACGGGATACTGCGCGGCCGCGGCCCCGACTACAGGGGCATACTCAACGGCATCGACACGGCAACGTGGAACCCGGCGAAAGACGACCTAATCCCCGCCACCTACAGCGTGAAAAACATGGAAGGCAAGGCCAAGGCAAAAGAAGTCTTGCAGAGGGAATACGGCCTTCCCCCCTCGCCGGACACCCCCGTGATTGGCTTCATCTCCCGCCTGACCGGTCAAAAGGGCGTGGGGGAACTGTTCGGCCCGGCCTACGGCTCCGCCTACGCGATGTGCCGCGACATGAACATCCAGGTCGTCATACTTGGCTCAGGCGAAGGCTGGTGCGAAAACGAAATCCGCAGCCTTGAATCGAAACTTTCCAACCTCAGGGCGAAGATAGGGTACGACGAGCGATTCAGCCACCTCATCGAGGCGGGCAGCGATTTCTTCCTCATGCCCAGCCGCTACGAGCCCTCCGGCCTCAACCAGATGTACTCCCTCGTTTACGGCACGATTCCGATTGTTCGCAACACCGGCGGCCTCACCGACACGGTGGAAAAGTACGACCAGGAAACCGGCGCTGGCACCGGCTTCATGTTCGACGACCTCACCCCCCAGGCGATCTACAACACCGTCGGCTGGGCAGTCTGGGCCTACTACAACCGCAGGCCGCAGATCGAGGCCATGCGCCTCCGGGGCATGAAAAAAGACTTCTCCTGGAAAAAATCCGCCGCCGAGTACATGGCGATGTACGAGGAGACGATTAAGAAGGTCTTCGGGTAGGGGAATATGGGTTTTTTACTTGGTTTAATAGCGATTGCGGGTACTTTCGCAATACCAATCGTCGCGATAGCCCTTACCCATAGGGGTAAATTTCAAAAAGACAAGAATAAGGAACTGGAATTGCGGAAACAAATCCTTGAACTGGAAATCAAGAAGCAAAATGACAATATAAGGCTACTGGAAGAAGAAAACAGGAAATATGATAGGATTATTGATGGGGGGTCTTGAACTCAAGATTTTCTTATAAAAATTCATTCAAATTTATTCTCGCCAAGGCGCAAAGAACGCGGAGGACGCGAAGGGATGTGCGAAGTAAGTAAGCCGCGCGTTCTCTTTATTTTTCTTCTTAAATCCTGGTAAGTAAGAAAAAACAAGAAGAAAGAGCCATGATTACTAATTACTCTAATCTCTGCGTCCTTTGCGATCTTTGTTTCTCTGCGAGAGAATTTGGAGAGTTCCTTTATCGGACAATTGTAAACCATGCAAAAACCCCTCAATCCCCAAAATCAACCCCCTCTCCCCAAAAGCGCCCGACTTCGTCACGAGCAAGCCAGAAAGGTGACAGTCACCTTTTTCCGCAAGAACGACGCCGGGGAATATTTCTTTCAGCGGCTTCAGGTACTTATACCCCAAAGTCTTCATTATACCCAGCAGTGTGTCCCCGCCAAAAACAACCAGATGGAGGGGGCCGGTCTCGTTGATGACGCTTTGAACGATTTTCCCGAGGCCATCTGCGATTTGGCACGCAATTTGCTGCGAATTGTCTGATGTGGGTGGTCGCATTTTGCCAACGGCATTTGTGCTGAGAGGGTCTGTCCCCATGGAGTAGTTGCCGACGGCAAGGTCTGTCCCCAGCACGGCTATTCCGGTGGCATCGAGCGAACGGCAGCAATTAGCGGCAAGGGAGCGCTCTTTTTCCGAGGCAAACCACCCTTCCGCAAGAAGATCTTCCTCGGCGACGCCAAAGCAGGGGACGTTTTTCTCCCTCGCCACTTCGATCTGAGCGACAGATATGGGGTTCAAGCTGCCTGAGACAACCAGTATGGGCAGTTTATCGCCAGGAGCGTAAGTGTTTTCACCCTCATTTCTGCCCGCGAAGGGAAGCGCCTTCATCAATGCCTCGGCAAAGCCGGCGCAGCCGGCGCTGACCTTGAGCAAGTCCCTTTCCCGGAGCGTCCTTGCGGCGGCTTCGAGGTGGGCGGGAGTTTCGCCGTCGAAGACGAGAATGAGGTCTGTCCCCCGGAGGTCTGTCCCTCGCGATTGCTCTGTCCCCGTGAGGTCTGTCCCCCGGAGGTCTGTCCCCCGCGATTGCTCTGTCCCCCGGAGGTCTGTCCCTCGCGATTGCTCTGTCCCCGTGAGGTCTGTCCCCCGCGAATGCTCTGTCTCCCGGAGGTCTGTCCCCGTGAGGTCTGTCCCCACAAGGCGCACCGGGATTTTGGATTGCTTCCCGATTATTACCGGGATGAAGCTGTCGGTTACGGGGTTCAGGCGATCGAGAGCCATTGGGCTTTGGTGGATTAGTACCCCGTCAAGGTACTGGTAGCCGTTGCGGGTAGTCCTTTTGAGGGCGGGATACGCGGGGACAAACGGAAGCAAGGAGCATCCGGTCGCCTCCATGAGGGCCTCCAGCTCCGCGCCGATGTTTCCCCTGAGGCATGAATCGGTTTTCTTGTAGAAATGCGTGCAATCCCGGAAGGTGTTTACCGCCACCGTCACGATCCTTCGGGCTTCTTCCGGGCGGGCGTGCCTTGTATCGGTGTTGATCACGCGCACAACCGCTCGCGTATCCACGTCGGTTTCCCGGAGATCCTGAACTGTGTCGTCAAGTGAGAGGTACACCCGGACGTCTGTCCCCCTTTTGGCGAACTGAACGCCTGTGTCAAGCGCGCCGGTCAGGTCGTCGGCGAGGATCAATAGGCTTATTGTTTACCCCCAAAAAGGTGACAGTCACCTTTTTGGAATAATTATTGCATATAGTCGGCGGCGGTGCTACTCTGGAAATTAAGGGAGTAGGGGAGATGAAATGGGTATTGTAAGCCGGCTCTGCGGGGAAGTCGCGCTCCCGAGGATGCTCAGGGTGAGGCAGCTCTTTGACCGGAGCCGGATAGAACCGGGGGACATACCCCGCTCCGTATTTGAGGAACTCTCACGGCGGGAACTGGGGGACGCGGTAAAACCGGGGAAACGCATCGCCATCACCTGCGGCAGCCGGGGCATTGCCAACGTGGCGGTTATCACCAGGGCCATCGCGGATTTTGTCAAGTCGAAGGGCGCTTTCCCGGTGGTGATTCCCGCGATGGGGAGCCACGGCGGGGCAAGCGCGGAAGGCCAGAAGGCGCTTATCGCAGGCTACGGGGTCACCGAGGGGTTTGTGGGCTGCCCGATTCTGTCATCGATGGAGACTGTGGTCATCGGCACGAGTGAGGCCGCGGCGGGAATCCCGGGGGAGCCCGTCTTTGAAGTGCGGATCGACAAGAACGCCGCCGAAGCCGACGGCATAATCGTCGCGGGGAGGATAAAGCCCCACACCGATTTTCACGGGCCCTACGAAAGCGGGCTTATGAAGATGATGGCCATCGGCCTTGGCAAGCGCGAGGGCGCGGATGTCTGCCACCAACTGGGTTTCGGCCACATGGCCGCTATGGTGCCGCTTTTCGGAAAGACCATCATCAAAAACGCGCCTGTAATCCTGGGGTTTGTGATCCTCGAAAACGCCTACTCCGAGACTTGCAGGTTCAAGGCAATGCTGCCACAGGAAATTGAAGCGCTGGAACCGGAACTCCTCGAGGAGGCGCGAAGCCATCTTCCGGCGATCTTTTTTGACAGCGCCGATGTCCTCGTGGTGGATCGCATCGGCAAGGACATCTCCGGGAACGGCATGGACCCCAATGTTACAGGCGCAAGCCCCTGCTCCCCCTGGATAAGCGGGGGCCTTACGGCAAGCCGCACCGTTATCCTGGACCTCACCCCCGGAACCCATGGCGCCGCCTACGGCACGGGCGCCGCCCATGCCATCACCCGGCGGCTCTTCGACAAGATTGACTTTGAGGCGAGCTATGTCAACGCCATAACCTCCCGCTCACTCGACTACGTGCGAATTCCCGCAATAGCAGACAACGACCGGGAGGCGATCCAGCTCGCCCTGCGTACCTGCGTCGGCTGCGAGAGGGACAGACCTCGGATAATCAGGATCGCCGACAGCCTCCACACCGAGACGATTGGTATCAGCGAGGCGATGGAAGGGGAGGCCAGGGCGAACACGAGGCTCGAGATCCTCGGCGGGCCGGAAGACTGGCCTTTCAATGAGGAGGGAAACCTATGGTGAACGGGGACAGACCCGTTTCAAGAAATCCGGGGGACAGACCTGTTTTGGGTATCAGCATCGGCGACCCCGCCGGCATTGGCCCGGAGATCGCCCTCAAGGCCCTCGCCCGGAGCGAAATCTACGAGAAAGCGGTCCCGGTTGTCTATGCCGACAGGCTCGTTCTGGAAGACGCCCTGGAGGTAACGGGGAAGGAGCTCGCCCTGCATCCCGTGAAGGGACCAGGGGAAGCCCTGGGCAGGTCGGGAACCGTCGATTTTATCGAAGCCGGCATAATAAGCCGGCGCGGGGACTACGCTTATGGCAAAATAGGGGCAAAATCCGGGGATGCCGCCTTTCAGTATGTGGTGAAGGCCCTTAAGGACGCGCAGGTGGGCGCAATCAACGCCGTGGTAACCTGCCCCATCAACAAAGAAGCGATTAACCTCGCGGGTCATCACTTCGCGGGCCACACCGAGATTTTCGCCCATTATACCGATACCAAAAATTACGGGATGCTCCTTTCCGCAAAGAGCGGTGAAAGAAACCTGAACGTGATCCATGTGACCACCCATGTCTCTCTGCGGCGCGCCTGTGACCTTATTACCAAAGACAGGGTGCTGGATACCATTCGCCTTGCGAACCTTGCCCTCACGCTCATGGGCGCAAAAACCCGCCGCATCGCCGTCGCCGGGCTCAACCCCCACGGCTCGGAGAACGGCCTTTTTGGGGATGAGGAAGCGGTGGCGATAATTCCCGCGATTCTGGCGGCAAAGGCGGAGGGCCTTGATGCGAGCGGGCCCTATCCGCCTGACACGGTGTTTGTCAAGGCCCTTGGAGGGGCTTTCGACATCGTTGTGGCAATGTACCACGATCAGGGACACATCCCGCTGAAACTCTGCGGGTTTACGGCAAAAAAGGTGACTGTCACCTCTTCTGAAAAGGTGACTGTCACTTTTTCCGGCGTCAATACTACTATCGGGTTACCTGTTATCAGAACATCAGTAGACCACGGAACCGCCTTTGACATAGCCGGAAAAAATCAATCCAGCGAAGACAGCCTCCTGGATGCGATTGATATGGCAATTACGTTTTGCGTCAACAGGCGTCATTCATGTTGAGGGTTTGTTGAGTCAAGCAATGGCCTTTTTCTGCCGACAATATAAGGTATCTGTCCACATTACGGACAGATCTTGAGGGGTTTCTATACCGTGTCGCGAAAAAGCCAAATTGGGGCTCAAGAATCAAAATACCGTCTCTTGACGATCCTGGTCTCCCTGGGGCTTGGGGTCCTGGGAGTATTGATCACGCTTTCCATCGGCTCTTCTTACATTGATCCGTGGAGCGTTTTCTCCCTTGCCGGCTCTTTTTTTGTCCACTCGTATGGCATTTTGGCTTTTGTAATACCCGCCTACCTTTTGTTTGCCGCTTTTATCCTGGCGGACCCCGTATACCGGCCCGGTCGCATATTCATTCTTGGCAGTTTTATCATCCCATTTTTCACCCTGGCACTGGGTTTTTACTTGATACGTGAATTTGAAAGCGTCGGGGCCGTTTCCTTCCTGGGCCGGCTCGGCAAATTGGGGACAGGGTTCTCCGTTTTCCTGCTTACCGCCCTCGAAACCACCGCCATCGTTTTCCTCTATTACGTACTTTTTGTCAGAAGGAAATCCTCGGCGAGAAAATGGCCGGAGCCAATTGAGAACCGCCTCCCGAAGGCCCCGCACAGCCCCGTGAAAAAACAGCTCAGGGATATTTACGCTGAAGCCGCCGCCGCCGTATCCGCCGAGGAAATGGAGGGATCAGAGATCAGGGATCAGAGATCGGAGATCGGAGATCGGAGATCGGAGATGGGGGAACAGGAAACAGGGAATGATGATAGAAAGCAAAATAGCTTTATAGCACGCTTAGATTACGACCAAATATCCCCAACCCCTAGTCCCCAGTCCCTAGTCCCTAGTCCCGATGAGGACGTGGAGAAGGCCCTTGCCGCCGCCGAGGCCCATTCCGTGGAGGAAGCGGCACGTCACGAGGGACAGACCCTGAAGGAACGGCTTGAGGGACAGACCTCGCGGGGACAGACCTTTAAAAAGGGACAGACCTACTCTGTCCCGGTGGAAGGCATACTCACGAAGTACCCCGACGGCGAATACTGGATTATTGACGACGAAACGAGGGACGCCGCCCTGACCCTCAAGGAAACTTTCAAGGAATTCAACATCCAGGTCGAGGTGACGGGCATTCGAAAGGGTCCCGTGATCACGATGTTCGAGATTCTCCCCGCGCCTGGCATAAGGCTCACCAAGATCGAGGGCCTCGCGGACAACATCGCCCTGCGCCTCGCCGCACAGTCGGTGCGTATTGTCGCCCCAATCCCCGGAAAGCACGCGGTGGGCATTGAAGTGCCAAACGTCAAACGGAACATCGTGTCGTTCCGGGAGATCATCGAGGGGGAGATGAAAGCTGACAGCAACCTTGCCGACAGGAAAAAAGCCGAGGTGCCGGTTGTGTTGGGGAAGGATATCACCGGCGAGGCGGTTACGGTTGACCTGGTGCAGATGCCCCACCTCCTCATCGCCGGGGCTACCGGCTCGGGCAAATCGGTGTGTGTCAACTCGATGATCCTCACGATCCTGTACAGGAAGCCCCCATCGGAATGCCGCCTCATCCTAATCGACCCCAAGATCGTGGAACTGAAACTCTACAACGGTATCCCCCACCTCCTCACGCCGGTCATTACCGAGCCCAAAAGGGCGTTCCAGGCGCTCCAGTACTGTATATGCGAGATGGAGCGGCGTTACGCGTGCCTGGACGGAATGGGCGTGAGGGACATACGCAGTTACAACAAGCGCATAAAGGAGAGGGACATAGCCGCCGAATACATGCCCTACATCGTGGTGGTGATTGACGAGTTCGCAGACCTCATGGCTACCACCGGTAAGGAACTGGAGCAAATCGTCGCGCGGCTCGCGGCGATGAGCAGGGCAGTCGGCATACACCTGGTGCTCGCCACTCAGCGGCCTTCAATCGACATCATCACTGGCCTCATCAAAGCCAACATCCCCAGCCGTATCGCCTTCATGGTGGCAGGCAGGATGAACAGCCAGATAATCATCGACAGCCCCGGCGCGGAAAAACTCCTCGGGAAGGGCGATATGCTGTATTCCGGGGCCGTTGACCCCTTCCCGATTCGTATGCAGGGGGCGTTTGTCTCGGAGGAAGAGGTCGAGCGGGTGGTCGAACATGTAAAAACCCTGGGCGAACCGGACTACATCGACGAAGAGATCTTCTATGACGATGAGGAAGAAGATACGGACCCGTCCCTCTTTTCCGAGGGGGATGATCCCCTCTACGATAAGGCCCTGGAGATCGTCATGCAGCAGGGGAAGGCGAGCGCCAGTTACATACAGCGGCGGCTCAAAATCGGCTATAATAGGTCAGCCAGGCTTGTCGAGGAAATGGAACACCACGGCGTCGTGGGCCCCGCGCAGGGCTCCAAGCCGAGGGAACTTATAAAGGGAATAGGTGTTAGGGATTAGGGATCAGGGTGCGCTTGGCTTGTAATCGGCGCGTGATGTCAACAAGCGCCCTGTTCTAACCAAGAGCACCCCAGTCCCCATTCCCTAGTCCCCAGTCCCTTTTTCCTAGAATCCAGTTATAATCCTTTCATCAAGCCTGCGGATCACTTCTGAGGCGAGTCTTACCGAATTCTCAAAATCAGAATATGTAGCGATGCCGTAATGGGTGTGGATGTACCTGACCGGAATGGCGATAACGATCACCGGCACGCCCATGCCCGAAAGATGAATCGCCCCGGCATTGGTCGCGCCGCCGGTGCGGACCGCTTCCTGGACGGGAATGCCCCTTTCACGGGCAGTGTCCAGGGCGAAACGCTGAAAGCGGGGGTTGGTGATCATCTTTAAGTCTATGTGCCTGAGCATCGGGCCCTTTTTGAGCGCCGCCTGAATCGCGTGGGGCTCTGCCACGGTATCGTCTGAGGGACAGCCCTCGAAAACGATGGCGACATCGGGCTTTACGGTTTGGGCGGTAACGACAGCCCCCCGAAGCCCGACTTCCTCCTGGACTGCAAAGGCTCCGGTTATGTTTACTGCGAGATCATCTTTCGCCAGCTCTTTCAGGGTCGAGATTATGGTGGCGCACCCAAGGCGGTCGTCGAAGGCCTTGCCAATCATGGTTTCGTGGGCGGCCTGGTACTCAAAGGACACGTCAGGCACAACGGGCGCCGCGATGGGGATTCGGTACTCTTCACGAATCTCCCTGTCGCTCGAGGCCCCCACGTCTATCACCATGTCGCTTATTTCCGGCGCCAGTTTCTTTTCCGCTTCCGAAAGAAAGTGCGGTGGCTTACTGGCAATGATGCCGGGTATCCATTCGCCGCTTTCGTTTCGCACCAGCACCCTGTGGGCGGGGACGCACGATGAGACCCAGCCGCCAAGGGCGACAAAGTCGAGCATCCCGTTCGGGCGTATCGCCTTTACCAAAAAGCCTACCTCGTCGGTGTGGGCGTCAAGCATCAAAAGGGGCCGCCCCTCTTTCATGTTACTGCGGCGAAGGTAGAGGTTCCGCATGGCGTCCTCTTTCCATTCGCCGAGGCCCTCGCAGTGGCGGCGGATAACGGACAGCACCTCATCCTCAAAACCCGAAACTCCCCTCGCGTCGGATAGTTCTTTAATTAAATCAAGAGCTTTCTGTTTGTCCATGCAATTTCCTTTCTGGTGTTTTTCAATCGTAAAGTCTATTGGAAGGCGGGGTCAATACCCCGCCTGTATAATAAATTTCCTCTCCAACGAAGAAGGGGCTGTCCGAGAAGTTGAATTTTCGGACAGCCCATTTTGGTTGCCAGGCACGAACCTGAAGTCTTTGGGGTTATGATTTGTTTCTTGAAAATATGC
>JGI24698J34947_10000891_pt1 | contig 15132 bp, 11 predicted proteins | sample TergutMp193P3_FD_34947 | JGI IMG/M metagenome (IMG submission 34947) | reverse complement strand
TTTACGACTACATTTCAGGACCTTCACGGCCTGCCGCAATTACCGGGCCTTGCCTGCCAGCGGCTGATGGAGCAGGGTTACGGCTTTGGCGCCGAAGGAGACTGGAAACAGTCAATGCTGACCCGCGCCGCGAAAGTTATGGCAGCCGGTCTTTCAGGCGGCGTTTCATTTATGGAGGACTATACGTACCATTTTGAACCGGGAAAGGAAGCGGCCCTCGGTTCCCATATGCTTGAGATATGCCCTTCCATTGCAGCTAACAAGCCGCGTATCGAAGTTCATCCGCTGGGAATTGGCGGCAAGGCGGATCCCGCCCGTATGGTGTTTGATGCCGCTCCCGGACCCGCGGTGCTTGCTACCATGATTGATCTGGGCGATCGTTTCAGAATGATTGTCAATGAAATCCAGACCGTCAAAATCGAAAATGCAATGCCCAAACTGCCGGTCGCGCGAGCTCTGTGGAAACCGTATCCCCATTTAAGCGGAGCCGCCGAAGCGTGGATAATCTGCGGCGGTACGCATCACTCGGTATACAGCGCCGCCCTTACAGCGGAGTATTTCCGCGACTGGGCAACAATGAGCGGCGTTGAGTTTGTACTCATTGACCGGGACACAAAACCGGACAGGCTGCGGGATGAATTACGCCGCAACGAAGCGTACTGGGGGCGCTGATACATATGGACGCGTATAAAACGTTGAGAGAACAGGCTTATGAAGCGAACCTTGAAATAAAACGCCGGAACCTCGCGATTTATACATGGGGTAATACATCAGCTTTTGATCCGGACAAGGGGATATTTGCGATTAAGCCGTCCGGTGTAGAATACGATAAGTTAAAACCTGCATTGATGGTACTTGTCGACATGGACGGAAATCTTGTTGAAAAAGGACACAATCCTTCTTCGGATACAAAGACCCATCAGGTTTTATACCGCGAATTCAAAGGCATTCTCGGTATTACTCATACCCACTCGCCCTATGCTGTTGCCTGGGCTCAGGCAAAAAGACCGGTTCCTGTTTTTGGCACTACCCATGCCGATCAGTGCGCGAGAGAAATTCCCTGTACTGAATTTATGGAGCCGGAGGCGGTGAACAATTATGAACTTGAAACCGGAAATCTTATCGTCCGGACTTTCAGGGAAGGCAATGTGGATCCTGCCCATGTAAACATGGTTCTGGTAGCCGGACACGGTCCCTTTACATGGGGAGAGAGCGCCGTCCAATCGGTGTACCATAGTGTTATCCTGGAAGAGATATGCAAAATGGCGTTGTTTACCATAACGCTTGATCCTCTGACAAAGCCTCTGCCTGAACACATAATCAGAAAACACTGGGAACGCAAACACGGGCCAAACGCGTATTACGGACAGAAATAGATGAAGCATATCTTTATTTTTGATACGGAGTCATTTCATGAAGATGAATGGAGGATGGATGCCATATTTGACAGTATAGAGCAGTATTTCAGGGATCAGGGAAAAACCAACTTCTGTATAAAAATTTCCCGCTTTCGCCGGGATGCCATTGTGTTAATTGAAGAACAGGTGAAAGAAAATGAAGGGGATACCGTACGTGTTTATGCGGTTGGAGGAGATGGCATTCTGTTTGATTGTTTGAACGGCATCGCGGGACTTCCAAATATTGAATTGGCGGTTGTCCCGCATGGGGATTCGATTAGTTTTCTTCGTATTTTTGGGAAAGGAAAGGCGGAATTATTCAAGGATATTGAGTCCCTTATTAATGCTCCGGCTATTCCTACAGATATAATTTACACTGGAAATAATTATGTTCTAAACGCCGGTTATATCGGACTGACCCCTGCAATAACGGTTAAAATGAAAGGTGTAACCAATAAATTACTGGCTTTTTTGAATTATCTGTCTATAGTGTATGACAAACAAATCATTGCCCAGCAATATCAAATCACCATAGATGATCAGGATTATAGCGGAAAATACAGCCTGATTAAAATAGCCAATGGGCCCTACTATTCCGATGACAAATTTGCGGCAGCGGGAGCAATACCGGATGACGGATGGCTTGATGTGATTCTTTTCAAGTCTTTCAATCCGCTGACAAACTTGCTGTCAATGCGAATGCACGCAAAAGGAAAAAAACCTTTCAATTGTATTATTTTACGGGCAAAAAAAATTGCGGTTTCGTCAAATGAACCGATGTGGATACAATTGGACAGTGAATTCTTTAATGATACCAGTTTTACTTTTGAAGTAATACCAGGTGCGGTACAATTTGTAACTGTCAATAATTTAACTTATCAAACGCCCCAATAGTTTAAGACTTATATGGATGGTTAGTTCGATGAAGAACAGGAACGAAATTAAGTATATAAAACACTATAAAATTGCGACTGTCAGCGCAATCGCAGCGGTTCTATTTTTGGGCGTTCTCTTTATAATAACGACAGAAACAACAACCGTTTTTGCCATCTTGAGCATGGTTGTAACGCTCATATTGTTATTATCGGTTTTTAAGTTTTCGGCAGATATCTCCAATCTGGGATTTTTTACGCCTGCTGTTTTATTTCTGTATTATACGGCGCTGATGATAAGAGACGGCTGGACTATCCCCTATTATTTGCTTATCTGCTTTTGTTTCAGCGGAATCAGTTGTATTTATTCCAATTTCCGCAAGACCATCAAATATGTGATTGTGCAGAATATTATCATTGGATCAATGATCTTCATGGGCTTTCCGGTTATAGGACATCATGTATCTATGTTTATTTCATTGGTTGTCTGGCTTATCTCTATATTCGGCATCATAATATTGCTTTTACTTACCAGATCTGCAACCGTTATTCTAAATGAGGCGCTTGATGAACGAAATTCTTTCAGGAGCCTTCTGACTACTACCGAAAACTATGTCGCCATGTTGAATGAGTCAAATCAGGTTGTCTATGCGAGCAAGCCGCTGTTACAGATGGTTAAACTTGAAGACCCAGGATTGATCAAGGGACGGTTCCTGATTGATCTTTTTTCAGGAAGAGATCTTAAATTGTTGGTTGCCAATTTACTTATGCATAAGAAAAAATTTGTGAGCGATTGGGAATTTATGTTAAACGGGCAAAAGCGGTTTTTTAAAGCGGCTTCTGTCGGCTTGCCCGGAACTTCGGGTACTTTGGTTAATCTGCAGGATTTTACCTATCTTGCCGAGCGGGATGAAATTGCCGTCATGAAAGACAGTCTGAAAATCGGCCTTTTCTTCATGGATCGAAAATATATTATCCAGGATCATTATTCCCGGTTTCTTGAAGAATTACTGGCAACAGGGAATCTTTTTGGGAAATGTTTTATTGATCTTTTATCGGACTCGCTTAACGCCAGAGATTTGGACAGCGTTAAGGATTATTTTGAAATGATCTTTAACCGCATCTATGATCAAAATACTCTGGACGACATTAATCCCCTCAATGAATTTCAATATGTATGCGTCGAATCCGGCGACAAAAAAGTATTTCATTGTGAATTCGCTACCGTTGAACGGGATCGCGGAGAAGTCTTTGTTCTGGTAACAATCTACGATGTTACCGTCAAGACGGAATTGCAGCAGCAATTGCGGGAAGAGGAAAACAGGCGACAGGAAGAGATGCAGTCTATTTTTGAACTTATCAAGGTAGATCGCGATGTATTCGGCGATTTTCTTGACGATGCGGAATATGAATTTTCCCGAATTGATGAAACTTTAAAGGACAATGCCCTGTCTACACAAGAGGTATTGGTAGATATTTATCAATCTGTTCATGCCATTAAATCCAACGCGGTTACTCTGGGGCTTAATACTTTTGGTAATAAAGTACATAAACTGGAGTCAAAGATAAAAGCATTGCGGGATAAAGAAAAAGAAATTCCTCTAAATGATACGTTGAATCTGGCAATTGAAGTTGAGAAACTCTCTCAAGAAAAGGACGGGTTCAAAACTACCATTGAAAAGATACAATCCTTCAGCAGCAACGCCAGCGATGGGAAAAAGCAAAGTGAGCATATCCTGCTTGAATCCCTGTCCAAAGCCGCTGCTAAAGCGGCAGCAGATATGGAGAAAAAGGTGCAATTTGTTGTAGACGGCATAGATTCTGAAGCGATTGAAAAGGGGCCCAGGCGGGTAATAAAAGAAGTGCTCATGCAATTAGTCAGGAATTCCGTGGTTCACGGCGTAGAAATGCCAGAGGAACGTCTTGCCAACGGAAAGAATGAAACCGGAACTATACGGCTTTCGATAAAAAATTTGGAAGGAAATATCCACATCAAGTTGGGAGATGATGGGAGAGGAATTAATTACAAGAAGATCAGTGAAAAAGCAATACAGTTAAAATTGATAAGCAAGGAAGACGGAGAAAACAAAAAACTCCTGCTCAAAGCAATTTTTTCGCCAGGATTCAGCACTGCCGACAACGAGGGGATTCACGCAGGCCGGGGCATTGGCTTGAATCTGGTTCGGGATAGGGTGCGTGATGTTAAGGGTTCCATAAAACTACAGTCTGAATCAGGCAAGGGAACCATTTTTAATCTTATTATCCCTATTGAAACGGGCACAGTACTGGGAATGTAAATATGGAAACGAAGAGAAAAGTAAGTTTCTCACAGCCTCCGCAATCCTATTTACATTCCCTGTACTGTATCTGATTCAACTTAAAGGTATGTTTTTTTAACAACCATTGCAACTGATTATTTTTACCAACTTATAAAAAATTACTGAGAGTCTTACAGCCGCCTTTTTTGGATTTCTACCAATCGGTCTTTAGTTGTGATCGCCAAAACTTGATCTGACATTCAAAAACGTTATTAGACATAATTGTTAGATACATAATGTGTACAAGTCAAGACAAAATCTGACAGGTATCTGACAATTTCTATACTGTCTGATAGCTCAAGTTTTGACGATCACACTTTAGTTTCCGCGTGGTTTCCAACCGAAAATAACTGTGCAAGTTCAACAGTACATATCCCGATGTCAGGCGGCTTTCAGCGCCTTTTTGACTTTCCCCAACAGCTCGTCTTTTGAGACCGGTTTCATTATGTAATCAACGGCGCCCATTTCTTTGGCGCGTTCTATGTTGGCGGAATCGCTTGAACCTGTAAGGAACGCTATCGGAACACGGTGCAAATTACTAATCCCCTTTATTCTTTCATAAGTAGCCCACCCGTCTGTTCCGGGCATCACTAAATCCAATAAAACAAGAACGGGATCGAGTCCCTGATAGAGGAACTTTAAGGCAGCTTCAGACGACTTGGCGCCGACAACGTCATATTCTTCTTCCAGGAACGAACTGATGATTCTCAGTTGGGCTACATCATCATCCACAGCCAGAATCTTTTTCTTTTCATGCCCTGTAGTAGTCTTGAATTTTTCCGTCTCAAGTTTAAGACCTTCAAAGTTTTTGTTGTTTTCCGTACTCATTTCGGTTACATGTCCTACCGCAGTCTTTATCTCTTTCAATGCGCCGTTGATAACGTCGTTCATGCCCTTTAACGCTTCATTGCTTATCTTGATAAATTCATCTGTTTCCTTGTCCAAATCATCGCCCGATTTAGACATGTTTTCAGATCCCTTTTGGACATCAACGGTTATTTCCTTAAGACGGCCTACGGCGTCCAGTATTTGTTTACTGCCGGCTTCCTGTTCTTCCATCGCGTTGCGGATATTCATTTCATGTTCGGCGACTGTTTTTACGCTTGTATCTATGGCGCCAAATCTGGAAAGAACCTCTTCGGAAGATCTGGTAATGTTGTCTATGGACGCCTTTACCTTTTTTAACATCGCCGAGATGGTTTTTGACTGCTGACCAGATGACTCGGCGAGCTTGCGGATTTCATCTGCCACCACTGCGAAACCTTTTCCCACCTCTCCGGCATGAGCCGCTTCAATGGCGGCGTTCATACTCAACAGGTTAGTCTGGCTTGCGATTTTGTTCATTGCCGAGTTGATTTCCAGTAGCCCTTCCGAGTCTTTGGCGATTTCCTGTATTTCCTGCACTACCGCCTGAACCGCTGACCTTCCATGTTCCGACGCTTCCGTCAGGTTATCCACATTTTTGCTGTTTTCCGCCAGCGTTTGACTCACCGAATGTATGTTAGCTGTCATTTGCTCAATGGCGGAAGACGACGTGTTTACGCTCTCGGTTTGATCATCTATTGTTTTTTTCAGGAAATCGATGTTGGTTTTTATATTGTCAAGTGCCTTGTCTACCTGAGCCGATTCTTCTTTCTGCCTGATTTCCAGGTTTTGTATATCTTTAAAATTAGTCGAAATATCGCCTACCGCTTTTGAAGTTTTTTCCATGTTGACTGAAAGCTCATAACCCGTATTTGTGAGCGCGTTGACTTTATTTTTTATTATGCTTATTCCATCGCCAAGATGCTCACAAAAAGCGTTCACCATTCCTGAAACAGTGCCTATCTCGTCAATGGAGCCAACATTAATACGCCGTGTCAGATCCTTTTTTTCGGAGGTCAAATTTTCCATCTGTTCGATTATCGAAGAGTAAAAGCCTGAGAGGTTCTTTTTAAGAACGAGCGCCATAATTATGACGCATAATATGTTGAAGATAATCGGGATCAGTACAAGGAACCAGCCGCTTGTGTTAATATTGTCGATAATATCTATGTCCTGGTTTATGCCAAGTATGGTAACAGCGCATCCAAAAAGCGCGGTCATCACTGCAACCACTACGGGAACAATAAAAAATTTCAGTTCCTGCCGCCTCTCGCGCAGATCACGGGGATAACTTGTCAGCTTATTGCCTATCATAGTATTGAAGACCAGTCCATCGCACATAACGTACAAAGAGGTTCCTATAAGCAGCCCGAAGGCAAGTATTGCAAGAAATAATGGCGTCTTGATTGAGGGCTCTGTACCCAGCCAATCGCCGGTAAAAAAAATGATTGCCAGGAAGAGCGTATGGATAACCACGTTGAGGGCGATCAACTTGATAGGGATAGCGCCGATCTTTTTAAGACGGCTAACATATTCAGTTTCACTGCAGTTCTGAAAAAAATCAGGGGCAAAGCACTTGGCGTTCAGCCCCAGGACGCCTGAATACACAATGAAAAAGACCAGGGCGGGAACGCCAAACCTGACACTGAGTACCGAAAAAGAATGTCCGAAAAAGAGCAGAATACCAAAATCCACCAGTACCAGGGCAATTCCGGTAAGGATTACGAGGGCCAGAAAGGAAACAGATTTTTTCATGAAAACTCCTTTAATTGCGAATAGGCAATCTCTTTTTGGTACATATCACCATTTACCAGCTTATCATAAAAATTAACAAGAAGGAAACCCCCTCTTTTGTAATTTACTGCAATGGGACAAACTCTGCGCTATTTACACCCATCAATTAGGGGGATTTTATCGCCTAACAGGATGATTTTATCACCATGCAGACAGTTTACTTTATTTTCCTTAGATTTTCGGATGCGCCCTCATATTCAAAGTTTTCAAGCGCGGTCAGCGCGTTTTCAAGCAGAATATTGGTTTCAGCGCCAAAGTCATAAGACAAAAGGTTTTTTAATATTTCAATTCCGGTGTCGCTGTCAAAAGCCTCGACAGCCGCAAGCGCCTTTTGCGCGTTTTCACCCAAACGGTTCATGTCTCCCGGCTTTTTTTCCTTCGGTTCCAGGTTGTCGGAAAAAATGACAGATAACTTTTTGTACAACGACAAAAGCTTTTCCTTAAACTCGGGGAACCGCCGGCGGCAAAAATCAATTTCCCGGTTCTTTGAAGCGGTTTCCAGTTCAAACGCCTTTTCGGACAGCCGCATCGCGCCTATAGTGGCAAGATTTGATTTAACAGTGTGAACGGCAATTGCGAAGTTTTCCATGTCTGTGGCAGCCAAAAAATCGGTCATTTTATTACATTCAGCGGGGAGCTTTTTTTGGAACATATCTATAGTTACACGGTATGTGTCTTTCTTGTCCTTAAAGCGGCCCAGTCCTATCTCAGTGTTGATCTCTTCTATTTTAACGATCTCTTTTATGAAGCTGTCGAATGTATCATTGCCGGTTATATGCATAGGCTCACTCCATTTTCCTTCTTTTTTTACGGTTGACAGACGCGGGACTCGAACCCACCACCTTCAGCTCCGGAGGCTGACGCTCTATCCAGATGAGCTAGTCTGTCTTCTCCTTTCAACTTAGCCTAACAGCACACAGATGTCAATCATGGAAAGAATAAGAAAAACCACGGCGTGTTCACGCGGAATTACAGAATTACAGCCTGAACCCCGCGTTCCTCCATGTACTCCGCTAATTTTTTCCTGTATCACTCAGCGCTGTCGAAAATCGTCTCTCCCAACTGGGTTCGTGAGGGATCAATGCCTGCTCTGTACTGCTTTAGAGCCTGTTTCTCGTTTACAAGTTCCCTGAACGAATAGATAGTTTTTCCGCTTTCATCGCTTTCAATTTCAGGAGTGGAAATCGCGCCTATGTCCTTGATTACCCTGTCCGCGGCTTCTACTATGTTTTTGGGACTGCATTCCGAGGCGGACTGGGCAAGACCGCTTAACTCAACATTGACCGGGTTTGCCCAAATTTTGCTGAAACCAAGACGCTTGAAATTTGAAAGCTTGATATTTTCGTTTTCCTTCGATTCCAAAAAACGCCGTATAGCGGGGATTATCCAGAAAAAAAGTGAAAATACAAGCGGTACAAAACCGAGGGCAACTCTAATTATGCCAAGGGGATCGGCGGAAATTGTGTTTAACAAAAAATGTGTGAACGCGTAAAGGTATGACGCCGCCTGATACTGCACTTCCGTAGTCAAGAGACCGGACGCGAATGAATTGTACAGGAAATATGAGCCAAAAACAAGATTTACCGCGTTTATCGCGATAAACCAGCCGTTCAGTTTTTTGGGATTAACGGAAAATGTTTTAAGACGTTTTATGGGCGGCGAAAGTTCGCTGAAGTTTTTAGAATCGGCGCGTAACAGGAGGTCGTCAAAACGATAGACGATGGTTCCCTGTTCTGTAACTTCGGGGCTTCCGCCGTATCTGGAACAAAAAGACAGAATCGCCTCTTCGGCTTCAACGCTGTTTTTGCCTGAAAAAGCCATGTACTCGGCAAGGGAGATAACTCCCCTGTTTGACTGTATGTAGGCGATAACAGCCTTGCTCTCCCTCTCTTCCCAATCCCTGTTGGGATCGCCGTCTCCGAACACAAACGAAAAAATCGCCTTGTGCATGGGGCGTTTTTCCCCTGTTCTTCGCGTAACACGACCGTATCCGTAGCGGGGACGTGTCAGCTCACTGTAAAACCAAATCCTCCAAAACAAACCGAATAAGTTAAAGCCCCCAAAACCTCCTCCCCTTCTGTTATCGCTGGATCTCGCGGCGGCTGAAATAAAAACACTCGCTACTGCAAGCGCCAAAAACAGGACAAAGTAGCCGATCAGCATGACCATGATCCAGGCTTTAAACAGAAAAACCATCGCGGATTTAATTATGGCGGCGCCCTTCTGTGTAAATCTGTTTATCATTGCCTGAAAGCCGCGGTAACGGCTGGTAAAACCGTTGGGAAAGGTATATAGAATTTCACCTGATTGCGTTACCTGCAAATGCCCTGAATATTCATCCGCGGCTTTCGGAAGGAGATCACGAACCTCGGACAGCGGTAACGCAGTAGCCGCGCAGACATCCGCGACTGTCGCTCCATTCCTGCGTCTCTTCAGGGAAAGAACAATTTTTTGATACGCGTTATTCGTTTTCACTTTATCCATTAATTTATTTTATACCTCCGCTGTTTTTCACATGGTACAGTCTAACCTGAAATGCCGTCTTTTTGGAACTGTATTACGCGTTATTTTTCAGGCGCAGCCGCGTTTCCCGTAACTCCCCTAAAACGCAATATTTTCCATCCGCGTTTCTTTGCCTCCTTCCGTAAAATATGGTCGGGGTTTACCGCTACGGGATTACCGCAATACTCCAGCAGGGGAATGTCGCTGTATGAATCCGAGTAAAAACTTACATCACCGGGGTCTATGTCATTGCGCTGGAGCCATGCCTGCACCACTGTCTTTTTTTTCACGCCGAAAAGACTGCTTCCGATTAGGCGGCCCGTTGTCCTTCCGTTACGAAATTCCAGTTCACACGCCAATAAGCCGTCAATACCCAAAAAACGCTCAAGGGGTCTTATCACAAAATCAAATGACGAAGAGGCGAAAATTACCCGCTCATTCTTCCGATGCGCTTCGGCGATGAGTTCCCGCGCGCCAATGAATACGTCGCCCCTGATGCATTTATGAAAACATTCGTCCGCTGTTTTTTCAAGGGCGGCTCTTTCAATACCCGCCAGATTTTCAACGGTAGCCTCAATAAAATCAGTATCTGGAGCCCTTAGCTTGTATCGAATCCAATCAACAGGAAGGCGGCGAATCTTGAAAAGATTAATAACGCGATTCTTTACGGCTATCAGCAGGAAATGCCGCATGCTGGATTTGTTTATAACTGTATGATCAACATCAAAAATATGCAGCATTAGATGAAATCCAGGTATTTACATTCATTGCCATTATACCCCGAGTATGCGCCGCGCATATTCTCCGGTAAAAGGTTCGCCATCTGAACCATCACTTCCGTCAGTATTTCCTCGCGCTGTTCCCGGCCCGGTCTTCCATCAAACTTGATACGAAACGGGCGTCCCGCTTTGAAAATAAACGGAGTACGCCGAAAATGTTTCATATTCTCCCATATATATTCCCCGCCGTGATGAGCGACAGGCAGTATCGGCACATTCGTATCAATGGCAAGCTGAATGACTCCCGCCTTTCCCCGTCCCAACACTCCGTCCTTGCTGCGCGTTCCCTCCGGGGCGATACACATGTAAAAACCGTTATCTATCGCCTCGCGCACACGCTTGAATGATTCTATGAACGCGCCGCTTCGGTCGATGGGAATTGCCTTGTAAGTGTTGAATAAAAACGCGAAAAAAGGGTTTTTCCACGTTTCCGTTTTTACAATACCCGTAACTTTTAAAGGATAGCTGTAAGCCACAAGGATAGGCACTTCAAGAAAATTGATGTGGTTAAATATCACAAGCAGAGGTTTGTTTTTGGAAAGCGCGCCAACGAACTCACCGCAGTCAATCTCGCAAAGGATATTCAAAACACCCCTTAAACAAAAGCTGACCGCCGCCCGCCTGAATTCCATATTACGCCCCTATCAGCCTTAACGCGCCGGGAACGCAGGTTATTTCCAGTTCCTTGCCTTCGTAACAGATCGTCTCTCCGTCACAGTGAGCCGCCATTGCGCCCTCAAGCGCCTGAAGGTGAAATTTCAGTCCCCTGCTCAATGTTACTCCCTCACATTGACCCTGAGTTCCCTTTGTGTAATGCGAAATTATTTTAAGAAGTTTCATGCGGGAACTCTGGTGGCGCACATAGCAGATGTCCAAAAGCCCGTCATCAAGAACGGCGTTAGGCCCCATGAAAAAACTGCCGCCCATGCGCCTGCCGTTCACAACTGAGACAAGCACCGCCGGAAGCGTTACCTCGTTTTCATCGTAACGTATTTTTAAAACAGGCGATGGCTCATAACGGGCGACAGTGATGATCGCGCCGAACGCATAAGAGATGCCGCTTTTTATTTTCATTTTCGCGGCTTCAAAACCGACCTTGGTATCAAAACCTATGCCGACGCCGTTGACAAAGAAACGTCCCTCGGTGAAGAAGCCGCCCCTTACAAAGCCCGCGTCAAGTGGGCGCTCTTTCGCGTCAATCAGGATCTGCAGGGCTTTTTCAACATCGTCGGGGATTCCAGGAGTAAAGGAAAAATCATTCCCCCTGCCGATTGGAAGTATCCCGAACAACGGCGGCGAGGATGATTTTCGCAGTAACAGTCCGTTTACCACTTCGTTACAGGTTCCGTCCCCGCCGGCGGCAACCGCCGCGTCGTCAGTCCCCAAGGGCAAATCACGGACCATATTAAGCGCGTCGCCGGGAGCCTTGGTAGTGAGTATTTCGAAATCACGCCCGCTCTTACGCATAAAACTTTCAATTACAGGTTGTTGCTTTGCCGCCTTCCCCTTCCCCGCTGTCGGATTAAGAACAATCCAAAACTTGCCAGTTTGCGTCATATTTTATTATACCATAAAACGCAAAAAATGAGCAGGGGAAATTATGAAAAAATAAAAGATTTTTATCCTACACTAAACTGTCAAAGTTTACCTGGAGAAAACTCAATCGTAGATTTTCCTGCCCTTCGCGTCGGCAATGCCCGTTTTACGCCAAAAGTAGGTGTTGATCTGATCCCTCCATTCGCGGGCGTTTACAAGCTGTCGTTCAAGGCGGGAAAGAACCGACTCGTACACCTCCGTTTCAAGGCATCCTTTCAAAGATTTCCATTCTTCAAGCATGGAGGCGGCTTCTTCATAACCTTCAAAGTGGGTGTCGTATATGTTTTGAAGCAGGGTTTGTCCGTTCCTCATTTTGAAGTCGTAGCGCAGACGGTGGAAGAACAGAATGAGGTTCTCAGGACAGGTGTGTGGATCGGCAAAAAGGCGTGCGTTTTTCGCGGAATACTGATCCGTGTAGCCGGTTCCAGAAGGAGTGCGGTCAATGCCAATCGCCTTCATATCGGCGCGGTGGTAGGTTCCCCATCTGCTGAACTCGTAGCCTTCAATGTTGGGACCATAATGAAGACCCGGCGTTACCATAAAACATACGCCGAACGGGGCGGTGTAATTTTCATAGGTGGGATATGACTTTAAAAGAAGGGCGGAAATCTTTCGCGCCGTATTATCCGCTCCAAAGGAAAGAACGCTCCATTCATCCGCGATTTCCTTCGCGGTAAGGGAGGGGTTCCACGCAATGCGGCCATAGCCGTACAGGTTCGCCTGCGCTAAAGTGTGGCCTGTCCAGTTCCTGTCCATGCCGACGTTTACCACCGCCGCGAAACCTTCAATATTTGAGCGGCCTTCCCTGTATGGCGCAACCATTTCCTTAATGACGCTTCGCTCTTCGCGCCCTGAGTCAAAGTTCATAATGTCCTGCCACATCCATGGCAGATAACAAAGATCTATTTGATGGCCTGTATATTCCTGCGTTATCTGCAACTCCAGAACATGGCGGGTCTTTTTAAACGCGCCGAAAAGCGGGGAAACAGGCTCACGTACCTGAAAATCGTACGGACCGAATTTGATCTGCAGGATAACGTTATCACTAAACGCGCCGTCCAGCGGCTTGAAATGATCGTAAGCGGCTCTGGCGCGGTCTACACTGTGGTCCCTCCAGTCCTGCGTACAGTTGTACACAAAGCATCTCCAGACGATCTCCCCGCCAAACGGTTTGACCGCTTCGGCAAGCATATTCGCGCCGTCCGCATGGGTGCGGTTGTACTGAAACGGTCCGGGCTCTCCTTCGGAATCCGCTTTGACAAGGAAACCCGCCAAATCGGGGATGTATTCGTAAATAAGCGCGGCACGATCCTTCCACCACGCTTTTACGCTTAAGTCAAGCGGATCGGCGGTGGGGAGTTTTCCCAACGACCAGGGCGCGCCGAAATTGATACTCAACAGAAGCTTTATCCCGAAGCGGCGGAAAATAGCGGCTAACTTTGCCGCTTCGATAAGGTATTCTTCGGTAATAAGGAGTTTTGCCTGGGCGCGTACATTGACGTTATTTATGGAAACGCGGTTAATGCCCACCGAGGCAAGCAGGCGCGCGTAATCTTCCACACGTTTACCGTCGTAGTTAAATCCGCCGTCCCTGTAAAAGAGCGAATGTCCCGCGTAGCCGCGTTCGACAGTACCGTCAAAGTTGTCCCAGTGGTTTATCATCCTCAATGGTGAGACTGGAGCGTCCCTCATTTCAAAGCCGCTCTTTATCTCCCCAAGCGCAAGCAGGGCAAGGAAGCGGAAAACGCCGTACAACAAGCCGTTTTCATCATACCCGCCGATAAATATCTGGCTTTCCGTTACCTTTATCACAAAACCTTCGGCGCACTTTTGGAGGCTGTCTTTGGCGGCGGAAACCTGAACAATTTTATCCATGACGCAGGCCGTTCCAAGAAAAACCGCGTCTTTCCTAAAATCCACGCCGGAATCTTCGCCATGCAGTACGTTAGGTGAGAATCCCAGAAGCCGGTTAACGCCGCAGGCGAATTCTTTCGCAGCCTGCGCCGACACTTCCCCGCCCTTTTCGGCAAAAACCGTATCAGGCACATTAAAAACAGGTTTTATTTTACGCTTCTGCAGCCAGCAGTCATATTCATCTATCATTATGCCTTTATCTTACCATACATTGTGTCCAACAGCAAGCCTTAATTAATGGATGTCGTGCTTTCGGTACGCGACCAAGATTGGCAAACCGTGGCGTAGTGAGGCATGGGAGCGAGCGTAGCAGTTACAATCCTGTTAGGCGCAGGTTATGATACAATTAACTAATAATAATCCCATCATTGGTTATTATTATATTTTTATCCTTATACCATTGAGCGCTAATGATATTCGGAATATCTCTTTTATCATATTCATCTATAAACCTGAAAAACATATTTAGAACTTCATCTTGCNTGAAATTCGTATCGCGCAATAAAGCCAAAGTAGATGTAGATGCAATAATTAATATTGCTTTTTCATANTCTGTAAAATTTTGGAATTGACCATTTATGACAATGCTNATTCTATCATCTATTATTCTTTGTTGTGCAAACTCTCTTTTAACATTATCGAAAGAAAATATAAGACGATTGTCTAGAAGACTTCTATAATACAACTCAATCATACTATTTTTAAAAGTCGACTGCATTGACCATAAGCCTCTTTTCACGATAATCAACTCTATTCCATATTCTTGTTGAAAATTTTCATTTTCAATAGACAATACNGATTTATTTATCTCGCTACTAGCCTGNATTACGGCAGCACCTCCCAACAATGCACAACTATTAATGGAAAAAATANAAGCCATTAACCCAAAAATTCCAANAATCTTTTTCATAAAGACCTCCAAATAGATTTTATACAAATTATAATAGTATAAAAAATAAAGTCAAGTACTTTTTCAATAAATATGTTCATTCCATCGGTACAACCTGAGCGGATAGGTAATGCTTATGTATGAGCGCTTAGGTAACACTTTTCAAGCCTTCTACGCGTTACAATCTAACATGTTTACTTGGATTTG
>JGI24698J34947_10000890_pt1 | contig 15141 bp, 15 predicted proteins | sample TergutMp193P3_FD_34947 | JGI IMG/M metagenome (IMG submission 34947) | reverse complement strand
CAATTGTACCGATAATTGACAATATGTGTTAATTAGGGAGCGGTTCATGGCAAGTAATAAAAAACCTTCGATATACTCCGATCGCAGCAGCATCGGTTCTGCTAACGAATTGGATGAGTATGGGGTATGGGTAAAGAGCGAGCCTCAGGTACTGTCCCCAGACAGCGCAGACACTGTTAAATCCGGCGATTTGGGCGCTTCCGCAGGATTAGTGAGCGATGAAGTATCGGCAGGAGACTCTTTATCCTTCGATGACGCCGTGCTTGACGTTAACGGAAGCTCTAAGGAAGCTGCTTCGGCGTTTACCGACATGGAATTTCCCGATGATAATATAGATATTGATGCCGGTGACGACTCTATGTCCATTAACACCAATCTGGATGATTTAAATATACCAGATACCGATCTTGCCGCCGGACAGGACGACAGCTTCGAAATAGAAGATACAAACTTTGATGATTTTGAAACTCCGCCTGAAAATTCCGAAAGCGAACCCGCCGCTCCTTCTGATGATTTTGAAATTAAGGACGACCTTAATTTGGACGATTTTTCCGATTTTTCAAATCCCGGACCGGCTGAGGGCAGCGAAGAGGACAGCGCTGACGGTTTTGAAACGGATGATTTCACCGTTCCGACCGTAAAGGCCATAGAAAACAATATCGAAAGCATACAGGAAGAATTTAAAACTGTTTCCAAAAACAAGGAAGGCGATCTTTCAACCCAACTGCTGTTAAAAATCGCCGACGAACTTTCGTCCATCAGGGGAGAGTTAAGCGAACTTAAAAAAGAATTCTCGGGTTTACGCCCCGCCGTTTCCGCCGAAGAAGATAAACATGATCAATCCGGTTTCTTTTCGGAAGAAGATGATGAAACAATTGCCCTTACAGGCGATGAACTTGACAATATCATCAACACTACGGAAGAACCTGCGCAGGAAGAAGCGGCAGCGGAAGGTGAAGACGATGAAGCTCTTGCCCTTACAGGTGATGAACTTGATAATATATTAAATTCGGCCGACTTTACCGAAGAATCGGGAACCAATGAAACAGTAGAAAGCGATTTCCCTCTTGACGATGAGCCTGAGGCGTCACAGGACGAAACCGAAGAAACACAGCCAGACGAAGATGCGGATCTTGCGGAAACTGACGAGGACGCTGATCTTAGCATGGGTATTACGGCAACGGACGATGATGTTGATCTTAGCGCGGATTTAACGGCAACGGACGATGATGCTGATCTTAGCGCGGATTTAACTGCAACTGACGAGGACGCTGATCTTGGCGCGGATCTTGCGGCAACTGAAGAAGATGCTGATCTTGACGCGGATCTTGCGGCAACGGACGATGATGTTGATCTTAGCGCGGATTTAACGGCAACTGACGAGGACGCTGATCTTGGCGCGGATTTAGCGGCGACAGACGAAGATGCTGATTTTGGCGCAGATTTAGCGGCGACAGACGATGATGTTGATCTTAGCGCGGATTTAGCGGCGACAGACGAGGACGCTGATCTTGGCGCAGATTTAGCGGCGACAGATGAAGATGCTGATCTTGGCGCGGATTTAACAACGGACGATGATGTTGATCTTGGCGCGGATTTAGCGGCGACAGACGAAGATGCTGATCTTGGCGTGGGTATTGCGGCAACTGACGAGGACGTTGATTTTGGCGCGGATTTAACGGCGACAGATGATGATCTTGATCTTGGCGCGGATATTACGGCAACTGACGAGGACGCTGATCTTAGCGCGGATTTAACGGCGACAGATGACGATCTTGATCTTGGCGCGGATATTACGGCAACTGACGATGATGCTGATTTTGGCGCAGATTTAGCGGCGACTGATGATGACGCTGATTTTGGCGCAGATTTAGCGGCGACTGACGATGATGCTGATTTTGGCGCAGATTTAGCGGCAACTGACGAGGACGCTTTACAGGACAGTGAAATTTCTGATGACAGTCTTTCAGCAGATGAAACCGAAGCCGGCGATGAATTAATTGATATAGATACGGATGATCTTAATATCGATCTTGATCCAGATACGCTGTTAAATGAACAAAGCGCGGATGAAGAAGACACGCTGTCCGAAAATACGGACGATTCGGATTTTAGCGTGGAAACATCCGAAACTGTTTCTGAGGAACTTGAAACGGATTTTTCCGGCACGGATCTTTCAGACGATATTTTCGAAGAAAGTGAAAAACATGACTCTCCCGAACTTGAACAGCTGCGTTCGGAAGGCGTCATGCCCATTACCTCAGCTCCCGAAAACAGCTCGTATCTTGAGGAGGAAGAGGATCTGCATTCAGATTCAATCGATCTTTCAAACGCCGTAATTGACGAACCTGATTTATCCACCGAAGGCATCAGCGATGATCTTGAAGAGCCTTCTCTGAACGACAGTGAATTTGACCTTGACTCTCTTGACGATTTAACCATTGACACGGACACTGACGCGGACAAACAGGAAGAAGAGCCTGTTCCACCGCAGGATGACTATATTCCGCCCGAAGACGATTTTTTAGCGCAGGAACAGTCGGCGGATGAAGAAGATATTTCCTTTGAAACAAGCGCGTTCGACACTGAAGAGACGGTAATTCCCGAAGGCTTCGAAGCCGAAACTGAGGAAAAACCTATTCCCTTCGACGACGATTTTGACGAAGATCTTGCGATTAACGATTTTGACGGCGTAATTGATATTCCCGGAATGGCGGACGACGACGATTTTGCTGCGCCGGCTCCCGCTCCAAAAGCGGCTCCTGCCCCTCAAGCTCCCGCACCCGCTCCAAAGGCGGCTCCTGCTCCGCAGCAAGCTCCGGCGCCAAAGGCCGCTCCCGCCCCGCAAGCGCCCGCGCCAAAGGCGGCGGCTCCATCTCCGCAGCAAGCTCCAGCCCCGCAGGCAGCTCCCGCTCCTCAGGCGGCACAAGAGGACGCGGCTCCTTCCCAGCTTGCGACCGGTCCGCAGATACGCGGTCCCGGCAAGGACGGCGTTCAAATTCCTTCGGAGTTAAAGAAGGAACTCAGAAGCATATTGAGTTACATGGATCAGCTTCTTGAATCCCTGCCCGAAGACAAGATTGAGGAATTCGCGAAATCACAATATTTTGATTCGTATAAAAAACTCTTCAAGGAATTGGGGCTGGTATAAACTCATCTCCATCGGGAAATAACCCCGGCGCACAGCTTCATTCACGTTACAATCCGCAAGCCGAAGCTGTCCGTTTTATCAATTCCCTGGAACTCAAAGATAATATTGAATGTTTCATTTTAATTGAACCTGGACTGGGGTATATAATACCTGTCCTTCGTGAAAAATTTAAAACGAGCAAAATCATCGCTCTTCACATCGGCGATTTTCCCGCTATGCCCGGCGCTTGCGCGCTGCAAAAACGCGAAGATGACGACGTTCTTGCGTTTCTGGAAAAGGAAGTTCCTGACACCGACTCCAAAAACATCCGCATTATAGAATGGCGGCCTTCCATGAACTTTTACGGGAAAGATTATGTAAAACTCCTTTCACTTACCGTAGAATTTTTAAAACGCGCGGACGCGGGAAGAAGAACCACAGCCGCCTTTGGAAGAAGATGGGTAAGGAATTTTTTCAAAAATCTGAAGCTGATAAATAAAGCCCTTCTTTACAGACAGGCGGATTTTCCCGTTATTATTACAGGCTCGGGTCCCGGTCTTGAAACAGCGCTGCCTGTCATTGAAAAAATAAAAGACAGCTGTTTGATTCTGGCAGCTTCCTCATCGACGTTGGCTCTCCTTCACAGGAATCTTTGCGCCGGTTTTTTAATCGCGACGGACGGCGGCTCCTGGGCGCTCAGGCATTTATACCCCCTTCACAGAAACGCAAACACGGATGTTTTTCTTGCGGTAAACCTCTGCGCCGCCCTGCCCTCCCAATGCGGACACACGCCCTTTCTTCTCATTAACGACGGCAGTTTCTGGCAAAACATCGTCCTGAATGCTCTTGACCTGCCCTCTGTCGCCGTTTCGCAAAAAGGAACTGTAAGCGCGACCGCCGTGGAACTCGCAATGACGCTGACGCGCGGCAATATCTATCTTGCGGGAATTGACCTTTGCGTCAGGGATATAAGAACACATACAAGGCCTTACGCTTTTGACTGCATTTTAGAGCAGAATGAATGCAGGCTTACGCCTGTTTACTCGCAGAATTTTATCAGATCGAATCTTTTGAAAGAAGGCGGCAGCATGGATATATACGCGTCATGGTTTAAAACCCAGCTTTCTTCATGGCCTAAAAGAATTTTCTCTCTTGGCGGCAGTCATGAATTATTTGAAACTTCTTTTCCTTCAGAACAATCAACATCAATAAACAGCCATGAATATTTTAAAACAATAAATGTTAAGGAGGATCCGGCTTGTTTTTGTAAAAGGGGAGCGGCCGCCCTGCTTAACGCGTTTGACGACAGCCGTTACGCGGAAAATCTGCGCCGTGAACTTGCGCCCTTGCTTTTCCCCGGCGAAAACTCCGTCAATATTAAGGAACTGAAGGCGGCAATTACGGAAATATCTGATCGTTATGCGATCACGGAAACTTACGCAAAGGACTCCCATGAATAGTATCATGGAAGCAAATCTTCTTGCTCTATCTGTTTCCAGCCGGGAACTTTATCCGCGCCTGCGAAGCGTTACCCCTTCTAACCGCTATACTTTTTCAAGATCCCGCTCGGGAGAAACAGTACCCGCAAATCCCCATCCGCTTCACTCAACGGTAGATCCAAAGCGCGAAGCGTCCCGCCTTGTTCAGACGGCGGACGCCGCTTTTACCGTGTTTCTCGGACTTGGAGGCGGCTTTGCCCCGCAAGCGGCTCTACAGCTGACAGATACTCAGGTTGTCGTAGTGATAGATTTTTGCGTTGAAGATATAGCCTGTCTTTTTTCCGCGATCGATTACACGGCTCTTTTAAAAAACGAAAAATTTTATTTATTAATCGATCCTTCGCCTGAAGAAGTAAAAAACTTTATCATAGAAAATTACAACCCTTCTCTTTACGGCGGCTTAAGGACAATTCCCTTAAGAACAAGAACAGAACAGGACATTTCAAAGTTTGAGGATACTGCCGCCGCCATACAGGAAGCGATAGAAACTGTCGGCGCGGATTATTCCGTTCAGGCGCATTTTGGAAAACGGTGGTTCTCCAACATTATACGCAACATCAAACAGGCCGACAGCTGTCTTGAATATTTCTGGCAGGATAAAAAAAACTTCTCTGTCCCGCAGGCCGCGATTGCCGCGGCGGGTCCTTCTCTGGATATGCAGATACCTTCTCTTGGCGAATGTAAATCGCGTAATGTTTTTATTATTTGCTGCGACACAGCCCTTCCCGTTCTTTTGCATAACGGCATTGAGCCTGACGCGGTAGTGTCGATTGACTGTCAGCATATAAGTTACTATCATTTTTTTGGCTGCAACCTGCGCGGCATACCTTTAATCCTTGACATAGCAAGTCCTCCCATGCTCACGGGCTTTTCATCAATGCCGGTCTTTTTCGCCGGCGGACATCCTCTTGCAAAGTACATATCGGACGCATGGAGGCCGTTTGCCCACATTGATACATCGGGCGGAAACGTAACATACGCCTGCCTTTCCCTCGCCGAAAACCTCGGGGCAAAGCACATAACGCTCTTTGGCGCAGATTTTTCATATATCCGCAGTCAAGCCTACGCAAGGGGAACATACGTCTATCCCTTCTTTACGCGTAAACAAAACCGTCTCTGTCCTCTGGAAGCCGGGCTTTCGGCTTTTCTCTACCGAAGCCCCTTCCTGCCCCGCGAAAACATTAATGAAAAAGGCGAATATTTCCAGACGCAGCAACTCCGTTTTTACCGGAAAAAACTTGAGGAAAAAGCGTCTCTTATGTCAGCCTCAGTCTCCTGCGCGCAGGGAGCGGGCGTTCCCTTAAACTTGCAGAAAAAAAAATCGTGCGCGGCAGCCGGCGTCTCTCCTTTTTCCATCGCGCGTGGAGCGGAAAAAAGCGCCCTTGATTTTCTTGAACAATACAGGGACGGCATCGCCTCTCTGCCTGAGGCCTGCGAAGGCGAAAACTACATGAAAAAAACAAATGCCGCTCAAAGGCTGATATTTACCACCCTGCTCCCCTATGCGGCGGCTGTTAAAAAAAGAGAGCCTTTACTTAAATTTACAGAATTGATAAAGGAAACAAAACGCCGCTGTATTGAGGAAATCACCAAGTTACTTCCTGCTAAAGCCTGATCCTTAAAACTAAATTTTACAAAGCAGGCGATTATCTGTCTCTAAGCTGAGAGAAAAAATTATTTTCAGCAAGCCTCATAAGGGAAAGTGCTCTTGATAAAACAGGCTTAAAACCCTGCGGATCCGGCAAAAGCAATTCGGTATTAATTGCGGCGCTTCTTCCATCCGAAGAGATATAAACCTTTACGACTTTGGAACGCATATTCGCATAATTGGCGGCGGTCTGAGCGTCTTCAGGTAAAAAAGAACCCAAGCTTACCCCCGTATAAATCCTAAAAAACTGAGGGTCGCTTTCATCAATAATGATAAAGTAATTGTTTCCTGAAACCTTGAAAAGTATATCGCCGTCTTCGTCAACCGAAGGCAAATATCCTTCTTCCCGCAGGTATTGCATATACATATTTTGCAAAGTATTTCTGGTCCATTCCACTCTTTCCTGCGCGGACACCGGGAAGATAAAGAAAACCCCAAAAATCAAAATTATTGTAAGAATTTGGGCAAATTTATTCATAATAACTCCTCAAATTAATGAATATCCTCCCTATTGGCTGAAAAAACAACCTACTTATATTTTTATCCTAAATCCAGCCATTGTCAATGGTATGACAAATTTTTCCCGCAGACTGTCAAGCCGGATATAAAACCTTTACGTTTTTTAAGGTAATTCGGATCCCCCGCTCCACGACCCGCAGTATTCGACAAAATCCCACATTTCGCGTAAAGCCTGTGCGGCCTTTTGCGCGGGCACGCTCTCCGTAAAAACGCCGAAACAGGTAGACCCCGCTCCCGAAAGCCCAGCAAAACCCGCGCCCAATTCCCGTAATCTACCAATAATTTCGTTATACGCGGATCTTTCCCCCTCTCCAAAAACAGGCAAAAAATCGTTTCTGAAAGACCACTGCGCAGGATCAGAAAATATCTCCTTCTCCGCTTCGTGCCTCAGCGCTTCCGTGTGAGGTATATTGAATTTAATCCTGTAATCATCCAAAAGCCGAAAAGCGGCGGCAGTGTCGCTGGGAAAGCCGGGGTTAACCAGAACAAAAAAAAGATGGGGCGCCTTAAAAGGTTCAATTATGTCGCCGCGGCCTGTAACTCTGGCGGCGCCGGTTTGGTAGATAAAAAAGGGAACGTCGCTGCCAAGCTCCGATGCCATTTCAAGAAGACCGGAGAAGTTTAACGGAAAACCGGCCATCTTGTTCATGGCCAAAAGAGCCGCCGCCGCGTCGGAAGAACCGCCGCCAAGGCCGCCGCCTGCCGGGATGCGTTTTTCTACCATTACTTTCAACCCTTTAGAAAAGCCGGTCCTTTCCCTGAACAGGCAGATACATCGATAAATGATGTTTTTTTCAACGGGAAGGTCAAAATTAAGCCCTTTCATGGCTATTTCCGCTGTTTTTTCGCCTTCTACAAGCTCAAAATGCAGGGTATCGCCAAAATCAAGGGTAAAAAAGATACTTTCAAGGTTATGAAAACCATCCTGACGCTTGTCCATAACCTCAAGATGAAGGTTTACTTTGGCGGGGGCCGGAACGGTAAGCTTTTCTTGCGAATTATACATCAGGGACAGACTAGCATAAAAAAAAAATTAAATAACCAGTTGACAAGCATATAATTCCTCCCTTATGTTTCTAGGGGGAGGCTTTTTTGCCTCACACTCAGTTTAGATTCAAGAAAAAAAGACAATTTTCGAGGGAGAACATTATGGTTCTGAACGGAGCTACGGAACATGAAGAGTTGACGCTGATGCCCGTTGACGGTTTTGACGCCGCTTGCGAATCTGAGGACAACTCATTGCCGGTTTTCATCTTTAGTGACGATGATGATGTCGATGACGAAGACGATTTCGACGACGAAGACGATTTTGACGACGAAGACGACAGCTATGATGACGATGAAATTGATGAAGATGAAGATGACGACGATTATGACGATGAAGACGACGATGAAGATGACGACTACGATGAAGATGATGAAGATGATGATTGGGGTGATTTTGACGAATAAAATGCGTGTACGCCGATCCGCCTGCCTGAGGCTGTCAGTCTAAACTGAGGCTTTCAGGCGCGAATTGGAGCCCAGAGCCTTTCAAGTTCGTAAAATTCCCTTACGCGGGAAGTCATCAGGTGAATGATAATTGAACCAAGATCGATCAAACGCCATTCATCATCCGCGCTTTTTCGGGAACTGCCCAGTATATCAATTTCTTTTTCAGCGCAAAATTCTTTTATGTGCCGCTCAAGGCCATCCATGTGCGCGATGCTTGACACTGTGGCAATTAAAAAAAAGTCGGTCCAGTTATTAATTTCACGAAGATCCAGCATAGAAATGTTCTGCCCCCTGTGTTCCCTCAACAATTCCGACAGGGAAGCCGCCTGTGCAGATACAGAGGCTTCAGTTTCCGGTAACATATCTTCCATCAAAGTCCCTTCCAATGATCAATGTTAAATCCGCCTTGTATTCAAAATCCTGAATATCGCCGGCCTCAAACTCCTCAGGCGTTGTCAGATCGCGCCGTATATTGCCGCAGCGGATAAGCTCGGCAAGATCTTTGACCATGATTTCATCCGCGTTGCGATTAATAATTTCCGTGCTTTCATAATCATTGTTATCCGCGTTACTGATTGAAATTACATCATAGCCGAAACTCCGCAGCATTTCCGCTGTCCTTCCGGCAAGGCCGTTAATCGCGGTTCCGTTTAAAACTTCGATTGTAAGGGATCTTTCATTAAAATAATCATCAACTTCACGGGTAAGCGTTCCCAGCGTTTGACGCACAACTTCTTTAACAAGGTTGCCGTCCCAGTGCGGGATAACAAGCATCTGTCCCGATACTTCGCGGAAATTTCCGTCTACAGATCTGATATTTGTGCGATCTGTGTCTATGTATACAAATTCATCAAGGAGAAGCATCAATGTACGCTGGTTCATGTTGGTTTTGAAAAACGAATAGTACAACTTTGCCGCGTCGGGATTTTTAAGCCTTTCGTTCATCTGTATCTGCCGGTTAAAAAAGCCGATAAAGAAACGCTGCCTGCGAAACACTTCCATTTCCCGCTCTTCATAATCCAGGCTGTATGTCGCGTAAACGCTTGCCTTGTCGCCGTCAAGAACCGTCATGCCGGAAGGAAAAAGTATGATTTTGCCGTCTTCCATGTGCGACACGGCGGAAGGAATAAAAATCTGCACGCCCTCAAGCAGATCGACCAAAGACACAAGGTTTTCTTTTGTAATGACAATGGAAAAATTTATATCAACTCCAAGTAGTTTTTCTATCTCATTTTCATAACTGCTTATCCTTGAAGGATCATAAACCATGTCGATTCGATCAACGCGGTTGATCCTTGTTAATAAAAGTCCAAGCTCTCCCGGTATATCAAAAATGGCGGCGCGCCGCGTCGCGGGATAGTACATTAAAACGTATGTGCTAAGGGGTTTCTTTTCATCCTCAATGATAAAGAGAACGTTGATTACCCGGTTGGCGGAAAGAGCGTCCTCTATAGGATTGCTGCGGAAGGTTAAAACAGCAAAGGTAATTCCCACAGCAATTATTATTATAATTAAAACGAGCAGAAAACGCGAAGCGTCAATTTGGGATAATCTCAAGCGTTTTTTCCCTCCATCCTGGCAAGCAGCCGTAAAGTATCTTCCGACAGTTCCAGTTTTTTTGACTTCAGCTTGCTTATTGTCCTGTTCAGCACGGCTAAAAGAATGCTGTCAAGCTCATCTTCATGGCACATTTTCCTTAAAGCGGGATCGATGTTTCTTGATACTTCTGTTTTATCGGCAATGTAGATCACCTTCGCGAGGGCTCCCATATTCTCGCTTCCCGACGTATGAACAGCCACAGCCTCAAGCACATCTTTATTATTAATGCAGAAACTCTCCTTGAGCAATACCGCCGCCGCCCTGCCGTGGAGAAGATTTAATTTGCCCTTTTCAATTTCCGTAATTTTCCCGCCGTCCTTTTCCGCGAGTTTTAACATTTGTTTGCCATCTATCTGCTTCGCCAGATCATGGGCAATTCCCGCAAGGTAACCGGCCTGTGGATCCAGACCGAAGCGGCGGCAAAGTTCCCGCGCAAGGAGCGCCGTATTCTTTGAATGGAGGAATCTCTCCTTACTGAGCGCCCGAAGAGCCGCTGCCTCAATGCGCAGGATATTTTCCTGAGTGCAGTCCTCGCTCAAAGGCGGGCGCGAGTATCCATAAAGCTGTTTGTCCTCAATTATTGCCCTAACCCCTGAAGGCACAAGAGAACGCCAGCCGCCTCCCTCTTTTATCATCCGCCTTACGTCGTGCGACGAAATATTCATCACCTCGTTGTCAATAATCTTATGCGCGAACGGATAATCAACAGGGGCGGAATTAAGCCTTCGGGCGACGACAATATCCGCCAGTTTCAGAAGCTTTTCGCTTTTGTGCCATTTGGGAAAATCCCCGGCAAGGTCGTCGCCTATAATAAGCGACGGCTTACCCGAAGGCATATAGCGGGCGATAATATCTTCTATTGTGTCTACGGAATAAGAAACTCCTTCTCTTCGTATCTCACAATCGTCAAGAGCCAAACGCCCGTCGCCGCAGACAGCCGCCGCAAGCATTGTCAGCCTGTCGTCCGCGCCGCTTTCCATACCTTCCGCTTCAAGTTTAAACGGGGAGCGGTACGCAGGTATCAAAACTACCATGTCAAGTTTCAGGGTAACAAGCGCCTTGTCTGCAAGGAAAAGGTGTCCCAGATGAACAGGATTGAAACTGCCTCCCAATATCCCAAGTTTCATTCTTCTTCTCCTTCAAAGTCATTTATTTCATCTTCGCTGTCATTTTCGCTTTCCGCTTCCTGCACGGAAGTAAGCCGCAGAAACGCGCGGGAAAGTTCCTCAATGCCGTCTCCCGAAAAAACCGAAATGCCTGTTACTTCTTCTTCGGGGTATTTTGCTCTAAGTTCGGCGAGGCGTTCTGTTGTTTCTTCCAAATCGGTTTTTGTTCCTACAAGCAGCCGCTTTTTTTTCGCAAGCTCTGTGGAAAAGGAATTAAGTTCGTTAAGCAAAATGTCAAAGGCTTCAAGATAATTGTCGCCTGAAAGATCGATAAGAAAGGCGAGAGCCTGCGTACGCGAAATGTGTTTGAGAAAGCGGATACCAAGCCCTGCGCCGCCTGACGCGCCCTTGATGAGGCCGGGAATGTCGGCGATGATAACGTCCCTGTCCCCTGAGGTCAGCACTCCAAGATTTGGGATTTTTGTAGTGAAGGGATAGGCCGCTATTTTTGGCCTTGCGTTTGTAAAACGGTCAAGGAGGCTTGATTTTCCCGCGTTGGGAAAACCCACAAGACCGATGTCGGCCATTATCTGCAATTCAACCTTGAGTTTAACGTTCTGACCCTGTTTTCCGCCCAGTGCTTTGCGCGGCGCCTGATTCACGGAAGATTTAAAGTGGATATTGCCCCATCCTCCGTTCCCGCCCCTTAAGAAGCGGAAATCATCCGTGTTACGCGAAAAATCACGTATCAGCTTTCCGGTTTCCGCCTCGCGAATGAGAGAACCCGGCGGCAGTGGAATGATTACGTCGGCTCCGTTGCGCCCATAGCGTCCCCAGTTTTCACCATCGCGTCCGTTTTCAGCCTTGAAAGAATGTTTGTAGCGCAGATGAGCAAGAGTACGCAGATTGCGGCGGACTGTGAACACAACATCCCCTCCCCTGCCTCCGTCTCCGCCAGAAGGGCCGCCCTTAGGGACGTACTTTTCCCTGCGGAAAGCCGCGCATCCGTTGCCTCCCGAGCCTGAGGAAACCTCAATTACCGCTTCATCCGCAAATTTTTCCATGTTAACAATTAAATTATCTCACACGGAGACGCAGAGCGGTTGTATAAAAATGTTATTTATCCTGTACTACCGAGGCCAGTTTGCGGCCGCGGCGCTGGTGAAAGGTTACTTTTCCGTCGGCAAGCGCGAAAAGCGTGTAATCGCCGCCGCAGCCGACATTGTCGCCGGGGTGGATTTTTGTTCCTCTTTGGCGGGCTATGATGGTTCCGGCTTTGACAACCGAGCCGTCCGATGTTTTTATTCCAAGATACTTGGGATTGGAATCCCTTCCGTTCTTCGCTCCGCTTCCGCCGCGTTTCCTTGCCATAACAAATTCCTCTTTTACGCCGCGTGAGCGGCGAATTTAATACTCCTCAATTAAAAACCGAAGTTTTTAACTGTTAATTTACAATTTTTGGGATATTCCTGAGCGACGGATTTCAGTCCTTCTATCAGGAAAATCCCCGCGGCGAAAAGAAAATCCTTTCCATCCGCGTTATAATCGGCTTCCAGCCACATCTGTCCCTTTTCAGGCGCGCCGCCCCGCAATGTAATGCCATTTTTGCCTGAAAGGACGCTTAAAGCCGTCCTCATTAAAACAGAAACGGCGGCGCAGACAATATCGGTTCCGGTTTTTCCGGCCCCGGAATGACCCGACGCCCTGCAGGCTCTCAATGTCCCGTCGCCTTCCACAAGCGCTTCTATTTCAATCAGGCTGATACCTTAATTTCGTGCGGTTGAAAACTGCACATTAAAATAAAACATGAAACATTGTTTCATGAAATGTCCCCAATTTTGATAATCGAGTATTGCTGACGGTGCCCCTGTTTTCGACGGTAATCTTTCTTGGGTTTGTACTTAAAAACAATGATTTTATCGTCTTTTTCGTGGGATTCAACCGTAGCGGACACTTTCGCGCCTTCCACATAGGGACTGCCTACTTTTACAGAATCGCCTGAAACCAAAATAACCGTATCAATATTAATCGCGGTTCCGGGCTCGGCGTCAATTCTGTCAACTTTTAAAAGGGAGCCTTTCTCGGCCTTGTACTGTTTTCCCTTAAATTCAACCAAAGCGTACATCATCTTCTCCAAAATTAATCAATTAGCTTAAATATATATCTTAATCAGGAAAAATAGTCAAGGGGGGAACCTTCGCCCTTTGGGCTCGGTTGAGGTTCAAGAGGGACGCTAATCCCCTACCAGCAGCCGGCCTACATTGTACAATTCGCTCATTTGCGTATGAACAGGCGGGCGCTCGCCGGAATTTTTTTTGTCGAATTCCACTAAATTCAGGAATAATTCGTTCAAAAGATCCGCCCAGACCTGTAAATTTGAGGAAAAATTACTGACAGCCATATCACGGAGTATTTTATCGGCTCCGCCTGAAGGGATAGCGTTCATTTTGCTCTTTATATTGGATTTATTGCGGGCAACTTCCACAAAACGGGCGCACGCGGCTATTTGCCGGTACAATTCGTCCAGATGAAAACCCTGATAACGGTACAATTCCATCTTTTCGGTAAGAACTTCGATCATGTCCCATGTGCTTTTATCAACCTGAAGCTGCAATAAAACGGGACGTAGAAACCGGTTGGAAATATTTGCGCGGTAATGCTCGCCTATTTTTTCAATAAGCCTGATTACCTGAGCGTCTTTAATACGATCCAAGAATTCCTCCTTGACTATATTACCATTGAAACAACAGATTGACAAGCGTACATGCGTTAAAATACACTGATTCATGCGCATATACATTACCTGCGTTCTTGCGCTTTCCGCAGCAATGATCTCCTGCACAGGAAACAGAACGGCGCAAATATGGACCGACCGTGGCGAATTTGCATTTTACGGCGAATATTTCAATACTGTGCAGAATCAATACAAGGTTGCGGTAAAATATTTCCAGTCTCCGGGCGCGGAATTGGCAAGATCGGGTTCCACGCCGGATATTATAGTCGGGAGCTGGCTTAAAAACGCCTCTACGGGAACATATTATAAATCAATTGATAATTTTTTCGGCGCGAAAAAACTTTCAAGAAGCGTATTCTATCCCCGGCTTTTGGCCTCCGGCAGAATAGATCGAAACCAGTACCTCCTGCCCGTATCGTTCAATATACCCGCGTTAATTTTTTCAAAAGACAGAGAGAGGGAATTGTCCAACCAATTTACCATAAATTTTGACGAAATAAAGGATTTAAGCGGAAAATTCAACATTATTAGCAGGGAAGCGTATACAAGGATGGGGTTCTCTCCGCTCTGGAGCGACAGATTTTTGCTTACTGCGGCTGTTCTGTCAGGCTCGTCGTTCATGGAAGCGCTTCCTCTTGCATGGGATGCGCAGGCTCTGGACAGTTCAATGGACTTTATATACAAATGGACAAATGAAATAAACACCAACCACCAGGCCGAAGAAGATTTTGCGTTCAAATATTTTTTTGAGCCGCCGCAAAAGCTGATTCAGTCGGGACGAATACTTTTTTCGTATACGGAAAGCAACGCGTTTTTTACATTGAGCCAGGACAGCAAGAACGCCCTTGATTTCCGGTGGGTTATGGAACAAAACATGATTCCAATTACGGAAGATGTTGTTTTTTTGGGAATACCAAAAAGGGGAAAGGCGCAAAGGGCGGCAAGAGCTTTTGTTCAGTGGTTTTTTCGTATAGAAAACCAGCGCCTGCTTCTGGAATACAGCAAAGCCAATCAGATAAACGATACAGTTTTTGGCATCTGCGGCGGTTTTTCCGCGTTAAGCCTGGTTACAGAGCAGATTTTCCCGCTTTTCTACCCTGAACTGCTTGGCCGTATGCCGCCGCCTGAATTCCTGATACCGCCTAACGTTCTCCCGGAAAACTGGACCCTCATAAAAGAACGCGTCATTTTCCCCTACCTTCACGAACGCGCCCGTAAAGAAAGCGGCGAAGAAATCTACCCGCTTGAGAACCGGCTCTCAGACTGGATCAGAATGAACCGTTGAAAAAAGTATAAAAAAACCGACATTTCTTCCGATATTGATAACAGGAGATTATCAATATGGATATCGGAGCGGTTACACATCATGCCTTCCCAAGCATAGGTTACGCGATAAGCGCCGCCGTTGNCGG
>JGI24698J34947_10000888_pt1 | contig 15150 bp, 15 predicted proteins | sample TergutMp193P3_FD_34947 | JGI IMG/M metagenome (IMG submission 34947) | reverse complement strand
ATACTAAAAGCCGCGAGAACCAGTACTGCCGTTAGGCGATGGATTGACGGCATTGACTCGGTTACTGGCTGGAATTGGCGGAATATTGCGGCTTCCGAAAGCAGGAGCTATCATTCGTATGGGGTGGCGATAGATATCCTTCCCAGATCACTTGGGGGGCTGGCGACTTATTGGCGCTGGACCGCCGAATCTTTTCCTGATTGGTGGGCTGTTCCCTATTCCAGGCGTTTTCACCCCCCGGACGAAGTGATCGAAGCTTTTGAGTTGTTTGGGTTTATCTGGGGAGGCAAATGGCGTTTCTTCGACACCATGCATTTTGAATACCGCCCGGAGATTCTTGTCCTGAGTGGGATGGAGCAGATGGATCTTCGGGATCTAAGGGACTGATCTCCAAAAAATACGCCTAAAAGCGACAGCATTCTCGCTACCGGTTGTTTGTGCAAAGGGGAAAAACGTTGGATAATTACCGGCGTTGTGAAGCATTTTTACAGGAAGGCCGGTTGCTGATGAAAGTACCCGTGAAAGGAAAGAACATAAGAACTCTGTTTAGTAGAAACCTGAAACGCCTTCGCGGCATGGCGAATTTGTCCCAGGTTAATTTGGCCGCCGAAGCCGGTCTGACGCATAACTTCATAAACGATATAGAAAGTGGAAAGAAATGGGTTTCCGCCGCAACAATAGAAAAGCTCGCAATTGCCCTCAAGGCGGAACCTTACCAGTTCTTCATCTCCGATACCAAATGGGACGACAGGGGGGCNGANATATTTGCCCTTTACCTTAACGACTTCCAGGACTCGTTCGAGAAAATGGTCGATGAATACCGCGATCGCTTCCTTCCGGAAAACCCAAAACCAACCGGAAAAAATTAGGCTACCTGGCCCAGAAGGGATTTAAATTCCTTTTCGTCAAGGGTCTCTTTTTCCAGCAGCGCCTCCGCGACAATATCCAGAACACCGCGCTGCTTCTCCAGAATGTCTTTCGCTTTCGCGTATTCGGTATCGATGATCCTGGCGATTTCTTCGTCGATATATTGCTGGGTGCTTTCGGCGTATTCGCGCTGGAAAGACGGCTCGTGCCTTTCCTGACCCGCNATGCCAAAGGCCCGTGATGTNAGGGCNACATGGAGAAAACGCTCGCTCATGCCGTAGTCGGTTATCATCTTGCGGGCTATGTCTGTTGCTTTTGTCAGATCACTGGCGGCGCCCGTTGAATATTCGCCGGAGATCATCTCTTCGGCAATGCGGCCTCCAAGGAGGATATCTATCTTCCCGAGCAGGTCGGATTTGGTTACTGTAAAGCGGTCTTCCAGCGGGAGCTGCATGGTGTAGCCCAGGGCAAAGCCCCTGGGGATGATCGAAATTTTTTGAACGGGGTCGGCTTTAGGCGTAAAAGCGGCGACCAGGGCGTGGCCCGCTTCATGATAGGCGGTGAGTTTCCGCTCCTCAGGCTTAAGTACCCTTGTCTTTTTCTGNAANCCGGCGACGGTTTTCTCGATGGCCTCGTTGAAGTCTACCTGGGCTACCATTTTCCGGCCGGCGCGGACTGCGAGCAACGCCGCCTCGTTTACGATGTTGGCGAGGTCCGCGCCCGAAAAACCCGAGGTTATCCTCGCGACGGCCTCAAGGTCCACGTTCGTGTCCAGCTTTACGGGTTTCGAATGTATAAGCAGAATCGCTTCACGGCCCTTTAAATCGGGCCTGTCCACGAGGATCTGGCGGTCGAAGCGGCCAGGCCGAAGCAGCGCCGGGTCCAGCACATCAGGCCGGTTCGTCGCAGCCAGGATGATAAGCCCGGAGGTTCCGTCGAAACCGTCCATCTCCACAAGAAGCTGGTTCAGGGTCTGTTCCCTCTCGTCGTTGCCCCCGACGATGTTGTTCATCCTGCTCTTGCCGATGGCGTCAAGCTCGTCGATAAAGATAATCCCGCCGCCTTTGTCCCTTGCCTGCTTGAACAGATCGCGCACCCGCGCCGCCCCCACGCCGACGAACATCTCGACAAACTCGGCGCCGGATATCCTAAAGAAGGAGACGCCGGCTTCTCCCGCCACGGCGCGCGCGAGGAGGGTTTTCCCGGTACCCGGCGGCCCCACGAGCAGCACCCCCTTGGGAATCTTGCCGCCTATCTCCGTGTATTTTCGCGGGTTCTTAAGGAAGTCCACCACTTCCATGAGTTCTTCCTTGGCCTCGTCCACGCCTGCGACATCGCCGAAGCGCGTCCCGATGTCCCCTTCCGCCACGATGACCGCCTTGTTTTGCCCCACCGAAAGGACGTTGCCGCCAACGTTACCCAGGCGCTTCATAAGGAAACGCCAGATGAAAAGGAAAAAAGCGATGGGCAGAACCCAGCTAAAGATAAAATTGAGAATCGCGCTTCCTTCCCTGGAAACCGCGTAATAAGCCACGCCCTTCTCGTCCATGAGCTTGATTATTTCAGGGTCGTTGATGGGCACCGTGCGGTAAACCGGTACAGTCGAATTTCTTTGCTGGAAAACAGTGCCGCCAACATTGTCGCGCCTTTCGGAAGAAGCATAGCCTGTGAAGTAAGAATCGGTGAGTTCAACCCGCCTTATTTCCCCGCTTGAGATTCTCGCCTTGAACTCGGAGAAATCTATGGTGGGATTTACCCTGTGGAGGAACACGTAGTTAAAGAGGCTGAGGCCGATGATGAGTATAACAATATAAATGATGGAAAATTTCCAGCCGCCAAAGGGGTTAAACTCGGGAAGTTTCGGGCCGCCTCCCCCGCCAAAGGGGAACTGTGGTCCTGAGTTCTTCTTCTGTTTTTTATTGTCCTGGGGGTCATCAAACCCGTAACTGCTCATAAGTTTACTATCTGTTATTAAACAAAAAATAACAAGGGCATACAGATGTCAAATAATAGGGGAGTAGGCTTTTTCCTGACGGGCGTACCCTAGTCCCCAATCCCTGATCCCTAGTCCCTACTTAAAAATCCCACTCCCCGCTGAATGAACCGGTTCTGCCGGCGTAAGACAGGTTCGTCTCCGACCCGGCGGTGGACTCCTTGCGCTTTGTGACTCTGCTGCCGGAGTAATAGGCATACACCGCATGGCCGCTTTCTTTTTCCGCAATACCGCGGCTGTTACTTACCACATTGCCGATCCTCCGGTCGCTGTTATAGCCCGTAATGGTTCCGCCGGTTTTGGTAAATATTCCCTCCACAAATGTCCCGCCGCCGTTATTTTTTGCGGTATTGCCGGAGATGTTTCCTCCGCTCATGGTAAAGGCAGTGTTAAGGGCAACCGATACCCCGCCGCCATTTGTGCCTGTATTTCCGGCGATGAAACCATTGTTCATGACAAAGGTTCCTTCGCTGCTGACACCAACCCCGCCGCCGCCGTATCTTGCGTAATTACTGGAGATGGTTCCGCCGTTCATGATAAAGTTCCCGATTCCAGATGCTGAACCGGAGGAGCCGCGCGCGTTAGTCGCAGCTACCCCGCCGCCGTCCCTTTCGGAGATATTGCCTGAGATAGATCCGCCGCTCATGGTAAAGGTTCCGTATAACACCGCCACGCCACCGCCGCTGTTCCTTGAGACGTTGCCGGAGATAGTCCCCCTGCTCATGATAAATGCCCCTTTTTCAAGTACCGCCACGCCGCCGCCGTTGCTTGCATTATTATTGGAGATGGTTCCGCCGTTCATGGTGAAAGATCCCCCCGACACCGCCACGCCGCCGCCGTCAATTTGTGCGGAATTACCGGAGATAGTCCCGCCGTTCATGGTGAAGGTTCCTTCTACCCACACCCCGCCGCCAGAGTTTTCTTCTGTGGTATTGCTGATAATAGCCGCGCCGCTGTTCATTTGAAGCGCCCCACCGGATCTTATATAAACCAATGCATTAGAGTTGAAGCCACGGCCCCGCAGGGTAATATTGTCCAGAACCAGGGTAACACCGGTCCTTACCTGAAACATATTTCCGTTGTTAGAAAGTGTTATCATTCGGTTTGCGCCTGAACCCCTCAGGGTTATGGTGATGTTGTTCTTGCCGCTGTACTCAAACCTCTGGTTGGGGCCAATGATTTCATCGACGCTTACATCAAGAACATAGTTGCCGTCGCTCTCCGCGTTGATCTTGAGCCAGTCCAGTTTCTCCACAAGGGTACTTCCCGGAACGTTGTAGCCGCTTGTTGTTCCGTTGTCGCAGGACGTAAATGCCAGAAGTAACGGCATTGCCAAAAACAAAAATACACGCTTTGCTTTCATAAAAGCTCCTTTGCGACTTTTACGATTTTATCATACCGTAACCGGGCTTGTCAAACTTATGCAAGTATGAAAAAACAAAGATATGCTATACACCCGGCGAAAACTCTACGAAGACCTCTTTGGGCCAAACGCGCTCGCCATCGCCGGCCTCGTCATTATGCCCGCCCTGCTCTTCAACCCATCTACCCTGCTTCGGATCCTCCTGTTCCTGTTCTTCTGGTTCCTTGCCGCTCTTGCGGGCAAAAAAAACAACCCCTTCCTCACACTCCTTGTCATTCTTGGCATCGTCGCGTTCAACCTCATCGTCCCTTACGGGCGCGTTTTATTTACCGTTGGGCCAATCAAAATCACCCAGGGCGCCCTCACTGCGGGCATCCACCGCGCCGTCACCCTCGAAGCCCTTATCATGCTGTCGCGTCTCGCGATTCGCCCTGATCTCAGGATTCCCGGCCTTTTCGGCAGCCTGATAGGTGAATCGTTTCGCGTCTTTGCCCTTCTTATGAACCAGAAGCGTCGTGTCACAAGTAAAACCCTCATCGCCGACATCGACAGCCTGTTGTTCGAGTTAAGCGCTGATGCTGTGGAAGCCCATGAGCCTGACTCTGAAAAGGCTTCTGGCGATTGTGCGGATAAACCGGTTAAAACGAAGCCCGCGGGCTATGTTGTTCTTGTCGTTGTGGTGATTCTGTCGTGGGTTCCACTCGTCTGGGCTTTACTTCTCCCAAACGCCTAACTCCTCAAGCGTCCTTGTCACTTCCCTGTCCCAGCCGGCGTTTGCCTTTGGGCTCGCGGGGCTGGGGTGGAGTATCTGCACGGCGGTAAAGGAGCTGCCGTGCCGCGAAGCGACGAGGGCGTCGATGCGTTTCTTCGCGAAAGCGCCGACGCCAATGACCCATTCGGGTTTGAGCAGATCTATTGTGGCGGCGAGGGCGGCGTCGCAAAACCCGAAGAGAAGGGCGGTTTTATCGGCGGGCAGTTTGTCGGGCGTGATGTTCGCGCCGCCTGAATCCATGAAAACGAGGGGGCAGTAGTTCGCCACGAAGTGGTCGCGGAAGAAGTTCGCAGGGGTTCCGAAGCGCTCGCGGAAAAGACCCCAGAGACGGCGGCCTGAGACTTCGGAACGGGTGCAGGCGAAGCCTTCGATAAGGCGTTTCGGGTGTTCGTTTTCGGGCTTGCCGACCGTCTCTTCTATGCCGAGCCAGTCCCGTACAGCGGCGACTTCCCCGAAGGGGACGCCGGTTTGCGCCATGCCCCAGGGCCCCGGATTCATCCCGAGGAAGATCACTTTCTTTGGCGCACCGCCTGCGAGTTCAAGGTAGCGGTTGTGCGGGCGGGCCGCGTAAATAAGGGGATTGTAGACCGTGTGCACCTTCAGCCCAAAGCGTAAGTTTTCGAATCCCGCACAGAGAGCGGTGTTTATCCTTTGCAGTTCGCTGATGGTTTTCCCGGAGTTCAATTCTCTCTCCTCATGCAACAATCCTTCTATCCTTGCACCCCCAGTCCCCAGTCCCTAGTCCCTAGTCCCTATTAAGCGCGGCTTGCAGAGGATCTCGTGTATTTTGGTGTCAAAGACGGAACTGCTGTAGCCGGGTGTGAGAATCGCCGCCGTATCCGCTCCCCGGCCGCTTCCGCCCAGGGCAATCACAGGTTTCCCGTAGGGGATAAGCCCCGCGTCAAGCGCCATCACCGCTATCTCGACGCAGACCTTCGTGCCCTGGCCCAGCATACGCAGGGTGTGGGCGATGATTTCCACCGGATACGCGCCCTGGAACTTGCGGCTTAAGGCGCGTTCAACGCCGCTTAGCGCGTGGGCCGCGACGCAAAACTTCATGCCCTGCTTCTCAAGCACCGCACGGTCTTCATCGGAAAGTTCGTTTTTTCCGCCTTCCTTAAAGCCGTACACATGGGGAACGCAGATCAGCTTCCCGCCGTAATTCTGCTTTCGGCCTTCCTCGGCGAGGGCCCTGGCGGTGGCCCCTGTGTTGGATGCGACGATAATGCACGGAATCTGCCGCTCCACGGCCTCCCGCACGGCGATTTTCACGGTTTCCCCGGTGTTTTCAGGGCCGGGTGAGTTAAAATACATAGCGCCTCCTTTCCGTTGATTTGATGTCCGGTTTGACATCAAGCGGAATAACTATCATACTTGAGCTTAACAATAATTCTAAGCGAGGTAAACATGCCTTATATTAACATCAGCACCAGCCAAAAACTCTCAGGCGCCCAAAGGGAAAAGATTAAAACTGAACTGGGCCGCCTTATCGCCATCATCCCCACAAAGGCCGAGGCGTATCTTATGGTGGATTTTTCCGATGGCAGGACTTTTTACAAGGCCGGGCAGAAAGTCGAAGGCGCCTTCATCGACCTCAGGCTTTTTCACAAATCCGACTTCGAGCCCAAGAAAAAATTCACCGAGGAAACTTTGAAAATGCTTTCCGGTGAAATGGGCATAAAGGAGGAGAATTTCAATCTCACCATCATGGAATTTGACAACTGGGGTTCGGGTGGGACTTTGAAATCGTGATGGCGTTATTCGTCTATAAATAAACTCCGTACGGTCTCAAACTATTCTCCAGTTCTTCTGCGTCTGTAAACAGATGAGTCGTGAGTCCCAGTTTTTTTGCCGTAACAATATTTTCCTCAGAATCATCAACAAAAAAAACTTCCGATGGCAGAACTTTTTCTTTCGATAAGATGAAACGCCAAAATGCCATATCCGGTTTCATGATTCCCATTTGATGTGAAGCATACACTGCGTCAAATATCGAATAATCCCCCCGTTCCTCGTGTTTGCGGTAATGCGCCTCTATCGTATTGGTACCGCAAACCACACGATATCCATTGGCTTTAAGCCGGGTGATTATCGCGGCGGTCTTTTTATCAAAAACCGGATCGAATAGATCGTACCAGGGATCGCCTGAGACAGCAATGCCCGTGCGTTGGGTAAAATTACTCCAAAACCGTTCCGAATCAATTTTTCCCCGCGTAATAGCGGTGATGTCGCTTAAATTATATGTCGATGCTTGAGTATCTTCATAATCTGATGATGTACCTCGAAGAAATTCCCTCTTGCTTATCCCCAGATGAGCAGCTATCGCGCCGGCAATGGACGAGTTCTGTACAACTACGCCGCCCATATCAAAAATGAATAATTTAGTTGGTGACATCATAAAAACCTCTGATTTTTTTACTCCTTTAATATTTTCATTAAATCATTGTTTATATATAGTATTTCTTTTCCTGTTTGTAAATGCGATAAATAATTTTTTTCTTCCAGTTCTTTTAAGTATTTTGATGCTGTTTTCCTGTTGATATTCAACTTTTTAACCAAAAAATCAATTTTTGAATAGGGATTCTCAAATATTATTTCCACCAGCTCCTTTGAGTAAATTTTTGGACATTGTTGTTTTATTTTCTCCAATGTCAATTCAAAGAAACTCTTTATTGATTTTACTTTTTCCAATGTTTGTCTTGACGTTTCTTCTATTCCGCTTAGAATATATATAATCCAGTCTTCCCATACATTTTTTCCCCTGATTTCCCGAAACAAAGCGTAATAAGCGTTTTTATTTTTTATAATGTACGAACTTAAATATAGGATGGGGGTGTCTATATGTCCTTTCAATATTAAATACAGAATATTAATTATCCTCCCTGTTCTTCCATTACCGTCATAAAATGGGTGTATGGTCTCAAATTGATAGTGCAATACTGCCATCTTCCAGAGGCTCTTTTCATCATTGTTCAAATATTTACAAAAATTATCAAGCAAATGACAAATTTCATCATAATCCTGTGGGGGTGTATAAATAATTTCGTTTGTAGTATCATTAACCAATGATGTTCCGGGCAGTTTTCTTATCCCGGCATTGTTTTCGACGATGGTTTCCTGAATTTTGCAGATATCGCCAACACTGATTAAATTCCTTTTTTTTACATTATCGCAGCCTTTGTATATGGCTTCCCTGTAATTAATCACCTCTTTTGTCGCCGAATCAACAGTTGGCATTTTTATTGCCAGTGTTTTATACAATTCATCCTGGGTCGTAACTATATTTTCAATAGCGGAACTTTCTTTTGCCTCTTGTAAGGCTATGGCATTGATCAATATATTTTGATTGGGAATTGTGTAGGCAAATCCTGACAATTCGGCTAATGCCTGCCTTGCCTCTGCTTCTTTTCGCAAAACAGCTTTGGTTTCAATAAGTTCTATATCCGGGGGCAACAAAGGTACTTGGCTTTCAATGTCTTTCATGTCCCAAATTTAGCACTTTTTACCCATATTGTCAATACATGGGTATGTTTTTTCAATAATTACCCATGTTGCCAATATATGTCCAAAATTTAGCGTTTTTTACCCGTGTTCCTGAGGGTATAGCGTTAACGTCCCGGTTTCCTTCTTACAGGTATCCTTAGTACGGTTTTTAGTTTTGCTGCTGCCGTTCTTCGAGGGTCAGATAAGTATATTTCATGGTGCCTTCTTTTATCGTTAATGTCGTTTATTAAGCTGTTTTCTCCAATAAATTCCCTAATTAAATCAATTGTTCTTGTCTCGTCATCATACGAACCTATGTGCATACATTGAACGCATAAGCCTTCTTTTGATTTTAGAAATTTCGCATTTTTTGTTTCTATGTTTTTCTTGTTTAATACTTCGCCGCAAGCCCATTTGTATATGTCCCTGTCTACAAATTCTGGTAAACGTATCATTGAAATCCAATTATATTCAGACTTATTTTTTGGGGAAAATTTCTCATTGTTTTCTACCCACCATAAACCTTCCAATGGCGGCACGACATAGTCGAAATAACCATTAAGCCTGGTATTACCCATTTTGCTCATTTTTATTGTAAATTGAATACTGTATAATAGTTGCATTGCTTTGGGATATTCCCCGTCTTTATCATTCGGGTCACCTTTGCCTTCTACAGCGACAAATTGCATTTCGGGAATATCAATTAACATTGGTTTTGTCTTTGGTAAATATAAATCCTTATAGTCCTTTTTGTAATCTTTTGCCATGGGATTCTCCTTTTTAATATGCCAATTACTACAAATCATTTCAAGCGAAAACTTCAACCGCCCCCAATTGTCGTATCCTCAAAACCGTGAGCGTGCCCTCCCCGAAGATCCCTTCCATGAGCTTCCTGTAATCTTCAAGCCTTTCCATTGGGACATACACCTGAATCGTCCCGGCAAACCCGCCGCCATGCACCCGGCACGCGCCTTCACCCCCGAGGAAGTTTTTGGTGAGGGCAAGGGCTAAAGTCATGCCTTGTTCGGCGGGATTTCTCGGAGAGTAAATGTTTTGCAAGAGTTCCCAGGACGAATCCCCGGATTCCTCTACAAGGGTGAGAAACATTCCCATGGCTTCTACCGGAAGGGCTTTTAATTTTTGCACAACCATCAGCATATCTTCCACCCTGCGGTTCTCGCTAAAAAAGTGGAGCGCCCTGAGTACCGCCCGGTCGCCCACGGCTTTTCGAAGCTCAGGAAGGCGCGTCATCAAGGTTTCTTCGTCAAGCTCCCTCAGCACGGTTTTCCCGAAGAAGGCGGCGACGGCCTTCATCTCCGCCGGAATCGCGGCGTAGTCGGGGGTGAGATCCGCATGACTGCCCCTGGTATTAACGATGCAGAGGGCCAAATCAATGGCGGCGGGATCGAAATTCATTCCCTTTACCCTGGGGTTCTGAAAATCCTCAAAGTCGATAGCCACGACTCCACCGGACGCGCAGGCGGTTTGATCCATGAGACCGCACGGTTTCCCGAAGTAGATGTTCTCAGCCTTCTGGCCCATCTTTGCCAGCTCGAGGGCGCTTCTCTTGCCGTCTGAGTAAAGATTGTCGAAAATCTTGGCGAAGAGAACCTCGATGGCGGCGCTGGAGGAAAGGCCCGAGCCGGACAGGACAAGGTTGCTGGCGTTGGCGGTAAATCCGCCAACCGGCGTGCCCTGCGCCGCGAATTCAGCGGCAATCCCCCGGATTAGGGAGTCGGCATGGCCCTTTTCATCTTCCCGCATCGAAAGGTCGGAGATGTCTATCTTCACGTCAGAATGGCCGACGGAGCGGAAAAAGACCTGCTTGTCCTTGCGCGGTGCGACTACCGCCACTGCGTCCAGTTGAATGGAAGCCGCCAGTACCTTTCCTCGGTTGTGATCGGTGTGGTTCCCGCCAAGCTCGGTACGGCCGGGAACAGAAAACACGCGGAGTTCGCCTGAGGTTTCGGGAAAGTCCTCTCGGGGAAGGTCTTGCAGCTCTTCTATCAGGCGGCGGTAACGCTGCCGCACCGCGTCAACTTCCTCAGCCCCGTAAAGGGATGTAAACAAATCTGTTGAGGCGGGGGAATTCAGGTGATCGAGGATTTCTTTTCCGGTCACTATAGACTCCTGTCCTTTTGATATTGCTTATATTATTGTGATATACTATCAATACGATTGCAATATAAATTCGCTGTCAATGATACGAATCAAGGAGACGATATGAATTACGAAGGATTCGACGCGTATGAGAAATCTATAAACGAGGAGGGATCGATCCATGTTTTTAATGGGGGAGTATCGCCTCTTCTCGCCGTTTTTATGGCCAAAGAAGACGGTGAGGATTTTCTTGTTGTTCAGGGATTGGATTCCGGCTTTGAGGGGGAAGAACTACCGGACGGAAAACTGAAATGCCCCCTGAGCCACAAAAACGCGGTTGCTTTGAGGGCGCACTTTCCCTTTACCGCCCCTTCACGGGTACTTGGCAAGGAACGCAGTTTCGGCGTGGGTGACCGGCTGGGCATTGCCGCACCTGGGCATATCAGGCTCTTTGAGAAATACGACGCCTACCCGGTGCTTGCCCAGCAGTCCATCCGGGAGTTGAACCTCACCAACCGCACTTACGAAGACGTGCTGGACGCGGTGACTTTCGCGGTTTTCCGGGAGGGTTTCAAAAAGGGCTGGGGCGCGGACGGAGATCACCTTAAAACCACGAGTGACGTTGAATACGCCCTTTCCCTCGGCTTTACCATGATCACGCTGGATTGCTCGGAGCACATCAATAACAATGTGACCGATGAGAATGCGCCTCCCTTGCCCAAAAGCTACGCCGCCAAATACCTGGGAAAGGAGTTCGATATAGGCGAGGGCGTGCGCCTCTCTTTCACCGAGGGGGAACTCAAAAAGATCGTGGCGGTGTACGGGAAAGCCATCGCCTTTGCCACCGATATGTACAAAAAGTTTTTCAGCGATGGGAAGTACAAAGCGGATTTTGAAATTTCGATTGACGAGACCTCCACGCCGACCACGCCCCTGCAACATTATTTTGTCGCGAGGGAATTGATCGATGCGGGCGTTTCCTTCGCCACAATGGCGCCTCGGTTCTGCGGGGAATTTCAAAAGGGGATCGATTACGTTGGCGACCTTGTACAGTTCGAGAAGGAGATTAAGGTCCACGCGGTTATCGCACGGCACTTCAAATACAAGCTCTCGATTCATTCGGGTTCGGATAAATTCACCGTGTTTCCATACATCGACAAGGCTACGAGGAATATTTTCCATGTCAAAACGGCCGGAACCAACTGGCTTGAGGCCATGCGGGTTGTCGCGCAGGGGGACCCCGCCCTGTACCGTGAGGCGCACAAATACGCCCTTGAAGCTTTTGACGAGGCGAGGAAGTATTACCATGTGACGACTGACCTCAACAAGATTCCCGATGTGGATAAACTTTCAGACAAGGATCTGCCCGGCCTTTTTAACCAGAATGACAGCCGCCAGCTCATTCATATAACCTACGGCCTCATCCTGACCAAAAAGAACGCCGACGGCAGTTTTACCTTTAGGGACCGGCTCTACAAATTCTGGAAGGATCACGAGGAAGACTACGCCCAGGCGCTGGAAAAACACATCGGGAAACACCTGACGGAGCTGGGCGTGAAAAAAGGTTAGGTGAAATAGTATGGACAAAAAGAAACCGCAACAAAAAACCCTAAAAGACGCGGCGGCTTACCTAAAAGCTATAATCCCCGCGAACATACCTGAATCATACACACTCAAACCGATGTTTAAAAAAGTTTCAAGCGAAGAAAACATACGCAGGGGAATTCTCGCTTACAGGGATTTCCTCTATTTATTATGCGACCGTTTAATCGATGATGGCAACCTGTATGACAAGCCTGTGAAAAACACTGGCTCCCATTTAAGTCTGGAAGTAAGATTCCCATTATTGTACAATATCAATAATGTCTTATTTAAAATAGGGTTTCATGGCAAGCTTGCTGACAACCATGATTCGCTGATACTTCGTGATCCGCAATTATTAAGCAGCTCCGCAATGAGAGAAGGCGGGTGTGGTAAATCAAACCTTTCTGCCGTAAAAGTAGTTGAGGCATTAAAATTTCTTGCAGATTGCGGTTTTTGTTTCGACGGCATTGAATTGGATATGGCAAAACCAATATTGTCAGAACTTGCAAAGCTCGAAGTAACATATCCCGATAATCCCGCTGTGCTGACAGGTATAAAGGTCATGGCGATTGCCCAAAAAGAGCTTCGTACAAAAAATAACCACGAAATTTTTCAGTGGTGCGATTATAGGGTGCTGATGGCGGAAGAACCTGATGCGGCTTCCCGCTTGAATGATTTTGCCCATTCGCTGCCCGTAAAGATTCAGGATTTTGTGCTGAAAATGAATAGGCATTGGTTAGAGGCGGGATTGATTTGTAATCCGTCGTATTGCGGTATCGACCTTGGGTTTCATTACTTTCATAAAAAAAACGAAGTATGTTCTTTTTTCTCATCGCCTGTTTCCGGTTATCGGCTTATGATTAAGGCGCAAAATACCCAAAAATATCCTGACACAATCAAAGGTTTTCCCCTGCCCCTTCAGGAAAAAATCGCCAGGGGATATGGCTGCAATCCGAAAAAATTTGGCGAACCCTGCCAAAATGGTTGTCATGGGTTTAGCTTTTCTTTGGATGATTCGGCGCTTAAATTAGCCAAGGAAATAATGATATGGATAGATAAAGAGCTGTCTTGTTTGCAGAGGAAATGAAATGGAAAAAATGTATTTTGAAAAAACGCTGAAGGATCACATACTCAATGCTTCTTTAAAATCTATTAATAAAGAAGAAGCGCCCAGGCCCGACCTTGAGGGAATGCGTATCTTTGATGAACCTCTTTTTGGTTACGCCTACGCGGGCGATCCTTTTTTTACGGAAGCAAAAAAACCAGAGATAATCGGCGCTCATTTTATGGCCCCCGAGGAATGGCTTCCGGGGGCAAAGACGGTGATCTCAGTTTTTCTTCCCTTTACGGCGCGGGTCAGAGAAGCCAACCGGCTTGATATGACATGGCCGGCGTACGAATGGCTCCTGGCCAGGACTGAAGGCCAGGCTTTTCAGTTAAAAATTTGCCGCTTTGTGGAAGATTTGCTGAAAAAAGAAGGCTTTGCAAGCCTGAGTCCAATGATCGATCCCCGTCTTTCTTCCAAAAGCTCATTAACAAATGACAAAACCGAACAGGGCTTTTATACGACCAACTGGTCTGAACGGCATGCCGCGTTCGCCGCGGGCCTTGGGACCTTCGGACTTTCCAAAGGGCTCATCACGCGCAAGGGCGTTGCGGGCCGTTACCTCAGCATCATCACCAGCGCCCAATTTGAGCCTACTGAACGTCCATACAAGGGCGTGTACGACTATTGCAGCTCTTGCGGCGCCTGTGCCGCCAACTGTCCAGTCGGGGCCATCTCCAAAGAAAAGGGAAAACTCCATTACCCCTGCTCCGAGTTTCTGGCCTCTGTGAAAGCAAAGCACGGCCCATACTATGGCTGCTGCGGCAAGTGTCAGGTAAAAGTACCCTGTGAGGACAAGGCGCCCGGCGCAGGGCTATTGTAAATATGCAAGATCGTATCTATAATATAAACACTATTGAACACAGCAGGAGGATAATATGCCGGAACCCGCAAAACGCGACCCTAAGGCGCCGAAGTTTCTTGAAATAACCATAAAGGACGGTGATGGCAAAGTCTGGTCTACTCTCTATGCCCACGAAAAGGAATTTTCCACCGGCTCTGTCGGGTTTTTCGCTTCCGAGAAAATCACCAACCCCGAAAGCGTGGAACGCTACCAGTCAAGTTTGAGTTTCACCCTCATAGGCTCCAAACCCGGTAAGTAAGCAAGCCTGGCTTAATAATTCTATAAGACTCCCTCGCAATGGTATGGTGGTGGTATCTTCGCAGGAGGATGGTATTACAATGCAATTCAGGTTGTATACGGATGTACATGAGTTTTACAATGATACATATGATGTACTGATGCGTCATGAAGCACAAAATTTGATTCCTCTTGGTAATTTAATAATTGGGCATGAAGGAAAAGACAAAACAGACTGGCGTGACCCTGTAAATTGGCTTATGGCAGCTATTTCGGATGCCAAGAGCATACAACTTACCGCCATAATGACACCGCCTCACAATATAACGCTTTATGCAACAGACAACATAATTAAACCGGAAGCTATAAACTGTCTGATAGAAGGATTGAAAGATCATGAAATTCCGGGTGTGATGACTGAAAAAACCCTTGCGGAATATTTTGCCAAAGAATATACCTCGCGCAAGGGAATTACCTTTAAAACAACGATGAACCAGCGTATATATGAACTTACGGAAGTAAACCAGGAAGTAAAAAAAGCTGGTATTGCCCGGTTACTGGGCGAAAAAGATATGCACTTTTTTCCATACTGGGTTGAAGCATTTTATGCAGCGGAAAGTTATGGCAAAAAAGAAATGTTCATCCCGCAAGACGCGGAACCTTACCTTTACCGTATAGCATCGAAAAAATTCTATATTCTAGAGGACAATGGGATACCCGTCTCTATGGCTGGATATACAAGGGAAATGCAATCAGTAATTGGCGTGGCGTTTGTATATACCCCTCCGTATGAACGCANGAA
>JGI24698J34947_10000887_pt1 | contig 15152 bp, 10 predicted proteins | sample TergutMp193P3_FD_34947 | JGI IMG/M metagenome (IMG submission 34947) | reverse complement strand
AAGCGATCAAGCAGACAATCAGGGTTTTAGAAAAGGTGACAGTCACCTTTTTAAGCTATGATCTATGATATCTGACCTTTAAACGGTGACTGTCACCTTTTACCGGGTGAGATGACGTGAGCCACCGGATGGCGGCGTTAAATAAATTCCTATCTTTCGGATTGCTGCGAAAGCAGCTTCCTTGCGGTCTGAAGGGCCGTATGGAGAATTCCCTTTTGTTTGTAAACTTTGATTGTCTTTTTGATCGCTTGGTAATCTGATATAGTTTTCTGTGCCGCGGGGAGAGGGGAGCCATTCGGGCAGCATCGGTTTGCGTACGATAAGGTTTCACCTTCAAAGGAGTCCATTCCGCTAGCTGCCCGAATGGTTAGCCCTCTCCCGCGGCGGCGGATCAATATATATGGTTACGTTTGCAATCATCCCGACAAATCAGAGTTTGCCGATCTTGTTTGGATGACAATTATGCCGCATAATGGCGGCAATGGAACAGGATATAAACGGCGCCCGACTTAACAAAGCGCGCCTTATCAAAGCCGCCTCTCTTACCGCGCTGTTTGGCAACGTCGGCCTGGCGGTTGTAAAAATCGTGGCGGGTATTTACTCGGGGAGTATGGCCGTTATCGGCGACGGCATAGACTCGTCGGTGGATGTACTCATCGCGGTTATGACACTGTTTGTGGCGCAGATCATATCCAGGCCCGCGGATGAAGGCCACCCCTGGGGGCACGGCAGGGCGGAAACCGTGGCGACTACGCTGCTTTCCTGCATACTCTTTTTCGCCGGAGCGCAGCTTATACTCAATTCCGGCAGAGACATTATTTTCGGCACGGAGCGGGAAGTTCCTTCGATGCCGGCGCTCATCGTCACGCTCGTCTCAATCGCGGGGAAACTGCTTCTGGCCTGGTCGCAGTACCTGTTCGGGAAAAAAGCCGACTCCCCCATGCTCAAGGCAAACGCGAAAAACATGAGCGCCGACGTACTGCTCTCGGCGGGAGTGCTGATTGGGCTCGCCCTTTCGATGTTCTTCAATATCGGCGTTATCGATTCATGGGCCGCGGGTATTGTGGGCCTGTGGGTCATCAAATCGGCCCTCGGCATTTTTACGGAGGCCAACGCGGAGCTGATGGACGGCGGGTCAAACAGGTATTTTTATCAGCAGGTGTTTGACGCGGCGAATTCGGTTGCTAAAGCCGAAAAGCCCCACCGTGTGCGCATGCGGCGCATTGCCGGACTCTGGGACATCGACATCGACATTGAGGTTCCGCCTAATATAACCGTCACCGAAGCGCACTGGATTTCCTACAGGGTTGAAGAAGCCATAAAGACGCGGGTGGAGAATGTATACGACATCATGGTCCACGTTGAACCGGCTGGAAACGAGGAGAACGAGGGGTTCGGGCTTTCGGAGAAGATCCTGGAAAACGGGAAGCCGGAATAAACCATACAGGAAAACCAAAAGACCATCTCACAGAAGCGGAAGGAGCAGGCGAATCTTTCTAGCTTTTGTTTTTAAGAAATTTGCCTAACTCGACATCGGCGGATTTGATATGCTTCACAATCCAGTTAATAAGGGAGTTGTTCAAATCCATTGTAAACTTGGTCGAATGGCCGCTTTCGGCGAATTCTTTTTCCAGCTTTTTAAATTCGCCGATATAAAGCTCATGCATTTTTTTATGCGCTTCATATTCGGGGTAATTATTCTTCCTTTGTATCGCCTCTTCATCGGCAAAATGCTTGACGATGTATTCTTCCAGCAGATCCAGTGTTTTTTGTGTTTCTTCTTTGGAATCGGCGCCATGCCCCATTGCCAGCAGGGCGTTCAGCCTGTTAATTAGCTCCATGTGCTGTTCATCGATTTCCACAACACCGACTTCCAAATCCTTTGACATACTTATCATAATCGTTCCTCCTTTAATAATGTCACCTATTATACCACCACAGAGGAGCTCATGTATAGGTGACGGCTGCCGGTACGGCAGGGCGCGCGTTATTCTTCGAAAATATTGAAAATCCCGCTTTGGAACGGCGTCCAAAGGCAGGCGCGAAGTCCGGCGTTTTTCAGCGCGGAGTTTGCCCAGGTATTGCATGTGAAAAACGGCGTGAATCTGCCTTTCGCTTCGTAGAAAGCGTCGTCGTCTCCATAGGCATTCGGCGCGGGGATATTAATGAAATTCCCGAGCGAATCTTTTTTGAAATACGACTCTATAAAATTGGCCAAATCAATATACTGTGATTTTGAGAGTTCGATTTTCCGGTTAAATGCATCCGCTTCCGCGTTTCTCAAAAATGTGGCGCGTATTGCGCTCGGCCCCATACCAAGAGCCGCTTTAACGGCAATTGACAATTTCAGTTCATCCCAGCCCGGTATGTTGAGAAAAAAATCCTCATTTCCCCAGCCGACCGCCACAAAATTACGATTGCTGTCCTTGCTTCTCGTGTCCGAAAATTTTATTTTCTCGCTCCAGTCAAACATTTCGGTTTTCACCGGCATTACGATGTCGGTGTGAAACCCGTTTGTCGCAATATAAACCGCCATCTCCTTCGGCTGATTCTGGCTTTGATTTACGATAACGCCTGAGAAAACTTCGGCCACTAAAAAATACAAACCAATTAAAATCAAAAGGACAAGAAAACACTTTCCCGCGATTTTTAAGATCGTTTTCATAGCCGAAAAATTAGGCGACTCTCACCCTTTCGGGCGTTATCAATGGGAAAATAGTGACTGATAGCGGGCCTGTGCCCCTATTCCTTGGGCATCTCCCCAGGCTTGTGGGGTCTTTCCCCATGCGGCTTATCCCCATGCTCACGAGGCTTATCCCCATGCTCACGGGGCTTATCCCCATGCTCACGGGGCTTGTCCCCATGCTCACGAGGCTTGTCTCCATGTTCGTGGGGCTTGTCCCCCGGCTTGCGGGGCTTGTCCCCCGGTTTCTGAGGCTTCTCACCGCTCTTGTGAGGGAATGATTTTTCCGGACTCATGGAAAATTCTCCTTTTAATTGGTATTCTTTACTTTTTCTGGAAACATAAAAACAGTGTAGTGTGAATGGCGCGAAAAGTCAATTTAAATCTCTTGCGCAGGGATAGTATCCGCCATATTATTATGGGAGGCTGGCGTTGAATACGCCGGCAACACAAACTTTCACAAACCAATGAGGAGGATATTATGATTAAAATCATCGGCGACGCAATCCCGAAAATGCCCTGGGAAGACAAGCCCGCGGGCTGCGGTGAAGTGCTTTGGCGCTATAGCAAGAACCCGATCATCGGAAGGAACCCGACGCCTTCTTCGGCGCGAATTTTCAACAGCGCGGTCATACCTTACGGGGACGGCTACGCCGGCGTATTCCGCTCCGACCATAAGAATATCTCGATGCATGTGCATTTCGGCAAAAGCGCGAACGGAATTGACTGGGACATTAACGACGAAGAGATCCAGTGGAAGGACGAACGCGGCGCCGCTTTCCAGCCTTATTACGCGTACGATCCGCGCCTGGTAAAGATCGGCGGCGAGTATTTTATCATGTGGTGTACGAGCTTTGACTACAAGCCCACCATCGGCATCGGAAAGACGACCGACTTCAAAACGTTCACCCGGCTGGAAAACGCCTTCCTCCCGTTTAATCGAAACGGCGTGCTGTTCCCGAGAAAAATCAACGGAAATTACGTGTTACTCAGCCGTCCGAGCGACAATGGCCATACGCCGTTCGGCGATATCTACCTTTCCGAAAGCCCTGACCTGACCTATTGGGGAAAACACCGTCTTGTGATGTCGGCCGGAGGCGAAGGCGCGTGGCAGAGCCTGAAAATCGGCGCGGGCCCGATACCCATTGAAACGAGCGAAGGCTGGCTGCTGTTCTACCACGGCGTAGTGCTGACCTGCAACGGCTACGTGTACAGCTTCGGCGGCGCGCTCCTCGACATTGAAAACCCGTCCAAAGTCTTATACAGGACGAGGCCGTACCTCCTCACGCCCGAGGAGCCGTACGAGACTGTCGGCTTCGTTCAGAACGTGTGCTTCCCGTGCGCCACGCTCTGCGACGCGCCCTCAGGCAGGCTCGCGATATACTACGGCGCCGCGGATACATATACGGCCGTCGCCTTCGGGATGGTTGACGACATTGTCGCGTTTATCAAGAAAAACAGCCTGCCCATCGGTAAAGAAGGCGGTCTGGGAAGAGATTAAAAAGTGACTGTCACCTTTATAAAAACCGCTCAATGGCTCTGGCAAGCTGATCCGCGCAGGAAGTGTCACGCTGGCCGCATTTCAGGCCTTTCAGTTTTCGCGCAAGCTCCGCCGCGTCCATTCCCTCCGCGAGAATTCCCAGCGCTTTCAGATTACCGTTGCAGCCGTCCTCAAAAGAAAGCCGGTGGATTTTGCCGTCCGCGAGTTCAAAGTCTATCCGGCTTGAACAGGTTCCGTTGGTTTCATACGAGTATGTCATCTGACTTTAAGTTAACCACTTTGAGCAATCAAAGTCAATTTGGTGACTGGCACCCTTCGGGTGACCATAAAAACTTCCGATAGTAAGATATGCGGTCAGTAAATTTAAAAAACATATTGTTTGTCGTGATATTCAGCCATTGCGTGTACAGCCACGCGCAGTTTCTTTATGAGCCGGTTACCCTGGCCATGGCGGAAACGGGGGCGTATTCGATCATTGAGCGCTCGGATTGGCTAAGGTACAACAACGGAAGATACGTGGGCCTCGTGCGTCATGAAGTCAGAGCGTCCATCCTCCCCAAACCGGTGGAGGAGCGGGCGACAGAGAAGGTGTTCCTGTACCAGGGGAATTTCTTTGTCTTGCAGAACACCCTGCGGGATATGCGCCAGAGCGCACAGCCTGTGGACGCGGTGATTCCCGTTAGTTTTGAACTATATGAAGACGGCGCCGTCATCATAGAAAACGATCAGGGGTACCCCATCTTGCGCGGGTTTCCGGCCTTTCCCGCCCGGAAGGTCACGCCGGGGCTGAAATGGTACGCGGCGGGAACCCGCGCGGCGGATCCCCTGAACCTGGGAAAGCCGCTTATCGTTCCTTTCACCGCGGAATACGAGTACCGCGGTGTCGAGCAATACCAGGGTGTGTGGGTGCACCGCATTTACGCGACTTACCCCGTCAGTCAGCGGAACAGCGTTTATGCGGCGGACGGTTATTTGAGGATTCAGGGAAGCCACAAAGTTGATATTCTAATACGGCTCGAAGACGGCCTTCCCATTTTCATGCGCGATTATATTGATGAAACATACACTATGGCCGACGGTTCTACCATGCAATTAAGGGGATTTACACTGACCTTCGGCGCGGGAATTATCCCCATGGACAGGGCACAGGTAATTACGTCGCTGGGAAATACGCTTAACATCACGAAACTGCCCGATCCCGCCGTTGTTGTTACCGCCCCGCCGCCGCCGGTCGCGCCGCAGGGCGTCATTCCGCCGGTATCGGAAGCGCAGGATCGAGCGGCGGTTCCGCCACCGCCGGTTATCGCCCCCGACGGATTGCAGGATTCGGCGATTGACCTGACGCCCGTTCCCGAAGGAATCCGCCTCACCATCCGCAACATCCTGTTTGTCGCCGATTCGGCGGACTTCCTTCCCGCCGAAAGGCCGCGCCTTGACCTTATCGCCGAAGCGCTGAAACAGATTCCCGACAGGACCTTCCTTGTCGAGGGGCATACCGCCGCGACCGGCCGTCCCGCGGGAGAGATGGAACTCTCGATTGAACGGGCGCAGCGCATGGTTGAAGAACTGGTAAGGCGCGGCATCAGCGCGGATCGTTTCATCTACAAAGGCTGGGGCGGAACCAGGCCGGTAGGAGACAACTCAACCAACGAGGGCAGAAGCGCCAACCGCCGCGTGGAGATTACGATTCTGGAATGAAATTTGGTGACAGTCACCTTTTTTACCACGAGCCGACACGAACAAGATTTTTCTGATGTCTTCTTCAAAGTGGCTATAATTGATAAGCTGTAGCCATGCCAGAATGGAACGCTATCTTTAGGAGTCTTGAGAAGTGGCGCAAGAATTTCCTTGCCGATTCGGCAAGTGAAGATACGGCGGTAACGGCGCTGGCGGCCGAATACGATGAAGCGTCGATGACACCGTCGTCGGCAAAGCCCTGGGCGGTTCTGGTGTCCACCATCCTCAGCCTCAGAACCAAGGACGAGGTGACCCGCGCGGCTTCCCGGCGCCTGCTTGAGAAGGCCCCCGGTCCGGTGGAACTGCTCACGCTGGGCGAAGAAGAGACCGCCCGCCTCGCCTACCCCGCCGGTTTCTACCGCACCAAAGCGGCCAACCTCGCGAAAATCGCCATGATACTGCTGGAAAAATACGATGGCGAGGTGCCAGCGGACATGGACGCGCTCTTAAGCCTTCCGGGCGTTGGCCGAAAGACAGCCAACCTCGTTCTCACCGAGGCTTTTGATATGTACGGGATTTGCGTGGACATTCACGTTCACAGGATTTGCAACAGGGCGGGCTGGGTCGCCGCGGCAGCGCCTGAAAAAACCGAAGAAGCCCTGCGCGAAAAACTGCCGAAGAGATACTGGAAGCAGATCAACGGCCTCCTGGTACTCTACGGGCAAAATGTCTGCCGGCCGGTGAGCCCGTATTGCTCCCGCTGTGTTATCACCACCCATTGCGAGCGGCTGGGCGTGGAGAAGAGCAGGTGAAGAGCAAAAGAAGAGTGAAAAGAGAAGAAATCATCCAGCTTTTTTCTTTTGCTTGACAGCTATGCTTTTAAAGGCTATATTAAAATTGTCCATCAAAGGGGCGGAAGTGGCTTCCGTCGGGCGTAGGTTTCCTATGCTTCCCCGCCGGGATGGCCTCCGGCTGTTTGGACATTTTTGTCCTTATGGCAATATCAGTATCTTTGCGTTTGAAATTTCCGTCTTGTCATTCCTGATTACGTTTTTCAATACCTCATTAAATAAAAGTGGCCTGGTAACTTTGTAAAATGTCCTTCCCCGTAAACACCTGTTTCGATTGCTGTCCAGAATATCTTCAAAATAAAGATATGTTATTCCTGATTCAATTTTCATGTAGACATTACAGGTCAAGTTCCAGCGGGTAGCTCCAATGATCACTATATCCGGAGTTTTTAGTATATCGGGAATCTTGTCAAAGTCTTTCTCTGCAACCGTTGCTCCTCCATGTTTTGCAGGGTCTCCGTGCCTGTTAATAACATGGTTTTTGAAGTGGTTAGTAATTTCATGGGTAAACTCAGAAAAGTCCAGCCCTATACTTTCGGCAGCCTCCACAAGCCATTGTGCGGGTTTACCGATTTTTTTTACTTTAAACACTCTCTATCAAAATCCGCACCGCCTCCACCGCCGCCTTAATCGCGAGGGTGGTGTCGTGGCTGTTAGGGTTGTCCAGGCCGTTACGCGCACGCTCCTGGTTCCACACCACGTTGAGTACGCAGCCGGCACGCGCGCCCAGGATCTGGCTCACGATATAGAGGGTCGCACTTTCCATCTCAGAGGCAAGGCAGCCCGCTTTTATCCAGGCGTTCCACTTTTCCATGAGTTCATAACCGGAGGGCATGCGGTCGGGTTCGTGCTGGCCGTAGAAAGAATCCTTGCACTGCACAATGCCCGCATGCCAGCGGGCGTTAAGCTTTTTGGCGGCTTCGATGAGGGCGTTGGTCACGTCCAGGTTCGCCACAGCCGGGAACTCAACGGGGACGTATTCCTTCGTGGTGCCTTCCATACGAATCGCCGCCGTGGCGATAACGAGGTCCCCGCCCATAACCTCTAGCGCCATGCCGCCGCAGGTGCCGATTCTGATGAAGTTCCTCACGCCGGTTTGGTAGAGTTCCTCCACGGCGATTGCCGTGGAAGGCCCGCCCATACCAGTGGACATGACCATCACTGTCTTTCCGGCGAGCTCGCCGAGCCAGGCCGTGTATTCGCGATTTTGGTGGTGAAAGCGCGGATTTTCCAGAAACGAGGCGATTTTCTCAACGCGCCCCGGATCACCGGGGAGAATAGCGTATAACGCGCCGTGGCTGTCGTCAAAGTCGATGTGGTATAGTTTTTCCATTATAACCTCCCCTTAATCATTGGGACCAATTTCACGAATGAGCTTCACTACGCCAACGGATACCTTCATGGCTTTGGCTATTTCATCATCCTTCCAGCCCTGACGGATAAGGGCGATAATGTCTTCTTTTTTCTGCAGGGTCAGCGCGTCATCGCCCGTATTTACGGCGGCGCCTGATTTCTTACCCTTCGCTATTGAGTCGATGACCCTCGCCTGGGTCTGGGTCTGCCTGTTAAGCTCCTCAAGCCTTGTCTCGGCTTCGGCAATCCACACCCTCGCCCTGTTCATGGACTTGATCCGCTCCTCAATTTCCTCAATCGCGTTATCCAACACGCCGAGGCTCTCAGCCGCTTCCCTCGCCCTTTCGCTTTCCGTCGACAGCTTTTCGATAGAAGCCTGCATGGCTTCCAGCTCCTCAGAATAGCGATCCAGTTCCACGCTGATTCTCGCGGACAATTTTTCCGACTCTTGCAGGATTTTGAAATTCCTGTCTATGCCGTCGTTGGTATTGTCGAGGATTTGGCTTTTCTTTTCGATACGCTGGTACTTTTCCTCGGTATGTCCCAGGGACTCTTCAAGCTTGCGAATCTGAAGCTGCATTGCCTGCAGTATATCGTTCGACTCGGTAAGTGAAGAGAGTTTTTCTTCCACAGCTTTTGATATCTGGAGGAGCCGGTTGAAGTCGCCTTCCATCGTTTCAATTCTGCGTTTTTCGGACAGAAACCTTGTCATCTTGGCATTGACATCATCCTCAAGACGTTTAATCTTGACGAAGTCATTTTCGAGCTGGACGGCTTCGGCCCTGCGTTGATCGAGGCGGTCGATATCGGCGCGGAGGTCCTCAATGCGCCGTTCCATGCTCAGGCGCAGTTCATCCGCCTTGTCGATGAGCTTGGTCTGATCCACCGCCTCCCTGATATGGCGTTCCGCGTCCTCCACGGAAGAACGCACCGCCCCAATCCGGTTGTCGGTTTCAAGCGACAGCTCCCTGACCCGCCGGCGCGCTTCCTCAACGGTATCATCCAGTTCACGGAGTTTTCCCGTAAGCGCGATGCCTGATTCCTCAAGTTCCGAATGGGAAGCGTCAAGAAGAGCGGAGAGTTCATTGTTCCGGACCCCGGCAAATTCAAACATCTCGCGGAATCTCCCTTCCACTTCCCGCTGGTATTGTTTGAGGGTCTCTGAAGTCGTAAGCGATTGTTTTGAGATCTCCGCTTTGATGGAAATCTCGGCTTCTTTTCTCGCCTCCTGGAGGCTGTTATCGAGCAGCTCCTTATAGGACAGAACCGCTTCATCGGCGGCGTTTACCTGGGCGCGGATCCCGTCCTCGAAGGCGTCGGTCTCGGCTTTCAGGCGCTCAAGTTCCGACACAAGACGCGAGTTCTGTGCGGAAAGTTTATCCCGCATCTCGTCAGAAAAACCATGCTCCAGTTCAATCCGCTGAGTTTCGGCTTCCTCGCCTATTTGTGTGAGCCGGTTGTCAAAGTTTTCCTGCCATTTCAGAAGTTGTTGATCGATGACGCCAGAACGCTTGTCAAGGTCGGTGACAAGTTCTTCCTCAAGGTCTTTGATCTTTCCAATGGCGCCCTCATAAGCTTTTGTTTTAAGAGCTGAAAGTTCATTTTCAAGCCCTGAAAACTCATTCCTGAAACCGGCGGCAAACGAGCTGAGTTTTTCCGTCTCGTTTCTCTGCCTCTCGGATGAGTCCTTCTCAAACTGGGAAAAATCTTCGCGAATGCGTTCAACCACTTCCTGCATATTTTTACGTAATTCCGTGTCCAGGTTCCTTGAATCATCGGCCAGAGTCTCAAGGCGGCGGAATTCGGCTTCTTGCGCGCGGCGGTATTCTTCCAGTTTCTCCCCGCTGATTTCCAGGGCTTTCCTCTTCATATCTTCGACTGTTTTCAGGAGCATAGCTTCCTGTGAGGTGACTATTTCACCGGTGCGGTATGAAAGGTCTTCCAGTTGTTTTTCCATCCCCTTTACTTCCGCGTTGATGGACGAAATAACAGCCGAGAATTTATCAGTCTCCTTTTCCCGCAGGCCCGTAGATTCCTTTTCATACCCGGCAAGATCTTCACGTACGCGTTCAACCAATGCCTGCATATTTCGGCGGAGTTCGACGTCCACTTTCTGCATGTTCTGACGGTGTTCGGCGTCCAGCTTCAGTATATTTTGATGGAGTTCGTTATCCACCGTCTCCATGCTTTCGCGGTGCCCGGCATCCAGCTTCTGTATGCTTTCACGAAGGCCGGTATCCACCGTCTCCATGTTTTTACGGAGATCGTCGTCCATTGCTTGCATGTTCTGACGATGCCCGGTGTCCAATTTCTGTATACTTTGACGGAGCTCGTTATCCACCGTCTCCATGCTTTCGCGATGCTCGGCGTCTAATTTCTGTATGCTTTCGCGGAGACCGGCGTCCACTGTTTCCATGTTTTTACGGAGATCGGCATCCAGTTTCTGTACGCTTTGGTGGAGCTCGGTGTCCACCGTCTCCATACTTTCGCGGTACTCGGCGTCCAATTTCTGTATGCTTTGGCGGAGACCGGCGTCCACTGTTTCCATGTTTTTACGGAGATCAGCATCCATCACCTGCATGCTCAGACGCAGTTCGGCGTCCAGCTTCCTGTAATCACCGGCGAGAGCCTCGATGCGTCTGAATTCCTCAACCTGAACGCGGCGGTATTCTTCCAGCTTCGCCTCGGCGGTTTCCAGGGCTTTCTCTTTCATTTCCCCGATTGCCTTGATGAGCTGCTCTTCCCCGCCTGAGAAATCTTCCCGAACGTTATCAATAACTCTCTGCATATTTTGACGGAGACCGGCATCAACTGTCTCCATGCTTTCACGGTATTCGGCGTCCAATTTCTGTATGCTTTCGCGGAGACCGGCATCAACTGTCTCCATGCTTTCACGGTACTCGGCGTCCAATTTCTGTATGCTTTGGCGGAGACCGGCATCAACTGTCTCCATGTTTTTACGGAGATCAGTATCTACCGTCTCCATGCTTTGGCGGAGATCGGCGTCCACCGCCTTCATGCTCAGGCGAAGTTCCGCGTCCAGCTTCCTGTAATCGCCGGCGAGAGCCTCAATGCGTTTGAATTCCTCACCCTGAACGCGGCGGTATTCTTCGAGCTTCGTCTCGGCGGTTTCCAGGGCTTTCTCTTTCATTTCGCCGATTGTTTTCAGGAGCTGCTCTTCCCCGCCCGAGAAATCCTCCCGGACGCTATCAATAATTCTCTGCATATTTTGGCGGAGACCGGTATCCACCGTCTCCATGTTTTCGCGGTACTCGGCGTCCAGTTTCTGTATGCTTTCGCGGAGACCGGTATCCACCGTCTCCATGTTTTTGCGGAGATCGGCATCCAGTTTCTGTACGCTTTGGTGGAGCTCGGTGTCAACTGTCTCCATGTTTTCGCGGTACTCGGCGTCCAGTTTCTGTATGCTTTCGCGGAGACCGGCATCCATCGTCTCCATGTTTTTGCGGAGATCGGTGTCCAGTTTCTGGACGCTTTGATGGAGTTCGGTGTCAACTGTCTCCATGCTTTCGCGGTACTCGGCATTCAATTTCTGTATGCTTTCGTGAAGCTCAGTATCCACCGTCTCCATGTTTTTACGAAGCTCGGTATCCACCGTCTCCATGCTCAGGCGCAGTTCGGCGTCCAGCTTCCTGTAATCATCGGCGAGAGCTTCAAGGCGCTTGATCTCCTCATTCTGGACCCGGCGGTACTCTTCCAGCTTCGCGTCGGTGGTTTCCAGGGCTTTCTCTTTCATTTCCACGATTGCCTTGACGAGCTGTTCTTCCCGGTCTGAGAAATCTTTCCTGACGCGTTCGATCACCATCTCCATATTCTGGCGGAGTTTGGCATCAGTTTCCTGCATGCTTTGGTTGAGCTCGGTATCCACTGTCTCCATGTTCTGGCGAAGTTCAGTGTCCACTGCCTGCATACTTTGCCGGAGCTCTGTATTCATCGTTTCCATGTCTTGGTGAAGCTCGGCGTCCACTTTCCGCATGTTTTGGCGGAGTTCGGTATCCACGGCCTCCATGTCCTTGTGAAGCTTAGAATCCACCGTGTCCATGTCTTGGCGGAGTTCAGTATTCACCGTTTCCATTTTCTGGCGAAGCTCAGAGTCCACTACCTGCATATCCTGGCGAAGCCCGGTATTCACTTTCTCCATATCCTGGCGAAGCCCGGTGTCCACCGCCTTCATACTTTGCCGGAGATCGGCGTCCACCGTCTCCATGTTCTGGCGGAGATCGGCATCCACTGCCTGCATACTTTGCCGGAGCTCGGTATCCACCGTCTCCATGTTCTGGCGGAGATCGGCGTCTACTGCCTGCATACTTTGCCGGAGCTCGGTATCCACCGTCTCCATGTTCTGACGGAGATCGGCATCCACTGCCTGCATGCCTCGGCGCAGTTCGGCGTCCAGTTTCCTGTAATCATCGGTCAGGGCTTCAAGACGCTTGATCTCCTCATTCTGAACCCGGCGGTATTCTTCCAGCTTTGCCTCCGTGGATTCCAGGGCTTTCTCTTTCATTTCCCCGATTGCTTTGACGAGCTGCTCTTCCCTGCCTGAGAAATCTTCCCGGACGCGTTCAATCACCGTCTCCATGTTCTGGCGGAGTTCGGCGTCCAGTTTTCTGGAATCATCGGCCAGAGCCTGGAGGCGCTTGATCTCCTCATTCTGAGCGAAGCGGTACTCTTCCAGTTTTGCCTCCGCGGTTTCCAGGGCTTTCCCTTTCATTTCCCCGATTTCCTTGATGAGCTGCTCTTCATTGCCCAGGAAATCTTTCCGGACTTGCCCAATCATCGTCTCCATGTTTTGGCGGAGCTCAGTGTCCACTGCCTGCAAGTTTTGGCGGTGTTCGGTATCCATTGTCTGTATATTTTGACGGAGCCCGGTATCCACCGTCTCCATATTCTGGCGGAGATCCGCGTCCAATGTCTCCATGTTTTGACGAAGCTCGGCGTCAACTTTCCGCATGCTTTGGTGAAGCTCAGTATCCACCGTCTCCATATTCTGGCGGAGATCCGCGTCCAATGTCTCCATGTTTTGGCGAAGCTCGGCATCCACTTTCAGCATGCTTTGGTGGAGCTCAGTATCCACCGTCTCCATATTCTGGCGGAGATCCGCGTCCACTGTCTCCATGTTTTGACGAAGCTCGGCGTCAACTTTCCGCATGCTTTGGTGAAGCTCAGTATCCACCGTCTCCATGTTCTGACGGAGATCGGCGTCCACTGTCCGCATGTTTTGGCGTAGCTCGGCGTCCAATGTTTCCATGTTTTGACGAAGTTCCGTATCCACCGTTTCCATGTTCTGACGAAGCCCGGCGTCCAGTTTTCTGGAATCATTGACAAGAGCTTCAATGCGCTTTGCTTCTTCGTCCTGAATGCGGTGGTATTCTTCCAGCTTTGTCTCCGCGGTTACCAGGGCTTTCTCTCTCATTTCCCCAATTGCCTTGATGAGCTGCTCTTCCCTGCCGGAGAGATTTTCCCGCGCACGTTCAATCATCGTCTGTATATTCTGATGAAGATCGGCGTCAACCGCCTGCAAGTGTTTTTGGTGTTCGGTATTTATTGTCTCAATGTTTTGGCGGAGCTCAGTGTCTACTGTCTCAATGTTTTGACGGAGCCCGGCGTCTACCGTCACAATATTTTGGCGGAGTTCGGTATCTACCGTCTCAATGTTTTGGCGGAGCCCGGCGTCCACGGCTTGCAAGTGTTTTTCGTGTTCGGTATCTATTGTCTCAATGTTTTTTCGGAGTTCGGTGTCTACTGTCTCAATGTTTTGGCGGAGTTCGGTGTCCACTGTCTCAATATTTTGACGGAGCCCGGCGTCCACCGCCTCCAGGTTCTGGCGGAGTTCGGCGTCTGCCGTCTGCATACTTCGACGTAATTCGGCATACGCTGTCTGTATGGTTTGGCGAAGTTCGGCGTCCAGCTTCCTGGAATCATCCGCTAAAGCTTCGAGGCCCTTGATTTCCTCATCCTGAGCACGGCGGTATTCTTCAAGTTTCGCAGCCGCGGCTCCCAGAGTTTTCTGCTCCATTTCCCCAATTGCTTTGTTGAGCTGTTCTTCCCGTCCGGAGAAGTCTTCCCGGACGCGTTCAACCACTTCCTGCAAATGCTGACGGAGTCCGGTATCCGTTTCCTGCATGTTTTTGCGAAGATCGGTGTTTAATTCCTCCATGTTTCGGCGAAGTCCGGTGTTCAAATCCTCCATGCCCAGGCGGAGTTCCGCGTCCAGCTTCCTGGAATCATCGGCCAAAGCCTGAAGGCGCTTGATCTCCTCGTTCTGAGCCAGGCGGTATTCTTCCAGCTTCGCCTCGGCGGTTTCAAGGGCTTTCTGCTTCATCTCCTCGGCCGCTTTAAGGAGCTCCTCTTCCTGCGAAGAAATAATCCTGCCGGCGGCGGCGGAGAACTCGTCTATCTGTTTTTTCGAATCATCAAAAAGGGCGCTGAACTCCTGTATATCCTTCTTACGTTCATCCCGGATTGCCTTGTCCTTTGTTTCCCAGTCGCTTCTTTCTGTGCGCCATTCTTCCCTGAAATTTTTAATCAATGCCTGGACTTCCGCCACCCTTGTCTTTGCGCTTTCGTGGTAGGTCCTTAACTTCTCTTCTTCCGTGGCTTTGATCTTTAAAATACGGTCTTCCGCCTGTTCCCTAAGGTTGACCAGGGCGGTTTCTTCCATTTTGTCCGCCCTCTTGCCGGCCTGTTCCACGGCCTTTGCAAGTAACTTGTTTATATAGTCCGTATCCCTGGCCATGTTCGCAGCCCTGGTTTCCTCAATCTTGTTCACCGCTTCCCGGTGATCTTCCACCTTGCGCTCAATGGTTTCCGCCGTGGCGTACAAATCCGAAACCATGGATCTGACATCGGAAACAACCATGCCGGCGGTTTTCTCCAGAGAGTCCGCGTTTTCACGTTCAAACCTGGTCTCAATGCTTCCAAGCCCCTTTTCAAGATCAACAAGCCGGCTTTTTACCTCGCTTATCCGCTTTCCCGCTTCCTCAACAAAGGCGGACTCATCCCGGACGCGGTTCATATTCTCCTGCACCCGGCCGGTCATATTGTCAAGTTCAGACAGCGAGCCCTCATA
>JGI24698J34947_10000886_pt1 | contig 15153 bp, 17 predicted proteins | sample TergutMp193P3_FD_34947 | JGI IMG/M metagenome (IMG submission 34947) | reverse complement strand
AAAGCTTTTGCTCCCTATTATACATGGACTATATTGAAACAAACCATAACGCCCTCTGATATTCGCAAAGTTGTCGCTCAGATAGACAAATACAATTTCCTAGACTATGACGATATAAATACCTTTAACGAATATTTGTATCAGGAAAAACGGTCTTCAAAAGATAAAGAAAAGATGGAATCCATCTTGGATAAAGCTCTGCGCCTTGTATACAAATACCCAACAAATGAACAATACGAGATTAAAGCGGCAATGAGAGGATTTCTGCGATTTTACTGTTTCCTCATTCAGGCAACGAATTTTGAGGATCATGGTTTGCACAAGCGATACAATTTTCTTTCATATCTTATCAAAGAAATTGAAATAACTTCAGGTGGCAATGATTTTGATATTGCGGATAAAATAACTGTAACATTTCAAAAACCTAAAAAAATCAAGGAAGTCACAGAACCGGAATGGGTATCTCAACCTGAAATAAAATACCCTTTACCCGGAGAGGTTTTCATTGGACCTGATGAACGTAAACGGCTTTCTAAAATCATCGAAGAAATCAATGCCGTGTATAACAAACATTTTGATACGAATGTTGCAACAAAAGCGGCCCTTCAGGTAAAAGATATTTTGATGAAGGATGAAAAACTTAAAATAAGTGCTAAAACCAACACATTTAAAGATTTTCGATTTAGCTATGATGACAGCGTTAAGGACGCTCTATTAAACGGATACGAGCAGAGCGAGGATTTTTACGCTCTTCTTCTAAACGATGATGAATTGAAAAAGAAGGTTATGCACGTTTTCATTGATGATGTGTATAATAATCTCAGAGATCAATAAGATAGCTTTGAATTCAGATAGTATGGCTTCCGCTTTGTAATTACCATATTTTATTACGCACTCTTTACATATAAATACTGATTTCCCACTTCATTATCCTCCCCCTCCGTCTCTTCCCCCACCTCCACTGGCTCCCCGTCAAAATCCGGCGCTTCATCAAACACCAGCGTAAACATACCCTCCGCCAAGGCATAATCCATGCAACATTCCAATTCATAATTTTCGGTGGTAAAGTAACTGATACCTTCGTACGGCTCATTGCTCGTTTCCAGGGTTTCTGTTCCGTCCAGGTCAATAAACTTGCTTGAAGCGCAGAACGCTTGACAACAGCCCAATTTCGCTTATCCTATAAGTATCATGGCATTTAATACAGGCGATTACAAAATTGACTCTCGTAAACCCGTCAAACTGGATTCGTGGCCTACGCGTTATGAGGGGAAAATTACCAAGGAAGAAGCAAAGGAGGAGACTTCCGCCCTTATCAAGCGGCTTCAGGATCTCCAGGAGCTTCTGTACGCGGACGGCTCACAGGCGCTATTGGTAGTGATTCAGGCTATGGACGCGGCGGGAAAAGACTCGACCATCAAAAATATATTCGGCCCAATTAATCCCCAGGGTTGTAAAGTTATTTCCTTCAAAACACCTAACTCAACGGAACTTGCCCACGATTTTCTGTGGCGCGTCCACCAGAATGTCCCGCGCAAGGGGATCATTGGCGTGTTTAACCGCTCTCATTACGAAGACATCCTAATCGGTCGCGTCAAAGAGCTTGCTCCCAATGACCGTATCGAAAAACGCTACACTCACATCAACAGCTTTGAAGCGCTTCTTAGCAGTGAGGGTACGCGCATTGTCAAATTCTTTCTGCATATTTCCAAAGACTATCAAAAGGAACAGCTTCAGGAAAGGCTTGATACGCCGAGTAAAAACTGGAAGTTCAACCCCTCCGACATTCCCGAAAGGCTACTCTGGGACGACTATCAAAAGGCATTTGAACTCGCCTTCGAAAGGTGCTCATGCCCCGAAGCGCCCTGGTACGTCGTACCTGCCGAACGCAAATGGTTTCGCAATTTTCTGGTCGCAAAGGTGTTGGTGGACACGCTTGAGTCAATGAATCTGAAGTATCCCAAAATCACGTATGACCCGAAAACAATAAATATTCCATAGGGAGTATGGCCCTGTCTTCCATATAAAACAACTCACTCCCCACGCTTCCGCTTCACAATCGCAATTGCCTTCGCCGGGCATATCTCGTGACAGCAGAAACACCGTATGCAGCGGCTATAATCGATTACCTCCTTGCGTTCTTTTCCCTCCCCGGTTGAACATATGGCCTTTGAGGCGCAGATCCGGGAACAGTCTCCGCAGTGGACGCAAATGGCGTGGTTGATTTCAGGTACGGGTTCAAGGGAATCCTTAAGCCGCCTTAATGGAGTGGGGAGGACGAAATCGAGAAACTGGGAACCCGATCTTTTCAAGGGCAATTTGGCAAAATCGGGGATTCGAGCATCCACAGGGGAGAGGCCGGGATACTCAATTTCATCAAGATTCGTAAGCCAACAGCCGCGACCCAGGGCATCCTTGATCATGGGTATTTCCAGAGGAGGATAGCATATAACGGTGGTGGCTGCGATATCCATGGCAAGGAGATTGGAAGAGGCCATGACAAGGCCAACTTGCCGAGGGTTTCCGGCGGCGGGGCCATGGCCTTCCATCCCGATAACCGCATCCATAAAGGCATAGGCTGGCTTTACCGCCAGGTTGAGATCGACGAGCATGGCGGCAAAGGATTCGCGGCTGGAGAATCGGACGTGATAAGGGCTCTTCGCAACCGAGGGGATGAGGCCGAAAATGTTTTTCATGGCCCCGGTGAAGTACATGAGCTGGTGGGTCTTTAGTTTAGGAATACTTATAATGACATCCGCTTCCTTCACCGCCTGGGTCAGGGTGAACTTCTTTGCCACCTTTCCCTCCTGACAGGGAACATCGATTTTTCCCCTGGTAAAATCCACCCATTCAGCGCCGTTCTTCCTGATTGCCTCACTCAGACCTGAAGCCTTGGCCGAGAAGCCGGGAGGCTGGAGGCCGGGGCTGTCCCCCGCGAGTATGCGTTTCGCCCCCATCTCCCTGACCAGCCTGATTGCAGCCTCAAGAAAGGCCGGATGAGTGCAAACGGCTTTTTCGGGAGAGGTGTCGGACAGGATGTTGGGTTTCAGTAGCACAGTCTTCCCGGCTACATCGAGATCGCCGGTAAGTTTCACAGCCCGTTTCAGGGCTTCGTATACTTCCGAAGGGTCATAGGAAGCACAGCGTTCTATTCCCACTTTTTTGTTCATAGAACCAATCTACACTAATTTACGTTTTGCCTCAAGGAGAATAATTACTAAAATAACACGAATCTGCTATGCTTGGACGATGACCAAACGGTACAAGGCGCTGGTCGCTGTAATAACCTGCGTTCTCTTCTGGGGCTTTTCATTTGTCTCCATAAAAATCGCCGTGGAGTATATTCCGCCCATGACCCAGGGAGCGCTTCGTTTTGCCATGGCGTTGATCTTGCTTTTTTTCATCAAGAAAAAATACGCGCCGGATGAAAGGCTCCTGAAAGAGGATATTCCGCTTCTTGCCGGCGCGGGCATTACAGGAGTCACATTGTACTATCTTTTCGAGAATAACGGCATTTTACTGATTCCGGCTTCGGAGGCTTCGATTATAACCGGTTCAACCCCGATACTCATAATGATTGCGGAAGGAGTGAGGGAAAAAATCAGTACCCGTAACATGCCGACAGGGAACGGCAAAACGACAAAACCCAATTGCAGCCCGGAAGCCAAAAGGAAATATTTCTTATATAAAACGATCCTCCCCGGTATTGCCGCTATAATTTCTCTGGCAGGAGTCGCTTTCGTTGCGGGCGGTTCCCTCAACTTCTCGGGAGCTGTTATGGGCTATGTTTTCATGACAGGCGCCTGTGTAAGCTGGGTATGTTACTGCTTTCTTACCCGGCCCCTCTTTGATCGTCACAGCCGGATCTACATCGTGTTCTGGCAATCCGTAATGGGATTCGCAGGATTTTTGCCGTTCGTTTTTTTTGAAAACCCACTGTCCGTATTGCGGATATCAGGTCCTCATGTATGGGGCCATATGATTTTTTTGGGGATCTTTTGCTCCGCTCTTGCCTATTGGTTTTATTCTCAGGCGTTGAGAGACCTGGGTGTCGGGACTTCTTCGTTTTTCCTCAACATGGTCCCGGTAGTAAGCGCCATTGGGGGATTCTTTGTTTTGGGTGAACGATTACTCCCCCTGCAACTGTTGGGGGCAGGGCTGGTACTTGCCGGGGTATATCTGGTCATGGCGGCGCAGAAGAAAATCGAACTAACGGAGCAAGGGTAAAATGAGGGCTTTTTACGCACAGGTTAGCGGCAGGGTCCAGGGAGTTGGTTTTAGATATTCAACCATCATGGAAGCCAGGCGGTTAGGCGTAAAAGGATGGGTACGGAATGCGGCTAACGGTGACGTGGAAGTTTGGGCAGAAGGATTGCCTGAAAAACTCGCGCTATTTCTCTCATGGCTTCACCATGGGCCTCAGTACGCCCGCGTTGATTCGGTAGAAAAAGAAGACAAGTCGCCACAGGGGTATCGCGGTTTCGATGTGGAGCATTAGTTCAGATCATGTATAAACAGCCCGCTGAGCAGCTTCGGCTCAAACCATGTGCTTTTCGGGGGCATGATCCTGCCGGCATCCGCGATGCCCATGAGATCATCCAGCGTTGTCGGGTACATGGAGAACGCAACAGCCATATCGTTTTTCACGCGCCTTTCCAGTTCACTCAAGCCACGGATTCCCCCGACAAAATCGATGCGCTTGTCCGTGCGCGGGTCGTTAATGCCAAGGATCGGCCCGAGCAGGAGGTTCTGTAAAAGTGAAACATCAAGCCTCTCAACCGGATCATTGTCATTCCACTTGCCGGTTTTGGCGTGCAAATTATACCAGGCTCCGTTTAAATAAAGACCGAATTCGTGTTTAGCGGATGGCTTCACAACGCCTTGAGCAGGTTCAATATCGAAAACTGTTTTGATTCTATCCAGGAATTCAGCTTCGTTAAGATTGTTAAGATCCTTTATAACACGGTTATAATCAAAAATAGAAAGTTGATCTGAAGGGAAAATCACCGAGAGAAAATAGTTGAACTCCTCACTGCCTGCATAGCCGGGGTTTGCCTCCCTGCGCTTCTGTGCAACCTTTACGGCTGACGCGCAGCGGTGATGCCCGTCGGCAATGTAAAGGGCGGGGATGCGATCAAAACACGCCGAAATTTCGGTGATTATTTCAGGGTTATCAACGATCCAGCCTTCATGCTTTACACTTTCGGCAGTGAAGGAGAAGATTGATTCGTGCGCGGACATCCAGCCAGCCGTGATAGCGGATAACGTTCTATCCGGCCTTTGCGTAAGAAAGATAGGCCCCGTATTCGCATCCAGGGTATCCACGTGGCGTATACGGTCGGCTTCCTTGTCCGCCATGGTCAATTCATGCTTCTTGATTTTACCGTTGAGGTAATCATCAACCGACAGGCAAGCCACGATACCGGTCTGTACGTGGTCGTCCATCTTCAGTTGATAGATATAATAACAGTCAGTTTCGTCTTTCAGCATCTTGCCAGAGGATCGAAGGGCGAGGAAATTCGTCCGTGCTTTTTCGTAGACTGCATCATCATAAATATAGACGGATGGATCAAGATCAACTTCGGCTTTATCAACATGGAGAAAGGACAGGGGCTTATCCTTTACCATAACACGAGCCTCTTCACTGTTCATCACATCGTATGGCGGCGCTGCAATTTGCTCGGCATATCCCGGCGCTGGTCGTAGCGCCCGAAATGCTTTTACCTTCATTTAACGGTTCTCTTTCTCGAACTTCTTCATAAACTCAACGAGATATTCCACACCCTCTTTTGGCATAGCGTTGTAGATGGACGCGCGTAAACCGCCAACCTGTTTATGGCCCTTAAGGTTTGACATACCTGCGGCCTTGCTTTCGCTTACAAACTTGCTATCCAGCTCGTCACTTGCGGTCCTGAAAGTAACGTTCATCATCGAGCGATCCTTTGGCACAACATGGGTCTTGTAGAAATCGGTGGTATCAAGATAATCGTAGAGTACCTTAGCCTTGGCCTCGTTGCGTTTCTTCATTTCCTCAAGGCCGCCAACGCGCTGAATCAATTCCAGAACGAGTTTGGATATGTAAATCGGCCAGCAGGGAGGCGTATTCTTCATCGAGTCATTTTCAGCCTGAATGCCGTAGTTGAGCATGGTCGGCGTCCCCGGCAGCGGATCGTAAATCAGATCCTTGCGAATGATGACAACGGTCAGGCCGGCGGGAGCTATGTTTTTCTGCGCGCCCGCGTAAATAATGCCATACTTTGTAACGTCAACAGGTTCCGAGAGAATGCAGGAAGACATGTCTGAGACGATTGGCACACCGCCCGTATCAGGAAGGTATTTCCACTTGGAACCAATGATCGTGTTGTTCTCGCATATATGCACATAGTCCGCGCCGGGATCAAGCTTCAACTCGTTCTTGTCAGGAATCCGCTTGAAGTTCTCTTCTTTCGTGGTACCGGCGAGCGAAATCTGCTTTCCGAAGAGCTGCGCTTCCTTGTAGGCGTTACCCGCAAAAACCCCGGTTATGATATAATCCGCCTTTCCCTTCTTTGACAGGAGATTCATCGGAACCATGGCAAACTGCTGCGTGGCGCCGCCCTGCAGGAACAGCACCTTGTAGTTATCGGGAATTCCCATAACGGCATGAAACAGCCCCTCGGTTTTTTTTATGATGTCGTCGTACTCTTTTGAACGATGGCTCATCTCCATAACGGACATACCGCAGCCTTCGTAATCAACGAGGTTCTTCTGCGCGTCAAGCAACACTTCCTTCGGCAGCACTGAGGGGCCGGCAGAAAAATTGTACAATGTCTTCATATGTGTCTCCTCTTAATTCTTAAACTTCTCGGAAATAATCTGAACGATATTTTCACCTATACGAAGCTGTGCTTCCACTGTGGACGCACCGATGTGTGGCGTCATGGAAATCTTCGGGTGGGTGTAGATGGCCGGATCTTTGATTGGCTCCTCATCGAAGACATCGAAAGCGGCGGCGGCGATTTTACCGCTGTCAAGCGCCCTGAGCAGCGCCTGGGTGTCAACCAGCGCCGCCCTGGCCGTGTTGATGAAGTAGACGCCGTCTTTCATCTTCGCGATCGCATCAGCCGTAATTATCGGACCATCTTTCTTTGATGCGTGCAGCGAGATAAAGTCGGACTTTGCCAACAAGTCGTCAAGCGGAGAAAAATCAAATGCCGCATTTTTTTCCGTGGCGCCCTTTTTGTCATAATAAATGACGTTCATGCCAAGGGCGCTTGCCTTCCTGGCAACCTGGCGGCCTATGCGCCCCATGCCAATGATACCAAGCATCTTTCCGTCGATCTCGATGCCTTCATAGCGTTTCTTCTCCCACTTGCCTGCGCGTATGGTGATGTTCGCATCGTAAATGAAGCGCGCGAGGCTGAGCATGTGCCCGATGACGAGTTCCGCCACCGACGCGCTCGAGGCCATCGGGGTGTTCTGCACGTCTATGCCTTTTTCTTTGGCGTAATCCGCATCGATGTTGTCAATACCGACGCCTCCGCGAATGATAAGTTTGAGTCTGCCTGTCCTGGCGGCCTCATCAATAACCGGCTTGCGGATTTTGGTAGCGCTGCGTACTACAACAACATCATACTCCGCAGCACGGCCAGGAAGTTCATTTTCGTTATAAAACTGTTCGACCACCTCAAAGCCAAGGTCTGAGAGGGCCTTTGCGGCACTGGATTCGATTCCATCAGTTGCCAGAATTCTCACCATATGTTGTACCTCCGAAAGTGTAGCGAATCTATCATAATTAGGGGAGAAAAGCAAGGGACTCATATTCATTTCCCACACTATACACAAAGCAAGAACATGAACATCCTCAATACTTCAAAGTAATCATCATTCTCATACATTAAATTTGTCGATGAAAGCTTTTTCATTCCGGGATAAAATGAGGCCTTGTATGCTTTAACGTGATTTAAGAAAGACACTTCCACTTCAAACCTTTCTGGCAGTTGCAGCATGCAATTAGTAACCTTGCCTTTTAAACTATCTTCCACGCCTTGTTTTATTCTGTCAAAAGCCAGTTTTGGATGAATGCTAATTACGGAATTCCCAACTCCCTTTTTCAAACCGACTGTTTTTATATTGGGGTTTATTTTATTTACATGCTCGCAAAGACCTGTATCGCCGCTTACAAAGACTACGGGAACGTTGACTAGCGCCGCAGTATATGAATTAATCAAGAATTCACTCGCATATTCACCGTTTATTTTTATATAAGAAAAAATATCATCCAAAGTATGTGACAGGGGATTCTCGCCAGAGCTTCCAAAAGAATGATACCCGATCATTAATGCCGTATCAAAAGAATTATCAATTTCCTGCATCATACAATAGGGGTGTCCGTTGAAAGAGCGAATTATTGTTACGTTATCAGGTAAATTGGTGAAATTCATATTCCTGCCGGTTCCATGCGCGTCTTTTACCCATATCTCTTTCGCGCCGGCCTGATTTGCCCCCTCACAGGCGGCCCTTACTTCATTCGTCATCTCATCAACAAAAGGCGGGTAATCCGGTTTCGTTCGCGACACTTCATCCCAGTGTACTATTCCGGTTAACCCTTCCATATCCACGCTTATATAAACCTTCATCATTCGCTCCTAAAAAAACATACAATAAACGCTCATATTATATGAGGGACAATTTAATGTCAATATAAATCTTTCTTCAATAATCCGTACTCATATGTATCAAGCCATATCGGATTTTCATTTTTTTCTGTGTGGAAATATATATTTTCCCTCAGTTTTCCTTCCCTCCTCATTTTTACCCTTTCCAGTAATTTCCACGATGAAATATTCTTTGGGCTACAATGCGCTATTATTCTGTGTATATTCATATTTCCAAAACCATATTCAATAATTGCCATTAATGACTCTGTGGCATAACCTTTTCCATGAAATTTTTTGTTAAAAATAAAGCCTACTTCCCAAGTCATAAATTTTTTTGGTTTTATTTGACCAAAATATATATGCCCTATAACTTTATTCCTGAATTGAACCGCCAGGAATTCCTTACCTTTTGATCTTTCAGTACAGAGTTTTTTTGCGATCCCAATTGTTATTGGTTCACCGGGTTCAAATCTATAAGTTTCTTTATCTGATAAGTATTCATAAAGATCATTGCAATCATTTTCCCTGAAATTTCTTATCAATAGTCTCTTCGTCTTTATCGAAATACCTACTAATTTATTTTTCATTTTTTTTCTCTTTTCTCGCTCCTTTTTCTTACTCCCCTACTCCCTTATTACCCTTTTTACTGTGTTTATGCGGGAAAAAGATTCCCCTCCCTCTCGTATAACTCCACGAAAATGGGCCGTTCCAGTGGGCTTTTGTTGGGGCTGTGAATCGTGAGGTAGAGTTTTCCCGAGGGCGTGGAGAATACCATCCCGTGACCGCCGTCCGCCTCGTAGAGGGGCTTTTCCGACTGCTTCCACGGACCACTTAGGTTACCGCTTTCCGATACTGCCACACCGATACAGTAGTTCCCCGTGACGCCGAAGGAAGACCAAAGCAGGAGGAGGCCGCCGTCTTTCGGCGTGAAGATGTTCGGGCCGTCGGTCACGTAGTACGGACCCGGTACGGGGTAGCGACCGGGGTCACGCCCCTTGAGTGGCTGTGCCCAGGGCGCCGAAGAAGCATGAAACAGGAGTTCTGGGTTCCCAGAGGCCGTTTTAAGATCCACACACAGCGGAAGCATGCAAATCTCGCCGTCACCCACCTGCGTCCACTCGTGGCAGAAAACCATCCATGGCAGTCCCTGTCCGTCCAGGTAGAAAGTACCGTCAAGGCATTCCCAGTCAGGCGGGGTAACCGGGCCTTCGCTCCAGGGGATATATGGGCCGTCGATCTTTTCGCTTCTCAAAATCGCCGTACCCCGACAGCCGGTCTTGGGCTTGAAGGTGGCAAACATATACCAGGCCCCGCCGCAAGGGTGTACCTCGGGAGCCCAGAAATTGATCTCCGACCAAAAACCGGCGGGAGGTCGAAACGCCGGAAAAGGCCCCTCGTATTCATCCGGGCAACCCCCATCAGGCGAAACCCTCTGGCGGTACACGTCGAAACCGACCCCCGGTGAACGCCAGATGTCCTTATCGGTTGATCCGAAGAGGTACCAGTTTTCCCCATCCCGAACCACAAAGGGATCCCTCATCTGAATATCGCTGATTTTTGGCATTGCTTTACTCCAGTCCCACTACGATGAATGTAATTTCTTCCATCTCCGTATTTTAGCACGAAACGATTTAAACGGCGCAACGGTGTTAATATGTACCCATTTCCATACGGGCCAGTTGGAGCTTGTGGACGCAGCCCATTTTCTCCCGCCGCTCTTGAACAACTCATCGTTGCTAAAACCATCAAGCCATTCAACGAGGGAATCCACCGCCTTAATAAATAACTTCCGAAGCTGCGCAAGGGATTTATCCTTGTACTTGTCATAAAAGCCCTGATACAATGCGCCCATCTGGTTCCATTTATAGCCTGGCGCGGGGGTAACAACCTCTTTTCCCTTCAATTCGTCTTTGTCCCACCTGCGGATTAGCTCCATCCAGCCGAGCTGATACGCGAGCATTTCCTGAGGGGTACGGTCCACCCCGTCATGGCGGACATCCTTATCGTCCTCCGCCACGCCTTCAAATTCCTGAATGAACAAATCGGCCGTTTCCTTTATCACATCAATCAGTGTTTTCTTGTCACGGTATTCCTGCATGGCCTTCTCCTTCCCGCAATAATATTTTCTTTAATATCAAATCCTCAAGATTCCTTCTGCTGTCTATTACCAACATTATGTATATAGAATTATTTTCTATTTTGTATATTATCCGCCAATAGTCAACAATTATTTCCCGATACAATAAATAGCCGAACCTTTCCAATTCCGGAACAATTCGGTACCGCTCAGGAAATATATCCAATTTATCAACTTGATCTTCTATCTTGTTTAAGATTTTTACCGCATAATTTATATTTGTTTGCGAAATATATTCTATAATCTCGTTTATGTCTTCCCTTGCAGGTGCAGCCCATGTGATATGATATTTCTTAACCATTTTTATGATTGGTTTTTTTTCTTAATTCAGAGAATACTTGATCATTGGCATAGACCTTTCCTTCACGGATGGATTTTTCAGAAAATTGTAACAATTTCATTAAAGATAATGCGTTAACCATATCTTGATATGATTCAACATCAAGTAGTACCCCCCTTGCTTCACCATGCTGAGTAATAATTATCGGATTTTTACGATCATTTATATAATCTATCATTTCTGCGGCATTTGTTTTTATGAAGGAAATTGGTTTTACATCTTCTTTCAGATTTACATTCATAAAAGGCTCCTTGAAAATAAGTACTTTAAAGATACTAAAAAAAGCCTATTTTGTCAAGCTCTCTATTTCATTTCACGGCAATCTCACCCGAAACACCGAACCCTCCCCGGCGTGGCTTTCCACTTCGACGCTTCCGTTGTGGAGCAGGGCGATATGGCGCACGATGGCGAGGCCGAGGCCGGTACCGCCCTCTTCGCGGCTGCGCGAGCGATCCACGCGGTAGAAACGTTCGAAGAGGCGTCCCAGGTGTTCTGCGGGAACGCCGATGCCTTTATCCTTCACTTCGATAACAAGCTCTTCATTTTCACGAAACGCATTGATACGGATTTTGGAATCGGGCCTGGAATATTTGATGCCGTTGTCCAGTAGATTTACGAGAGCCTGGATTATCAACGACCCGTAGAGTTTAGCGGAGAGTGCCGGAGGGCAGGTCGTTTCAATGGAAATGTTTTTCTTTTGGGCGGCGACCTCAACCATTGCAACCGCCTCAACAATGAGGGGAGCGATGACACAGTCTTCCATGGGGGGGCGCGGCCTGTTTTCATCTTCCAGGCTTACCAGGGTTAAAAGATCATTCGTGAGGTTTTCCATGATCTGGGTGTTTTTCGCTATTATCTCCGCAAAATAACGCACTTCGGCTTTATTATCAAAAAGGGAATTGATGATGTTTTCGGTGAAGCCCTTGATCACCTGTATTGGGGTACGCAACTCATGCGACACGTTGGCGGCAAAATCCTTGCGAACCTGTTCGAGCTTGACGAGACGGGTGATATCGCTCATCACAATGACCACACCCTGAACATCGTCCGAGGCGCCAGCTTTCAGCGGGGCAGCGAAAACCTGGAAATGCTGTTCAACAGCCGATGTATAACGCTTCAGGACCAACTCAGTTGGCCGCCCCGTGGCCAAAACCTGTTGAGCCGCATTCTCCAGTTCGGTGGAACGGCTGAACGTTAAAAGGGACAGGCCCAGAGCGTCTTTCTCCCCGGCTGTGCCAAAAAGAGAGCATAGCCTGGGATTCGCAAGAATGATTTTAAGGTTATTATCCAGCGCAATTACCCCGTCAAACATGCTGTTGAGAATTACCTCGCGACGGCGATCTTCGGTCTCGGCTTCTTCGGTTTTCGCCTTCAACTCCAGGCTTTTCTTTTCAAGTTCAGCGTCAAGCGCGGCCTCAATTGAATATGAAAGGTGCCTGGAGAACCAGTAAAGCCCCGCACACACGCCAAGAACAATAATGACACCCAACAAGAGAAAGGGGAGTGTGGAACTGAGAAAACGGGAGAAAAAGCCCGGCACAAGCAGGGAAAGGCGAATAACGCCGGGAATTACATTGCTTGAATTATTTATGGCCATTGCGGCGTAAATGTAATCCTGCCCCAGAGTCGCCGATCGCCGGCGTGCATTTCCAATCCCTCCGGTTATCGCAGTTTGAAATTCGGGTCTGTCCAAATGGTTTTCCATTATGGAACTGTCGGCGACCGTATCAAAGAGTACCTGCCCGTTTCGGTTGATAAGGGTAATACGATATGAATTGGATTCTTCCAGCCGCGAAGCCCATGCTGCCAGTGCTTCCCTGTCCGTAAAAACCGCGTCAGGCGTAAAACTTCCGTAGATTTTTACCGCCTCTTCAAGATTTCCGGTATTTATATCGTTATACTGAGCGCCGGCAAACATGAAGATACCCGCAACAAAATAAGCGGAAACGATGAGTGCCGCGGTAAAAACGGCGGGAAGACTTTTTTCCAAAAAACGAAACGTTATACCTGGCATGATAACCTCACTGGATCCTAAACCGGTAGCCTACGCCCCGGATGGTTTCAATCATTTCCCCGACCTCCCCAAGTTTCTTTCTTAGACCCAAAATCTGCACGTCCACCGAACGATCCGTTACGGGATAATCTGGCCCCCTTATTGCGGTGATAAGTTTCTGCCGGGAAAAGACAATATCAGGATTTCGCATAAACTGCGCGAGGATGGCGAATTCCGTGGCAAAGAGGTCCAGAGGCATCTCGCCGAGAAAGGCGACATGCCTTTCCACATCCAGGCTTAACTTGCCGTGGTGCAGAACAGCGGTCTTGTCCTCGTTGACGATAGCCTCCTTCCGCCTTAGTCCCGCCCGGATCCTTGCCGCCAACACCCTGGGGCTGTAGGGTTTAACCACGTAATCATCCGCCCCCAATTCAAGCCCGGCTACTATATCCGCCTCCTCTCCCCTCGCAGTGCACATGATAATTGGCAGCCCGCAGAAACTTTCGTCTGAACGTATCTTTTTCAGGGTTTTGAAACCATCCATGCCGGGAAGCATGATGTCGAGGATGACGCAGTCCGCCCCATCCTTTCGAAGCTGCTCAAGACCGTCTTCCCCCGATGCGGCCAGGGTGAGCTTCCACCCTTCCTGGGCAAACGAGTATTTCAGCATTTCCTGTATTTCAGGGTCGTCCTCAATAATCAGTATCCGTTCAGCACCCATATCGCCTAACTCAGTTTAATGGTTCAATTCTACGTGGCGGCCCTCTACCATATAAATCACCCCTTCGCAAATATTGGTAATATGATCCCCAAGGCGTTCCATGAATCCGGAAAGTTTCAGAAGTCGCGCGGCAGCCTTAATCAATTTTGGCTCGCTTTTCATCAGGGCAAGGACTTCCTCGGTCAGGGCCTTATGCTCGTCGTCTATCTTATCATCCAGTGTCGCCGCCTGTCTCGCGAGATTGACATCCTGTGCAAGGTAAGCGTTTAACGCGGACTTGAGCATTTCCTGCCCGGTCTCGACCATGCGCTCTATCCGCTCCATCGAACGAAATGCGGGGCGGCGTGACAGCTTTGCCGCCGCCTTGACCAGGTGTATCCCCAGGTCGCCTATGCGCTCAAGGCTCGCCGTAATCTTGAAAACCGTTATCATCTCGCGGAGATCGCTGGCGACCGGCTGCTGTGTAGCGATGAGAACAAGGGCCATATCCTCGATTTTAAGCTGAAGTTTATCAACAATTTTCCCGCTTTCCTTTACTTCCTTCACCAGCTCATTATCACCGGAACGCAGAATCGTGAGGGCCTTCCCCAAATCCTCCGCAACCCTGGCGGACATCAGGGAGAGCTCCCGCCTTATCTTGCTTAATTCTTCGTGTAACAAACCACGCGTTTTCATATTTCCCCCTATCCGAAGCGGCCCGAAATGTAATCTTCGGTGCGTTTGTCCCTGGGGTTGGTAAACACCGCTCCCGTTTCCCCGTATTCTATAAGTTCCCCCAGAAGGAAGAAAGCGGTCCGGTCGCTGACACGCGCAGCCTGGTTCATGGAGTGGGTCACGATGACGATGCTGAAGTCGCGCTTGAGTTCGCCGATGAGTTCCTCGATCCTTCCGGTGGCTATCGGGTCAAGGGCGCTGCACGGCTCGTCCATGAGGATGATATCCGGGGCCATGGCGATACTGCGGGCAATGCAGAGCCGCTGTTGCTGCCCGCCGGAAAGGCTCTGGGCCGATTTTTTCAGCCTGTCCTTCACCTCGTCCCACAGGGCCGCCTTCCTCAAAGAGCCTTCCACCAGCTCCGCCAGCTTCCTCTTGTCTTTCATGCCCTGCATTCGCCTGCCGTAAGCCACGTTGTCGAAGATACTCATGTTGAAAGGATTTGGTTTCTGAAACACCATCCCCACCCGTGTCCGTAGTTCACTTACGTCTATTGCACCGTAAATGTCTTCACCGTCAAGGATAATCTCCCCTGTTATACGACAGGAGGCGATGAGATCGTTCATCCTGTTAAGAACCCTGAGAAAGGTAGATTTTCCGCAGCCTGAC
>JGI24698J34947_10000885_pt1 | contig 15156 bp, 11 predicted proteins | sample TergutMp193P3_FD_34947 | JGI IMG/M metagenome (IMG submission 34947) | reverse complement strand
AATGATTTCAGGCAGTATATGACTTTAAGCACATGGAATCAGCTTTTTGTAGACACGGTGCGTTCGTCGGGCGGCAACAATGTAAGCCGCTATCTTATGGTGAACGCGTATTGCGCCGACAACCATCAGGCGCTTGCAGGCAATTTTTCTATGCCGACAGATCCGTCGGAGGGCAGATTGCTCCTCAGTTTTCATTATTATGCCCCTCACGAAATGGTGATAAACGGGAGCCGTTCAGAATGGGGGACGGCATCCGACAGGCAAAAGGTTGACAGCGATTTTGCTCCCTTTAAAGAACGTTTTATCGATAAAAACATTCCGGTAATTATCGGGGAATGCGGCGCGGTGCTGCAGTTGTTCCCGAATGATTCCGCAAGGGAGGCGCAGGCGCGTCAAAGCAGGCGCGATTACATTTCGCACGTGTTCAGCACTGCGAAAAAATACGGGCTTGTCCCCGTTTATTGGGACAACGGTTTGACGTCAGGGAACGGTGAAAAATTTGGTCTTTTGGATCGGAGGACTGGTCTTCCGAATTCGAATGACTCAGGCGCTCTTATCACGATGATGATAAATGCTGTAAGATGAAGCAGGATATGGAAATGGATGATAAAACTTCTAAATTGAAAATTTTGATTATTGCCGCAGTTGTTGTTGTTATTGCGGCGTTCGCCTTTTTTGCCGTCTCAAGGCAGGAACCGGATTTTTCCGCGAAATATGCAGGTTTCGATCTGAGCGGTGCAAGCACAGGGAGAACAAACACATATTCCCGTTACATGGAACGTTACAGTAATGTTCCTGCCGGGACTCAGGATATTCCGATAAATATTTTTTCGTGGTCTTCCGCACAAGGCGTTTCTACGCCTGAAAATTTTGAAAAAGAGGCGCGTGTTTTAAGAACCGAAGAAGTAAGTTTTGTAGAATACACGGTCAATGTTCCTCGCGCCGGTCTTTATTCAATGTACATGGAATACTTCCCCCTTCAATCAAGGGGTATACCTATAGAGCGTTCGCTTATTATTAACGGAGAGGTTCCTTTCCTCGGCGCGGACAGGCTTTCGTTTCAGCGCGTCTGGGGAGACAACGGTTCAAGCCGTTTTGATAATCAGGGCAACGAAATCCGTCCCTCGCAAATCGAAATGCCGCGCTGGGAAAGCGCCATGTTCAGGGATTCGCTGGGTTATATAACGGAGCCTTATAATTTCTATTTCCGTGAAGGCCGAAATACAGTCAGGCTTGAAGGCATAAACGAACCGGCTGCAATTCGCGCGCTTTCATTAAAAGCCCCGACTAAAACACAGAATTACCGTGAATACGCAGCCGGAGTTAATCTGGGACATTACAGCAATAACCGCAATAACTATTTACTTAAAATACAGGGTGAAAAAGCTATACGCCGATCCGATCCTTCGCTCTATCCCATGTACGATCGTTCTTCGGGCGCAACGGATCCTGCCAGCGTCGCCAGAATCCGTCTCAATATGATCGGCGGTCAAAGCTGGCGCGTAGCAGGGCAGTGGATAGAATGGGAATTTGATGTGCAAGAGAGCGGTATGTACCGTGTTACAATTAAAGGCAGGCAAAATTATAACCGAGGTTATGTTTCAAACCGTACTGTTATGCTGGACGGGCAGGTTCCCTGTCAGGAGCTTAACTCCGTGCCGTTTAAATACAACAATAAATGGCATCTCCTTACGTTAAGCGACGATCACGGGGATATGCTTTTCCCGATGGAAGCCGGCACTCACACGCTCCGTCTTCAGGCGACTTTGGGCGAGATGGGCGACATCCTGAACGTAATGGAAGAAAGCGTGTTCAGGCTGAATTCAATCTACCGTAAGATACTTGTATTGACAGGACCCGAACCTGATATTTTCCGCGATTACCGCGTTGATGTTGTATATCCCGAAGTAATAGAAGCGATGGAACTTGAGGGCAAAATCCTCTACAAACTGGTAGACGATTTAACTCGCTATTCAGGCGAACGAAGCGCACAGGCAGCTGTAGCGTTGACGCTTGCGCGGCAGTTGGAACTTTTTGTAAAACGCCCGGATAAAATTCCCAGAACGCTTGTTAATTTTAAACAGAATATCAGCTCTCTCGGAGACAGTTTACTGGCTCTTTCCCAGTCTCAGCTTGATGTTGATTTTATTTACATAAGCGCCGAAGGAGCAAAAGTGCCTCCGGTAAGGGAGAATTTCTTTGTCGCAGCCTTGCACGAGATTCGCTCCTTCTTTATATCGTTTGTTGTTGACTACAACAGTCTTGGCAACAAGTACGGCAAAAGCCCGAATGTTGTCGATGTTTGGATACTTACGGGGCGCGATCAAAGCTCCATTTTAAAAGCGATGATAGACGACACATTTACCCCTCAGACGGGGATTCAGGTAAACGTAAGGCTGGTCGCGCCGGAAGCGGTAATGCCGGCGGTTATTGCCGGTACGGGGCCTGATATGGCGCTTACAGTTCCGCAGGGAGACCCGGTAAACTATGCCGTGCGTAACGCAGTTTTGGATGTTTCCAAGTTTGAAGGTTATGAAGAGGCGGTAAAGGAAATAGATTACAGCGTTATTATTCCGTTTGAATATTTGGGCGGCGTATACGGTTTGCCGGAAACTCAGTATTTCCACGTAATGTTTTACAGAAAGGATATTCTTGACGAACTTGGCGTTGATATTCCCGACACATGGGACGATCTGATCAATATTCTGCCTATCATACAAAAGAACAACATGAATGTAGGCATTCCTTCTGTTGCAACTAACGAACAGATCAATATCGACTTCTCAAACTTCCTTGCGCATTTATTCCAGCGCGGCGGCAAGGTCTACAATGATGACGGTTCGCGCACTCTTTTAGATAACGAAATCGCTATCGAGGCGTTTGATGTTTACACAAGATTCTTTACCCACTACAAGACGCCCGTAGTTTACAACTTTATTAACCGCTTCCGCACCGGCGAAATGCCGCTTGCCTTTGCGGACTATACCAACTTCAACACGTTTGAAGTCTTCGCGCCGGAACTCCGAGGTTTGTGGGGTTTCTCGCGTATGCCCGGATTAAAGAAAAGCGACGGAACCATAGACCGTTCTGTTTCAACAGGAACGCTGGCTTCCATGATCTTTTCAAACGCAAAGCGCCCGGATTTGGCGTGGGAATTTATGAAGTGGTGGATCAGCGCGGATACTCAGCTCCGCTTTGGGCGCGAACTTGAAAGCATAATGGGAGCCGCGGCGCGTTACCCGACCGCTAATTATGAGGCTTTCAAACGACTTTCGTGGGGGTCGGAGCAAATGGCGGTTCTTGACGAACAGCGCTCGTGGACAGTCGGCAACCCTGAAGTTCCCGGCGGCTATTTCGTGAACCGCCATATCACAAACGCGGTGCGCAAAATATTGAACGAAGGTCAGGACACGCGGGAAACGATGCTGGATTACACCTTGACCATCAACGATGAGTTGATTAAAAAACGAAAAGAATTTGGTCTGGAGTAGGGGGAAAAATGAGTCTTGCAAGGTATATCGAAAAAAGAAAAGAAGCCGATGAAAGGCAGGCAAGGGAGATAAGCAGGCACAAGGTCTGTTATCTTTTCCTTGCGCCTTACGCGATAGTTTTTCTTCTGTTCTTTGTGGCTCCCGTTATAATATCTGTTTTCTTCAGTTTTACATACTTCAATATTCTTGAACCGCCCAGATTTATCGGTTTGCGCAACTATATCAACCTGTTGTTAGCTGACGATGTATTTTTAATCTCGCTGAAAAATACGTTCATAATGGCTGCTATCACAGGGCCGGTCGGTTACATAATGGCGTTTTTGTTTGCGTGGTTTATCAATGAGCTGCCCCGTTACATTCGCGCCATTGTTACTTTGATTTTCTACGCACCTTCAATTTCCGCAGGCGTTTTCGTAATTTGGCTGACTATTTTTTCAGGCGATCCTTACGGTTACATAAACGGTATTTTAATGAACATGGGAGTTCTCGATCAGCCAATTCTCTGGCTGACGGATCCCAAATATATGATGCCGGCAATTTTGGTTGTTATTCTCTGGATGAGTTTGGGAGCCGGCTTCCTTGCGTTTATCGCCGGTCTTTCCACCATTGACCCGACTCTTTATGAAGCCGGTCTTGTAGACGGCATTTCAAACCGCTGGCAGGAACTTTGGTATATCACTCTTCCAAACATGAAAGGGATGCTGATGTTCGGCGCGGTTATGGCAATTACCAACTCTTTCGGCGTAGCGGACGTTACAATACAGCTTGCAGGTTTCCCAAGTACGGATTACGCGGTGCATACGGTTGTGAATCACCTTATTGACTACGGTTCGATTCGTTTTGAGATGGGCTATGCTTCGGCAATAGCAACAATTTTATTTTTTACCATGATTTTGTGCAATTCTATAATACAGAAAATGTTGAGACGGATAGGAACTTAAGGGGCAAACATGAAAAAACACCATAAAAAATTAGTAGGCGGCAAAAGACTCAATCGTTCCTATGGCGGCGATGCTTTTATTGTTACAATTCTCACGATCTTTGGAGTGTTCTTTGCCTATCCGCTTGTTTACACAATTAACAATGCGTTCAAACCGTTGAACGAACTTTTCCTCTTTCCGCCGCGTCTTTTTGTGCGCACGCCCACGCTGAATAATTTCCAAGACCTTTTTATAATGATGAGCAAAGCATGGGTTCCTTTTTCCCGTTATATTTTCAATACAGTATTCATTACAGTGGTCGGGACAGTCGGTCTTATCATTGCCGCTTCGATGGGAGCGTTTGTTGTTTCCAAATATAAGTTTCCGGGTTCAAAGATTTTTTTCCAAGGCGTAATTATTACCCTTATGTTTTCAACTTATGTAACGGCGATACCCAACTATCTAATTATGGCAAAGCTTAACTGGGTTGATACTTATCTTTCGGTAATTGTTCCGGCTTTCGCAATGCCGATGGGTTTCTTCCTTTTAAAGCAGTTTATTGACACAATACCGGATACGCTTCTTGAAGCTGCAAAGGTAGACGGCGCGAAAGAGTTCCGTATTTTCATCTATATAATTCTGCCGATGATTAAACCTGCGTGGCTCACCGTAATGATCTTCTCGGTGCAGAACTTATGGAACATGAGGGCTTCCAACATTATTTATTCGGAAGAGTTAAAGACACTGCCCTTTGCGCTTTCGCAGATTGCAACAGGCGGTATCGCGCGCGCCGGCGTAGGAGCCGCAGTAGGTCTCTTTATAATGATCGTTCCGCTTGTAATGTTTGTTTTAGCCCAAAGCAACGTATTGCAAACAATGGCAAGCTCGGGGATAAAAGAATGAAAAACATTTATCTTATGTTTGTTTTATTGGCGGTTTGCCTTTTCGCGGCGGCTCCTGTTTTTTCAGAGCCGTCCAACTACACTTACAATTACGATTTTTGGGAGGAGCAGGTTGCCTCTCCCGATGCTTACAGGGTAGGCGCTTACATTCTAGGTTCGACTTTGGGAACGGAACATTTCAGGTCTCCGCAGGGACTTTTTATCCGCGATAACCGCATTTACGTCTGCGATTCCGGCAACAACCGTATACTGCTGATTGAAGTAAATGAAAGAGAAGAACACAGGCTTGTTACTTCCGTTTCTTCCGTGATTATTGACGGTCAAAGATCGGCATTCAACAGCCCTCAGGACATTTTTGAAAACAGGGACGGTAATCTTTTTATTGCCGACAGGGGAAACCACAGGGTACTGATCCTTGATAAAAACTGGAATTATCTTTCTTCTATAGAAAAGCCGGATGATGAAAGCCTCGGAGAGTTTTCCGATTTTCTTCCCACAAAGTTGGTTGTCGATTTTGCGAACAGGTTGTTTGTTCAGGCGCAAAATGTAAACAAAGGACTTATGGAATTTGACAGCCGGGGAGAATTTTCAGGCTATATGGGCGCGAATAAGGTGTATGTTAATCCTGTTGACTATGTGTGGAAACTTCTTTCTACACAGGCGCAGAGAGCGCGAATGGATCTTTTCATTCCCACCGAGTACAGCAATATGTCTCTGGACAAAGACGGGTTTATCTATGTTACAAATTCTACCGGACAGACAGAACCTGTGCGCCGGCTTAACGCGATGGGGCAGGATATTTTGATCCGCAACGGTTATGAAAAACCTGTGGGCGATTTGACTTTCGGCGATGCAGCCGGCGTTCGGGGCCGTTCGCGGTTTATCGACGTAGTTGCTTTTGATAACGATTCTTATGCCTGTTTCGATATGGCGCGCGGACGTATTTTTTTGTACGACTTTCAGGGAAACCTCTTGTATGTTTTTGGCACGATGGGTAACCGCGAAGGTTCGTTTTTGCATCCGGTCGCTATCGAAAGAATGGGCAATTCCATTTACGCGCTTGACTCCGATTCAAACTCGCTTACACGCTTTGACCTTACAGATTACGGGACTTTGATTAATAATGCCCTTGATGAATATCAGGCCGGACGTTATGAGGCTTCCGCTGATTTATGGGAAGAAGTTTTAAAAAGAAACGGAAACTACGATCTTGCCTACATCGGTATTGGTCGTGCGGCTCTTAGGCAGGGCGAGTTCAAAAAAGCGATGAGGTACTACAAGCTTAAACATTACCGCGAAGGTTATGGAAAGGCTTTCCAGTTATACCGCAAACAGTGGATGGAAGAAAATCTTTGGAAAATATTGCTTGTTTTGGCAATAGTTATATTTGTTCCGCTTGCAATAAAGCATACGATTAAACTTGTCAGGGAGATCAGAGAAGCATGAAATATATCACCGATAAAATATGGTGGCATCGCGTTGGGGAAACCCTGAAATACGCGCTTTATGTGATTGGCCATCCGCTTGACGGTTTTTGGGACCTGACGCATGAAAAACGCGGTTCCATTGCCGCAGCGAATATCATTATCTTCTCAGCTGTTATTGTGGAAGTATTGCGCCTGACATTAACCAATTTCCAGTTTGTTACTATTAACATGGAATATTTTAACGCGGTTATTGTGGCTCTGCGCATTATTCTTCCGGTCTTCCTGTGGACTGTCGCAAACTGGAGTCTTACGACCCTTATGGACGGCAAGGGTAAAATGTTCGAGATTTATATGTCAGTCTGCTATGCCCTTACTCCGTATGTGATGATTAACGCAGTAATGATTGTGTTAAGCCAGTTTATCACCTTTGAAGAGGGCACAATTTACTGGGTGCTTTCCGGTTTCGCGGCGCTGTGGACAGGTTTGCTTTTGCTTTCCGCCATGATGATGGTTCACGATTACAGTCTTTTAAAGACGATTCTTTCAAGTTTATTGACAATTGTCGGAATGGGTATAATGGTTTTTATCTTTGTAATTTTCTTCAGCCTTATAAGCGATGCTCTCGCATATTTTATATCGCTGTATAAAGAAATTTTGTTTCGGGTGATGTAGGGGGTCAGGTGAAAAAGTTTACTGGACTGTTATTAATATTTTTTATTCTCTTAACGGCTGTTTCCTGTAAAAGAAGGGAAGCCAGGCCAAGACCGGTAATGATATACCAGTATTTCAGCGAAGAAGAACATAGAGATGTTGTTTTGGAAAATCAATATTTGTCTTTGCGCTTTTTGCCGGAAACTGCGGAAATAATTCTTACGAATAAAGCTACAGGCGTTCAATGGAAGTCAAATCCTCCTGTTCCAGGTGAAGACGGAATTACAAATACCGTTACAAAACAGCTTATGGAATCCCAGCTTTCTCTGGAATACGCCGATAATTCCGGTGTTGGTCAGACATTGTATTCCGGTATTCACGGCGTACATAGGAAGGCCTATGAATATGAAGTGGTAGACGGCGCTTTGGAAGTGCGTTACTACATAGGCGATATTGCCCGTACTTACTTTATACCGCCTGCAATGACGGAAGAAAAGATGATTCCTTACCTTGATTCAATGGATTATGACGACCGTATGATGGTTGAATTGGTTTACCGTCTTTATGATATTAACAATCTGCGCATGGACGATAACAAAGACAGGCTTTTATCCGATTATCCTGAACTTCACAACGGAAGGATGTACGTTATGCGCCCTAACTCGCAGGATTATATGAAGGAAAGCGCTGAAAACGGCTTCAGGGATGCAGGTTACACTTTTGAAGATTTTATTGAAGATTCCAATCAATATTCATCCGCAAGCGAAAATGTAAAGCCTGTTTTCAGCCTTACCCTCCGCTACATTCTTGACGGAAGATCGCTTTTGGTTAATGTCCCCTTTGATGAAATTGCATACCAGCCTGTTTACCCGATAAAACAATTATCCCTGCTGCCGTTTATGGGTTCAGGCGATGTGAATGACAACGGGTATATGCTGGTCCCGGACGGAAGCGGAGCGCTTATATATTTCAATAACGGAAAGCAAAATCAGATTCCTTACAGCGTAGGCGTTTACGGCTGGGACGAAGCGTTGTACCGCGACGCTATAGTAATTGACGGCAAGGCTCCGTTCCCTGCTTTCGGCATTCATAAAAACGGCTCCGCCCTTTTGTGTATAATTGAAGAGGGTTCCTCTTATGCAAATATAAGCGCCGACGTATCCGGCAGGAATAGTACCCATAACAGGGTGTATCCGTTTTTTGATATAGTTCACGGCGCGAAAATGAATATTTCAGGCCGAAGCGAACGTGCCGTGTATCAGTATGAAACCACCCTGCCCGACGGCGAGAACATTACCCTGCGTTATACGCCATGCGCAGAAGCAGGATATATGGGCATGGCAAAAGAATACCGTTCATGGCTCTTGAATCAATACCCCGAACTTAGAAGCAGGCGCACGGCTAACGGCGTTCCCATTGCGGTTGAAATTGTCGGCGCTGTAAATAAAACACAGCACCGCCTCGGTCTCCCCTTCGATATGCCTTTGAAACTCACTTCGTACAAAGAAACGGAAGAGATGATCAACGATTTTACCGATTTTGGGTGGAAGGATGTGCATATTAAACTGAACGGCTGGTTTAACCGCAGTGTTGATCACTCAGTCCCTGTAAAAATCAAGCTGATAGACGAGCTTGGCACCAAAGGAGATTTTAATAGAATCGTTCATGCCGCGGAAGAAAACAAACACACCCTTTACCCCGAAGCTGATTTTCTTTTTATAAAAGATGCAAAAACATTCAGCGGATTTAACCTTTACAGCGATGCCGCCCGTTATGTGAGCCGCGACCGTGTACAGAGGTATCCGTACAGTTTTGTCTGGTTCGGCGAACGTAAACAGTGGGGCAAGTTGAGTTATCTGGCGCGGCCTGCCAGTATGTTCAGAATGATCGATAACTTTATGAAAAAAGCCTCCGGCTATAAAGTGCATAATATCGCGTTCAGGAGCATGGGTTCAAAACTTGCAGGCGACTACAATGAAAGACGGCACGTAAGCAGAGAAGCTTCGATGCGGATGCGCCAGGATTATTTAGCGCAGTTAAACAAATCGGGAACGGAAATCATTGTGAATACTGGTTTTGCCTATTCAGTGCCGTGGGCATCCATGGTTGTTGATATGATGCTTGATGATCAGGATTTTGGAATTACCGACACGGCGGTTCCATTTTTCCCGATAGTTTTGCACGGCATAGTGCCGTATACCGGCAAGGCTGTAAATCTTGCGGAAGATTACACAAGGAACATTTTAAAATCAGTTGAAAGCGGCGCGGGGCTGTATTTCAGTTTTATGAAAGAAGAAACCTCAGTTCTGCAGGAAACAAAGTTCAGGCAGTTTTATGCCAACGAATACGACAAGTGGGCAGAAGACGCGGATGTTTTGTACCAGCGGTTCAACAGGGATTTTGGGCGGCTGTACAGTCAGGCTATTGTGAACCATGTAATTTTATCGCACGGCGTTACGGTTACTGAGTACGAAGACGGAACAAGAGTTGTCGTGAACGCAAGCGGCAATGCATGGAACTATAACGGCAGAAATATTAATGCGAATGAATATATTGTGTTGGGCCGGGGGGAATAATGTACCTTATTAAAAGAGACAATAAATTGTCACTGACGCTGGAAGGCAAAAACGCGATCTCGGGTTATTTGTTTTTGCTTCCATTTATTATCGGTTTTATGTCCTTTATGTTTTTTCCAATTCTGGAATCTATTCAGATGGTTTTCAGTAAGGTAAGAATCGATCTTGATAACAACAAGTTTTCTATGGAGTATGTAGGTCTGGAAAATTTAGATAAGGTTATCAATATTGATCCTACGTTTAGGAGAGCCCTTGTCGAAGAAATGGGGCGGATGCTTTTGATAGTTCCGGCGATTATTATTTTCAGTCTCTTTGTCGCAATTATCTTAAATCAGGAATTCAAGGCGAGGGGTATTATACGCGCCATATTTTTTCTGCCGGTAATTCTTTCTTCGGGAATTATGATAGGGCTTGAAACAAACAATTCGCTTTTGAACAGCATGGCGGATATTATCAAAGAAGGCAATTTGATGAGATCGTCGGTTACGGGAGTTTTGGAAGATATTCTTGTCGTGGAAGGAGCGGCGAGCGATTTCATGGGGTATATTTTCCAAATCATAAACCAGATTTACGATATAGCGATGGCTTCCGGCATTCAGATAATTATCTTCCTTTCCGCGCTTCAGACAATTCCGCCAAGTATGTTTGAGGCAGCTAAAATCGAAGGCGCGACAAGCTGGGAATGTTTCTGGAAAATTACCTTCCCAATGGTCAGCTCTTTGATCCTTGTAAATATTGTTTACAGTGTTGTTGATTATTTCATGCGGACAGATAACCGTGTCATGGAAAGAATTAACCAGATTATAATCAGGAGCATGCAATATGATTTTGGAACTGCAATGGCTTGGGTTTACTTCCTTGCCGTAATTGCCATTATCGGAATTGCAATGGCCATAATTTCCAAGAGGGTGTACTATTATGAGTGATATTTATACCGATAACAGACCGTCAAACTGGGGTAATTTGTCCAAAAATTATCACATAAAGAAAAAAATATTTGACGTGATCTTTAAAATTTGCCGGGGAGTCCTGCTTTTTGGAATGTGCTTTCTTATTATACAGCCGCTGTTGGACAAGTTAAGCGTCAGTTTTATGGCGGAGAAAGACCTGTACGACAGCACCGTAATCAGCATACCTCGCAATTTTACCACGTCAAACTACAGGCTGGTAATAAGCGGACAGCTTCTAGATTTTTGGCCTTCTCTGTTTAAAACAACATATATTGTAGTTATCAGCGCGGTATTACAGATTGCCGCCTGTACTCTTGCGGCTTATGGTTTTGCGCGGTATAAATTTCCGTTAAAGAATGCCTTGTTTTTTTGCGTAATGCTTATGATTGTTATTCCGCCGCAGACTATAATGGCTTCGCTTTATTTGAATTTTTATTTCTTTGATATATTCGGTCTTATTAAGCTGATAACCGGCAGTCCTGTTAATATATTGGACAGCGTTGTCGGCTACTGGCTGCTCTCCGCTACCGGCATGGGGTTAAAGAGCGGTTTGTATATTTTTATGCTCAGGCAGTATTTCAGGGGCATACCGAAAGAACTTGAAGAAGCGGCATGGGTAGACGGCTGCGGAAAATTTAAAACATTTGTCCGTATTATGGTTCCTGACGCAGCCCCTATGCTTACATCATGTTTCCTGTTCTCCTTTGTGTGGCAATGGACGGACTCATTTTTCTCAACGCTGTTTTTGACCAACCAACACATGCTTGCAAGGGGACTTGCTTCCATTTCCGAGCGTTTCAGCCAGTGGTATGCGTCAACCAACCTTGTCAGCGGAGCCGCTATTGCCTCGACAGCGCCTGTCGGCTATACGCAGGCAATAATCGCGACAGGCATGCTGATGTGCCTTGCCCCGTTGATTTTGCTGTATCTTGTGGCGCAGAAGGCGTTTGTTGAGTCCCTCAGCCAGACGGGTATAAAAATGTAAAAGACCGCGAAACCTATGACGGGTTAAGTGGTTTTTATATTGGTTTCAATGCGGAATGCCGTCTTGCGGTAAACCGTTTGAGATAAATTTATTTTTTGGAGGAAAAAATGACAAAGAAGAAAATTTTGATCACCTTTGTAACATTGCTCTTTAGTGTTTCCGCGGTATTTGCCCAGCAAGTTCCCAACGCTCCTAACGCGATAAAAAACACGCTAAAAGGGATGAATATTACAATCGGTAACTGGTGGGCGGATTACGACCCTGCTAAAACTCCTCCGACCCCTCAATGGGTTGGAAGTGATGTTCAGGAAAGGGAACTTGATTTCCGCAGAAGAGTTTTAAGGCAATACGAATTTACCATGCAGGTAAAGAATATTGCAAGCTGGAATGAAATGCCGCAGATTGCGGCGACTTCAATTATGGCAGGAAGGCCCGCCGCGACTGTTTTTGTGCTTCAGCCTGACTGGGCTCTTTCTCTGTACCGCCAGAACCTTCTTTATCCTGTAGGCGACAGCAGAGCTGTAAACTGGACAAGCAAAACCCCGATTGAATGGAACAGGTCTGTTACATCGGCCTTTACATTGGGAGTAAATCAGGGACGCGGAATGAAAACATACGCTTTTGCCGCAGGTTACGGCGGAAGTTATCATGCAGCAGTTGTGTTCTTTAACAAGAGGCTGTTCAGGGAAGCCGGTCTTGATCCCAACCTGCTCTACGATTTGCAGAAAAACAACCAGTGGACATGGGACAAGTTCCTTGAAGTTGCCAAACAGCTTACAAGAGATACAAACAACGACGGTATTATGGATACATATGCAATGCCCGGAGATCTTTCCACAGAAATTCTGGACGCTTTCGTTTCCAGTAACGGCGCTATGTATGTTGATAAAAATTCCAGAACAGGACTCCTTGAGAACGCTACAGGCAGACCCGAATTTGTTCAGGCTGTTCAGTTCTACATGACATTAAGAGACCAGGGCGTTATGAAGCCCAAGCCGGAAGGAGCCGCATGGAACTGGCACATTCCTGAATTTAACGACGGTAGAGTAGCGATGCGCATTGATCAGCAGTATTTGGCTACTAACGATTTGCGGAACATGAGGGATGACTGGGGCATGGTTCTTCCTCCCAGAGGTCCGAGATCAAGAAATTACGTTGTATTTAACGACGAAAACGTAATGATTATTCCTGCCCGCGGATTTACAGCCGCTCAGGTAGATGCGATTCTCTGGGCCGTGCAGACATGGTCAACCCCTGTTGATCCTGACTGGAGGCTTGCAGAATATCCCAACTACAAAGACAGAAGAGCTGTTGATGAGACCATTGCGAAAATTCGCGATCAAAGTTTATGGCAGTGGAAGTATCACCTCCATGTACCCGGACTTAACCGCGGCGGTATCGCGTGGGAAATCTGGTATCATGACGGCGAAGCTGCGCAGTTGATCGAAGCGGTTTCACAGGGCTGGAACGCATTGATCGCCGACGCAAACGGACTGTAAAAAGGATTTACGTGAGTATCATCGTAAACGGAAACAGTCTGCCGAATATTCCCTGGGAAGAAAGGCCGTCCGTCAGCAACCCTAAAAGGGAGCTGATGTGGCGGTACTCAAAAAACCCGATTATTCCCAGGGATTTAACCTTAAAGTCCAACAGCATTTTTAACAGTGCTGTTGTGGCTTTTAAGGGTGAGTTTGCAGGCGTGTTCCGCTGCGATGATACTGCGCGTAACATGAACATTCATGCCGGAAAAAGCAAAGACGGTATAAATTGGAAAATCGAAGATGAGCCGATTAAGTTCATCAAGACCGATCCCGAATTGCCCGATTCCGATTACAAATACGACCCTCGCGTTATTTTTATTGAAGATCGATATTACATAATTTGGTGTAACGGTTATCACGGTCCCTGCCTCGGTCTTGGCTACACATTTGATTTTGAAAAGTTTTATCAGATGGAAAGTCCATCAATGATTTACAACCGAAACGGCGCGTTTTTTCCGCGCAAGATCGGAAAAAATTACGCCATGTTAAGCCGTCCCAGCGATTCGGGGCACACGCCATTTGGCGATATTTTTTATTCTGAAAGTCCCGACCTGATTTACTGGGGAAAGCACCGCCATGTAATGGCTCCTTCAAGCGGCTGGCAAAGCACAAAAATCGGCGCAGGCCCCTGTCCCATAGAAACCGCCGAAGGCTGGCTCCTGTTCTACCACGGCGTACTTACAAGCTGTAACGGTTTTGTGTACTCCTTCAGCGCCGCGCTTCTCGATCTTGAAAAACCATGGAAAGTAATTGCTCGCCCGAAACCGTACATAATAAACCCAAGGGAAATTTATGAACTGGCAGGCGACGTACCCAACGTTACCTTCCCTGTCGCCGCACTTGTAGACAAAGACACAGGCAAAGTTGCGATTTACTACGGTTGCGCCGACACAGTAACCGGCCTTGTCTTTGGCAAGATAGACGAAATCGTTAATTGGGTAAAAGCAAATAAAACTTAATTCCCCATTCATCTCGCAGAGACGCAAAGGCACAAAGGCGCGAGTCTTTGAGAAAGAACTCGGCAGTTTGAAACAGCGGTAAAAGAGGCTGTTAAATACTGTGAAAAGCATGATATACTGAAGGAGTTTATTAGCTTGCATGGGACGGAGGTACTGGGCATGCTTTATGCGGAATGGAACATGGACGATGCATTAGCGGTACGCTATGAGGAAGGCTATGAGGAAGGCTGTGAAGAGGGACAGCAGGAAAAAACACTCGAGATTGCCCGGAACTTGCTGGCGGAAGGTTCAACTCCCGGCTTTGTACAGAAAATCACCGGGCTGGACTTGGAAACAATAGAAGAACTGAGAAACTAAAGGGTGACTGTCGCCAAAATGCACTGATTTTCACGGTATTTCCTATACGGGGCGAGGCAGGCTGTGTGCCTGCCCCGTACCAAAAAAAATCGAAAAAAATAAAAAAGGTTTGACCATTTTAAAAAAATGTGGTACTTTATTAACAAGAAACCAAAGGGGGGAATTTAGCAAAAATGAAAGCTTTTAACGTCTCATTAATTGTTACCCCCCCCCCCAATTTCTGTAGCTAGCAACCGCCCGAATAACGTAAATTCAGACAAATTTATCAAATTTTCTCGTGTCTATGAAAAGCCGTCCGTATTTTTTTACGGCGGTTTTTCTCATGCCAAAAGACCCAAAAAAGGAGTATTTTATGAAGACAATTTTTAAGACGGCATTGATCGCATTGTGCGCAGTG
>JGI24698J34947_10000884_pt1 | contig 15157 bp, 16 predicted proteins | sample TergutMp193P3_FD_34947 | JGI IMG/M metagenome (IMG submission 34947) | reverse complement strand
CCGTCCCTGAACTGCACAAGCGAATGAACAATGCTCTGCGGATGAATTGCAACCTTTATTTGCCCGTAAGGAATATCAAAAAGAAAATGCGCCTCTATAACTTCCAAACCCTTGTTCATCATTGAGGCAGAGTCAATCGTGATTTTTTTGCCCATGCTCCACACAGGGTGATTGAGCGCATCCTTGAGCGTAATTTCGGAAAATTTTTCCGCAGGCAATTCCCTGAAGGGGCCGCCGCTCGCCGTGATCACCAGATTTTCAACCTCTTCCGTGCCACGCCCCGCAAGGCACTGGAAAATCGCATTGTGCTCGCTGTCCACAGGCGTGATTTGCGAAGCTGGATTTTTTTTAAGAGCCTCTTTTATTATTGCACCCGCCATCACAAGGGTTTCCTTATTTGCAAGGGCTATTTTTTTGCCGCTCTCTATTGCTTTCAAAGTGGGTTCGCAGCCAACCGAGCCGGTTAAGCCGTTGATCACCAAATCGCACTCGGAAACCAGTTCCAGCAAACCCTCCATGCCAGCCAAAACATTTTTGCCGGTTATTTTTTTCAGTTCCAAAGCGGAATTCTCATCAAAAAGAGCGAGTTTGGCATTGGGATATTCTCTGGATATTTCCGCCATTTTTTGCACATTGCTGTGCGCCGCCGCAGAGTGCAGGGAAAAACGCTCCCTGTGCTGCCGAATCACATCAATAGCAGAACTGCCGATGGAGCCGGAGGCTCCGAGCAAACAAAGGGACTTGGGTTCAGACATCTGGGTCGCGGAGTTCGGTTAGCCTGTCAACATCCAAATGCCAGTGCCTGCGGTAAACCGTTATGGCCAGGGCAAGCGCAATCGCCATTTCGCAGGCGGTGACGGCTATTACAAACAGGCTGAAAATCGCTCCCGCCGTGGCATCTATTGCCTTGAAGTGCGCAAAAGCGATAAAATTTATGTTCGCCGCGTTTAGCATCAACTCCATGCTGATTAAAACTCCTATCGCGTTGCGGCGGGTTAAAATTCCGTAAACTCCTATTGCAAACATCAGAAAGGCAAGCAATAAACAGGCCTGTAAAGTCATTTGTCCTCCGCTTGTTTTTCTTCGTGAGATGTGTGGGCTATTGTGATTGCGCCTATCAAAGAGATTAAAAGGAGCAAACTTATAGCCTCAAAAGGCAGCAAAAATCCGTCTTCGTCAGGAGAGAGAAGCCTTTTGCCTATGGCGGAAAGGGTTGCAAAATGTTCGGTTTCCATTTGCGAGATTACACCGGCTTCCTTTAACAGCATAACCGCCAAAACCGCAATGGTTACGGAGAAAAATACCGCCACAACCTTGCGGGACAGCCTTGTTTCAAGCGCTTTTTCTCCAAGGCGGCTTGTTAAAAGAATTGCAAATACCACAAAAACAACAACTCCGCCTATATAAACCATCACCTGAGCCACCGCTATAAACTCTGCCGAAAGCAAAAAGTAAAGAACCGCCGTGCCGAAAAATGCCCCAGAAAGAGCAACCGCACTGTGCAGGACGTTCTTTGAAAGAACCGTGAGCAGAGAAGTAGCTACAGTAACAATGGCTGTTATGTAGAAAAAGATATCTTTAAATGGAATTAAGTCCATTCCCAAAATATACAAAACCGCTGCGCAAAATAGTTTCAACTCTGTGTTTATACAGATGCTCCCTCAAAACATGCTCCCTTGCATTCCTTGCAATCTCGCTTTTCGCATTTGGATTTTTCAGGTGAAATTTTGCAAGTTCCGCATATTCTTCGGGGGAATCGGCGGCACAAACGGCATTTTTGGGGAATAGTTCAAATAAATCGCTTTGGGCATCGCTTATGACAAAACGCTCGCAAAGAGGGATGTCAAAAACCCTTTGATTGACTGCGGAAGGCATTTGGCAACTTGTTATGTTTATGTGAATGTTGCCCTGCGAATAATGCTGGCACAAACCCTTGCGATAATCTATATCCGGCAAGGTTTTTACGCCGTTCCCAAACATCGCTTTCCAGCCCTGCGAATCCCCGGCAAACTGCAAACCCAAATCCAGCAAGGGTTCCAGGCACAAACGCCGTTTTTCACTGCTCGCCCAGTGAATACAATAACTCGCAAACCACGCTTCGTCCTTTGTATCGCCCGGCATCTGTTCCGCACTCGTTTTTCCCGTTAAAATCTGGAATGCCGCATTTTGCGCAATGGGCATGGCTTTTTCCTTGTCGTATTGGACACGCTTCCAAATATTGTCCAAGAAATCACCACCCATAGCAGAACCGGTGAACATCAGATTGTAAATTGGTTTTTCATTTTGCGGGTAGAACAAATGCGAATCGCCCGCAAGCGGCAGCCACTCCGCACCCGCAAACCCCTTTTCCTTTAACCAGGGAATATAAGCCCGTTCCCAAGTCCACGCAAAAATGCCTTCGCACTGCGACTTATTCAGCAAACAAGCTATGGGGCGTGGGTCATCAACAAACCAAATATGCACGGGCACGGAAAATCTGCGGCAAACATTCAGCAAAATCCCCTCGGAATCAATACCCTTTGAATTTACGCAAAGAACAAGGCGAGGCGTGCTTTTTTGGAATTGCTCCATAAGGCAAGATTCCAGCAAGGCAGGGTTTTCGCTTTCCTGCGGAAGGGTCAGGCATGGAAGGTTAAGGTCATTCAGGGCATTTAAAATTTCCTGCTGCAAAAAATGCGTGCCGAACGGCACGGCAATAAAAGACTCCCCTCTTTTAGAGGGGTGGCAGGCAAAGCCTGACGGGGTGTATTTAGAGGAAATGATTTTAGAAGAAAGGATTTCCCGCAACGCATCTTCTGCCTCTTTCTCGCAATACCTTGCGGCGGCAGGGTGGCGAATCACCGTTACCCCGTTATTCTTCAAAACATCCGCAAACAGAGACAGATCCTCATTAAACAAGGCAACCGGCAAATCTTTCAGCTTTTCCTTTACAATTTCAAGATTCTCAGGAAAGGCATCGCATAAAACAACAAGCCGAACCTTGCCCTGCGGCAGCTTGCCTAAAAATTCCAGATGATAACCCAGCCCGGTACCAAAAGCAAAAACAATGCCGGAAATGTTCCGGGGCCTGAACCAAGCCCTTTCCTGTTCCGGCTTTATTGCGCTGTGCAAAAGGCGTTCAAAATTATTTCCGTAAACACGAGCGCTTAAAACCCCAGACGAAGCCTTAAAATGCCCGCACCGCATTTTATTTTGCTACTTCGGAAGTTGGAACGCTTTTATGGTCGCTTGTCTTCTCGTGATACTTTGACAGTTGCGTTTTCATTTTTGAAATAGCCACATCCAGAGCCTTGCCAAAATTTTCTTCTTCTGCCGTAGCTATAAACTTGTTGCCTTTTACGGATGCGGTTATATCAACCTTGCGTTTAAGTTCAACACCATTTACAATCTTGGAAATGCCTTCTACCACCACCGCAAGGTCGGTGAGGGAATTGAAATAGCTTTCCAGTTTGCCTACTTCGTCCTGGATAACGGCCTGAAATTTGGATGTTGGCTCATTCAGGTGCCTGACGGTAACATTAATCGGAATATTGCTCATAGCGGAAGAATATAGTAAATCCCAAGGCAGTTTTCTATATTTATAGCATGCGTTACATATTTCTTTTTCTCGTTCTTGTGTCTTTTTCTTTTGCGCAGCCCTTGAGTTTAGGCAAGCCCAATGAAGAAAAGGAACATTCTACCTGGATTAATATGGGTTTTGGCATTGGGGCTCTTAGCCCCGTCACTAGTTCCTATAAAAAGCAGAGCAAGGCTTTTGTCAATCCTTCCGTTTTGTTCAATATTCAGTTTGCAGAGTTATCGGCAATAACCCTTGAATTGGATTTTACGGTCCCGAATGGCGGAGTTGGCGGCTGGTTTGGCTTTGAGCAGCAATTCATGCAAAGGGATATTACCCCGTTTGTAGAAGCCCAACTCGGTGCCAGAAACCCGGGCAGGGATAAAAGGGATTACAGTTTTGGCGATGTCTTTGGGCCTGCGGTTAGCTTTAACGGCGGATTTATATTCTTCAGGGAGAGCCAGTTTCGCATTCGCTTAAAGGGCGGCTACGAAGGGATATTCAATAAAGAGATTGATATGTCCTGGAATGCGGAAGTAGGCGTTTTGTTTGCCCTTGGAAGGGCAGGCATACAGACTATCAAGGTGGACTAGGAAATTTTTTCTAGATTTGGCAAACCTGCGGAATGTAGCTCAGTCTGGTAGAGTACTTGAATGGGGTTCAAGTGGTCGGTGGTTCGAATCCACTCATTCCGATTTAGATTATATACTTCTCCTCCTTCTCCTTCAATATTTTTATAAACTCCTCCGAAGACAAAGCGCTGTTCAGGTCGGAACTTATGGTTACGTTTTTGCTGATCAAATGGCTTATCGCCGCTATTATGTTCAGATGCGAACCAACGGTATATTCCGGGCTTATAATCAGGAAAAATAAAAATGCCGGCTTGCCGTCCATGGTCTTGAACTCTATGCCCTTTTCCGAGGTTGCCGCAATGCAATAGTGCTGCTTGACCAAAGCCGTTCTTGCATGAGGAACCGCAACCCCGTGGCCAATGCCTGTGGTCCTGGCCTTTTCCCTTACCCAAATTGCGTCTAGAATATCTTCGCAAACCTCCGGCTTAAGCTCGGAGGACAGCACATATAACATTTCGCGTATAATGGCTTCCGCGTTTTCACTCGCCGAGTGAATCACTATATGCTTTTCAGACAGTTGCTCTGATAAACGAATAATGTTGTTCATAGTGTCAAAGATAGATAATTAGAACGTCATTTAAATGTATCCAGCGCGATTTGCGCTTTTTTGCCTTCTTGACTTTGAGGTGAAAGCAATATAACTCTTTGAAGCTGTTTTTTGCCCTGCTCTTCGCCTATCTTGTTTTTTAAACGCAAACTGCCGCATAAAAGCAAAGCCGGAACCGAGAGCTTGATACTGAGGCTCCCTTCAAGGGCCTGCTCCAGATAACTTATAGCCTGTGCAGGTTCGCTATCTGCGCATCTTGCGGCTTTGCTGAGCAGAGCCTGAGTATCAGGCTTGGTAGAAGCAACTTGATTTGCCCGGGATTTAGGTGCAAATTCTCTTTTAACCGGTTTATCATATTTAGGTGCGCTAACTTTTTTTTTACTGCCCGAAAGGTAAATTATCAAAAGACAAAAGAGTATCAGCAATGCACAGCCCGCTCCGAGAGCAGCCAGGCCACCGGAATTCAGATCCGGAACATACAGCTCATCTAGTTCCTTAAGGAACTGATAAAATTTGAATTGCGGGGTTTGTTCCTTGCTCACCTTGTATTGCTCAAATTGCGATAACCAGCCTTTAAATTGTTTTGAATAGTCGGAGTCGTCGCAGTTTTTTGGACTTTCAAGACAGTCGTTTCGCATTTCCCATTGCGAATACATGAGTTCTGCGGTTCCCTTGACTTCTACCAGTTTTTTGCTGAGGCGGTCGGTATAAAAAAATGCCGCTACCGAAGCGGCAACCAGCACCACCATGAGAAATTTAATGAATGTACGAAAACTCTTCATAATTCGGTAAAGGTAGTAAAAAAAAGAAACAGCTTTTCCAATGACAATTCTTCTGCTCTTGTGCTTTCGCTAAAATGCAAGGCCCTGAGTACGGACACGGCCTTTTCCTTATCGTAACCGGCGGAGAGCGAGTTTGCAAGTGTTTTTCTTTTTTGCGAAAAGGCAGCCTTGACAAATTCAAAAAATTTTCCGTCCGGACAAAGAGGTTTGTCCAGGGGCTCAAGCATAATGGTTGCGCTTTTCACTTTGGGTTTGGGGCTAAAATGCTCCGGGCATACGAGCCTTGCTATGCGGCTCCTGGAGTAACAGTTGCAAAATACCGAAAAACTTCCGTAATTTTTTGAGCCTGCATGTGCGGTTATCCTCTCCGCAACCTCCAGTTGGGTCATAAACATGCAGCCCTTTGTTTTTGATATATGCGGCAATATGCGCGCAATTATTGCCGTAGCCATATTGTAGGGCAGGTTGCCTGCAATCCAGGGAGCCGGGCGTTCGTTTAGCCATGCTTCAAAGTCAAACTGCAGGAAATTTTTATGGATAAGGCAGAAGTTTTTGGCATTTTTGAATTTTTCATGCAATTTTGGAATACAGAAATTATCTATTTCAACCGCGGTTAAACTTGAGCATTTGGGCAATAGCCACTCCGTGAGGGCCCCGTGCCCGGGACCTATTTCCAGAATCTCATCCTGCGGGGAGCAGGGCAGGTCGTCTGCGATTTTTCTAGACATTTCCATATCCAGAAAATTTTGCCCAAACCTACGCCGGGTTTTAATGTTTAACATGAGAGGAAGGTAGTAAAATCGTATTTTCTATATTACTTACTTTTTTTCACGGGATAATTATGGACCGTATTAAACATCTGCTCCGCTTGCGTGACTGGGATACAAAGCGTATTTCAGATACTATTGATATCGCCATTCGTCTTAAAAAAGAGGTTAAAAACGATGTATATTCGGATTGTTTTAAAGGCAAAACCATAGGATTGTTTTTTGAGAAACCCTCGCTGAGGACTATCACCACCTTTCAGGTGGGAATGCACCAGTTGGGCGGAATGCCTGTANTGCTGGATCCNAAAAGCATAGGAATAGACAAAAGGGAATGTGTTAAGGATATTGCCCGCTGCCTTTCGCGCTGGGTNAACGGGCTTGTGGTGCGCTGCTTTAAGCAGAGTTTGGTGGAGCAGCTTGCGGAACACGGCAATATTCCGGTTATAAACGCCCTTTCCGATGCCTACCATCCCTGCCAGGCACTTGCCCTGGGGCAAACAATGGTTGAACATTTTGGCAAAGATTTGCGCGGCAAAACCGTGGCCTTTATAGGAGACGGCAATAATGTGGCAAATTCCCTGATGGTACTGTGCGCCAAACTCGGAATGAATTTTACCCTTGCCTGCCCAGATGGCTATGAACAGAAAAAGGAAGAAATTGAACTTAGCTTGCCCGAATTCAAGAAAAACGGCGGCAAATACAGGCAGTTCAACAATACAAAAGAAGCCGTAACAGATGCGGATATTCTTTACAGCGATGTGTGGGTTAGCATGGGGCAGGAGGAGCAAAAAAGCGAAAAGCAGTCTCACTTTTTGCCTTTCCAGATTAACGACGAATTATTGAAAATTGCCCCGGCGCATTGCAAGGTAACGCACTGCCTGCCTGCAAACAGAGGCGAAGAGATAACGGATAGCGTTATGGATAATTCGCAGATAAACTTGTGCTACGAAGAAGCGGAAAACCGCCTGCACGCACAGAAAGCCGTGCTGTGGCAGTTACTTCATAAGCATTGAGCCTCTGCTCAAATCCACAAAGGTTATGTAAACGAACAGGGTTATAAAGAATGCCATGGCTGCCTGCTGGATGCGGACCTGATTTTTTTGAGAAATGGGTTTGCCGCGCAGTTTTTCAATGAGCAAAAACAAAAGAAGGCCGCCGTCTGTAATGGCAAGGGGCAGCAAATTCATAACCCCCAGATTAATGCTTATCAAGGCGAGCAAAAACACGGCTTTTTGCAAATTCTCAAGCCACACAAGGCCTATCACCTGCACAATGCCAACAGGGCCGCTCATGGCTCTTAGNTTNACCTCACCCCTNATGATGCGGTGAACATAGCGAAATACGCTGGTTCCCATGCTGTAACTTTTTTGAGCCGCCATAACAAGGGCTGTGCCAAGCGGCTGGTGAATAACCTGCAACTCGTCAAACTGGGCAAGCCCCATTTGAATTCCAATCAGGTAACGATTGTTTTCCCAATCCCAAAGCGGAGTCATTGCCGTTCTTAATGTATCNNNCTCCCGCAGAAACACAACCTCAACTTCCTTCCCTTCCGAAGCGGAAATTATGTTTANCACATCCTGATAATAACCTATAAAGTAACCATTAATGCTAAGAATGGTATCGTTCTCCATGATGCCGGCTTTGCTTGCCGGAAAATCTTTCATAGGCTCTGCCGCCACAAAAACCCTGTGCCTTGGATGAATACCTGCGGTGCCTATGCCCAAATCACCCAATTCACGGGGAATTACGGTGACGTTTTTTCTTCCCTCTTTTGTTCCGATTTCCAAGGCAATGCTTCTGCCTATGCTAATGCCCATTTCTTCACGCAACTTTTCCCAGCCCCTTGCCTTTTCCCCTTCTATGGTAAAAATCGTGTCCCCGCCTGCAATGCCGGCTTCTTCTGCCGCAGACCCCCGTTCCACAATGCCAACCACGAGTTTATCGGAAACAGGCTCCGGGTTGCCGAGCATGTAAATTCCAATGAGCAAAAAGTATGCAAAAACAACATTGAATGCCGGCCCTGCAAAGGCTATCAAGGCCCGTTTCCAGATAGGCTGCACATAAAAATCATCGGACTTCGGGTTTTCTCTTGAAACTTCCGGATTTTCGCCGGCCATGGATACGTAGCCGCCAAAGGGAATAGCGGATATGCAGTAAACCGTTCCGTTTCTGGTAATTTTTAAAAGCCTTTTCCCAAAGCCTATTGAAAAAGCGAGAACCCTGACCCCGCAAAACTTTGCCGCCAAAAAATGCCCAAGTTCATGCACAAAAACGAGCAGGCTTAAACCCAAAAGCCCAAGAATTATTTGAAAAAACCAGTAGAAGTAAACACTCATATAATTCCGCACTTGCAACTCTCGCCTTTCAGCTTTGCAAGCGCTCTTTCCTTTGCTAGTGCTTCGCGTTGCTTGTAAGTTCCCATTCTTTTTAACATGCTTTCCCAGTCAACCTGGTGCGCATCAAATTCGGGGCCGTCCACGCACACAAATTTTACAACTCCCCCGACCGTTACCCTGCAACCGCCGCACATTCCCGTGCCGTCCACCATGATGCTGTTCAGGCTTGCAAAGGTTTTTACCCCGTAGGGGCGGGTAGTTTCTGCGCAGAATTTCATCATTATCGGAGGGCCTATGGTTATGGCATAGTTTGGCTTTTTACCCTCGCAAATTTCCTTTAGAGGCTCGGTTACCAGGCATTTTCGCCCGTAAGAGCCATCATCCGTGCAAATAATGAGTTCGTCTGCCAGGCTTTTAAGTTCCTTTTCCATAATTANAAGTTCCTTTTGCCTTGCGCCTGTAATAATGGTAAGTTTATTGCCNGCCNTTTTAAGAGCCTGCACTATAGGGTACATGGGAGCTGCGCCTATGCCTCCGCACACGCAAACCGCATGGCCAAAATTCTCAATATGGGTAGGCGAACCCAGAGGCCCGGTTAGCACGGGAATATCATCGCCTGCCTTGAACCCGGCTAAATCCATTGTTGTTTTGCCTATAGCCTGAAAAATCAGGGTTATTGTGCCCTTTTCTTCGTTTGCATCTGCTATGGTGAGGGGTATCCGCTCCCCCAGCTCCGAGTCTGTTTGCAAAATTATAAATTGCCCTGCCTGCCTTTCTTCGGCTATCAGGGGTGCTTCTACCACAAACTTGTAAACNTCGCTTGAAAGCTGTTCCGTTTCTAGAATTTTTGCCATGTNTAAGTAAAATAAAAAAATTATGGGGAGCCTATACCCTTGACAAGCGGCATGATTTTTTTCTATATTTTANATTGTTTTACATTGGCTATTCTGCCATCGCTCACAAAAACAAGAGGAGTTTTACCTTTGGCACCACGTTCTAAACAATTGCTATCAGACGAAGTTCAGCAAAATGCCGAACTTTCGGAAGAAACCAAGGATATGCTGGAAAACCTTGGCATCAAAAAGGCCCACAAAAAAGCAGCCGCCAACGAGCAGGAGCAGGAGGCTATGCCTATACCGGAAACCCTGCTTCCGCCCGGCGTAATGGTGCCGGACATACCTCCGCCGCCAAATACGGAAGCAACGGCAGAGCCACAGAGCCAAGCCCAAAACAACGGAGAAGCAGGATTTGCCCGCCAGCAGCCGCAGCAAAGAAATTTTGGAAATAACGGGAATAACGGGAATAATGGCAATAACAACAACAATAAAAGGCAGCAATTCCAAAACAATAATAATAACAACAGGTTTGGCAATAACAACCAAAACCGCAAGAACAACAGGAATTTCCGCCCCTACGTAGAAGAAATCTCCCCGGAAGACATCCCCAAGATAGACAAGGAGTCCATAGACAAGGTCCGGAACGAATGGGCTGCACTGCGGGCAAAAAACATGCCTGAGCTGCAGGGTATAGCAAGGGATCTTAACCTGCCGGATATCAAGGTTATGCGCAAGCAAGCCCTGATTTACCGTATTCTGGAGGCAAGAGCCGCCGCCATAGAAGGAATGCCCATATACACGGAAGGGGTTTTGGAGATAATAAACGAAGGCTACGGCTTTTTGCGCAACTCCGACCACAACTATTTATCCGGCCAGGACGATATTTACGTAAGCCCGAATTTAATCAGATTCTATGAACTCAAAACCGGCGATACCATAACCGGGCAAGTCAGGGCGCCAAAGGAAAAGGAAAAGTATTTTGCCCTTACCTGCATAGAAACCATAAACTACAAGGACCCGGACAACGCCAAGAGACGCGTTGCCTTTGAGCATTTAACGCCTCTGCATCCCTTTGAGCGCATAAATCTGGAATACGAAACATCCGAACTTTCAACAAGGATAATGAACCTGTTCACCCCCATAGGCAAGGGCCAGCGCGGAGTTATTCTGGCGCCGCCGCGCACGGGTAAAACAGTTCTTTTGCAGCACATAGCAAATGCCATAAGCAAAAACCACCCGGAAATCAAACTCATGGTCCTGCTAATAGACGAGCGCCCCGAAGAAGTAACGGACATGCGCAGAAACGTCAAGGGTGAAGTTTTGGCCTCCACATTTGACGAACCGCCGGAACGCCATACCCAGGTTGCAGACATGGTTCTGGAAAAGGCAAAAAGACTGGTAGAACAGGGCGACGATGTTGTTATACTTCTTGATTCCATAACGCGCTTTGCAAGAGCAAATAACGTGGTAATTCCTCATTCCGGAAAAATACTCTCCGGCGGTGTGGATGCCATGGCAATGCAAAGGCCAAAACGCTTTTTTGGAGCGGCGCGCAAAATAGAATTCGGCGGCTCGCTCACCATTATAGGNACTGCCCTGATAGACACCGGAAGCCGCATGGACGAGGTNATTTTTGAAGAGTTCAAGGGCACGGGCAATATGGAACTTGTGCTTGACCGCCGCATAGCAGAAAAGCGTGTTTGGCCGGCCATAGACATATTCAAGTCCGGTACCCGCAAGGAAGAACTTTTGATTTCCGAAGCCGAACTTCGCCATGTCTGGATTTTACGCAGATTCCTGCAAGACCATACTCCGGTTGAAATTATGGAACAGATTCAAAAGCAGATGAAGAATCATAAGAACAACGAAACCTTCCTGGCTGCTATGAAGGAATAAATATGCTGTCTGCCAAAAAAATATTCTTCATAGGCGCCGGCAATATGGGCGGTGCTATTTTGCAAGCGTTGGCAAAAAGCGATTCCCTGCTTTTTTACGAGCCAAACGACGAACAGGCAAATAAAATCGCAGAAAAAAGCAAGGCGCAAAAGGTAGCCTCTATCCCTGAAGGTCTTTCAAAAGCNGATGTTGTATTTTTATGCGTAAAACCCCAGGTTTTCCCAAAAATCTCCGGCAATCTGTCCCTGTTAANGGAGTCCGGCAAAAATGCCGTTATAGTTTCCATTATGGCAGGAGTTANGCTTGATGCCTTGAANGGNGTATTTTCCCCACAGCAAAAAAACATTCAAATTGTCAGAGCCATGCCCAATATTGCGGTAATGGCAAAAAGAGGAACCGTTGCCATAGCAACGGATGGCGTAGAAGAAAGCGTTTTGCAGGAAGTTGAATTTCTGTTTTCAAAATGCGCAAGCACGGCCAGGGTTTTGGAAAGCCAAATGGATGCGGTAACGGGGCTATCCGGCAGCGGCCCTGCCTTTGTATTTCAATTTATAGAAGCCCTTGCGATGGGCGGCGTTAAAACGGGTTTGCCAAGGGATGTGGCAATGAAGCTGGCTTTATCCACGGTGAGCGGCGCAACGGAAATGCTAAGGGAATCGGGATTTAGCCCGGGCGAACTGACGGCAAATGTATGCAGCCCCGCCGGGACAACAATAGCCGGAATACAGGAACTGGAGAACAGGGCATTTAAAGGAACTGTGATGGCAGCGGTAGAAACTGCAGCAAAACGTTCCGCAGAATTAGGGAAAAACTGAAACATGAAAACAAAAATTATCATACTCGCGCTTTTACTTGTCTCAACTCTATATGCAGCCAAGCCAAGCCCCGGCCATCTCGCCATGTGCTCCGGCGTTAAGCAATGCCTTAACTATGATTTTCCCCAATGCAGCGCGGCAGAAAAAAAGCCCAATCCGGATATTAAATACAACGCCGAATACTGTGCGCCCTATATAGAATTGAAGCAGCGCGGCCTGCAAATAAACGATAACAGGGCTTATGATTTATACCGCTATATGGGGCGGCAATACAGGGTTATCTACAAAATCAAGGGAACGCTCCCCGTTTCAAAGGAAACAATGATGTATCTTTTTAACAATATGGAATTCACGGCGCAACTGGTAAACGCCTACAGAAAAACCAAATATACAATCACCTACAACACCCCGGACAGAAAAAATTTCAGCGGCGATAACGGAGACAATCTGTTCGGCAGTTTTATATGGCTGTTAAACGACAGNGCAGGCACAAANCCCGGAATGCACCATGTATTTTTCGGCAGAGGCAGAACAAAAATNCTGGCATGGAAACTGCACGGAACGGCAACCGCAATTNTAGACATGAAAGAAACAGGCAAGGATTCCGTTGCTTATGAATTTCGCGCCATAGTTTCGCCAAGCGGCGCGGTGCTGAATTCCATTATGAATCTCAGCGTTTTCAACAGCGTGGTTAATGGAAAAATAAAGGAGATAATAGACAACATCGAAAAGGCGGCAGCAGAATTTTCAAAGGGAAATCACAAGCCCATTTCAAATTACGCCCCCCTTAAAAAGGAAAAATGGAAAAGGAATCTGCAGGAGTTTGAAGCTATTACAAAACGTTAAGTTCATAACCGGTACTTCTCCCGCCCTGTGCTTCCCGCCTCAAAATTCCCTTGTCAAGCAAATCATTTATGTCCCTTAGCGCGGTATCTGGAGAACATTTTGCGATTTTTGCCCATTTTGAAGATTTAAGTTTTCCTTCAAAACCGTCCAGCAGTTTATTCAGCATCAATCTTTGCCGGCTGTTTACCGGAGTGTCCTTGTGCCTGTCCCAAAAGTTTGCCTTAAACAGCACCGAATGTGTTGCCTTTTCCGCTTCAAGCAGGGCTTTTTTTAAACATTCCAAAAACCATAACAGCCATTGCGTTATATCGCCGTTGCCATGCTGAACCTTTTCCAGAACATCGTAGTATTTTTTTCTTTCCTTTAAAATTTGCGCGGACATGCTGTAAAATCTCTGCGAACTGTTATCCGAGCGGGCCAGCAGCATATCCGATATGGCACGGGCAATCCTTCCGTTACCGTCATCAAAGGGATGAATTGTAACAAACCAGAAATGCGCGACGGCAGATTTTATAATCGGGTTGATTTTATTCTCGCTGTTGAGCCATTTCAAAAACGCAGCCATTTCCGCAGACAGTCTGCCTGGCTCCGGCGCCTCGTAATGAATATTCAAATGCCCTATTCTGCCGGAAACAATCTGCATTCTCTCCGTTCTGTATTTTCCATGTCCGCATGAAAACAGAACCCTGTACCATTCAAACAATCGCTTTTCCGTGAACGGTTTTGCATAATTTTGAGTTGCGTCCAGCATCATTTCCACAACTCCGTCCACTGCTCTGCCGGACTTTACCATACCGGCAACTTCCAAGCCCAAACGCCTTGCTATTGAAGAACGGGCCTGGGCATAATTCAGTTTTTCCCCCTCAATTTCGGAAGATTTTAAAACATCCAGGGCCAGAGTATCCAGCATAGTCTCTTCCTTTTTGGAAAACCCAAGCGCAAGCATTAAACCGGATATTTTGCCCTGCATACGAATAACTTCGTTCAGCAAGGGAGCTACCGGATTTTCATCCCATAAAAACGCAGTCCAGTTTTTGCGATTATGGATGGCCAACCTTTTTATCATGCGGAGAATATAGAAATTATTCTCCGCAAAAATAAGGGGATTAATTTACTGAAATATCTTGTAATCCTTATGAGCAGGTTCTATTTTCTGTTCGGCAAAAATCTTTGCATCTTCCGCATTTGCAAAAAAGCCCGTGCGAACCGCAAAAAGCTTTCTTTCCGGCAATTCCACTATGTAAAGTTCCACGCCTCTGCCTTTAAAATCCGCAACCAGCCTTTCCGCATTCTCCCGTGCCCCAAAAGCCCCCAACTGCACATACCATTTCTTTGGCTGTTCTTCTTTTTTCAAATTCCCCTCTTTTAGAGGGGTGGCAGGTGGGGGTGTTGCCGGCAACGCCCCTACCAAAGGCGCAACCCTTTTTCTTGGAAGCGAAATCAAACTGGTATCGGCGGGTTTAACCCTGTTGCAATTTTCCGCGTTCAGCCCGTTTGAGGGAAAAGCGGAAATTATGTCCTGGCAAAGGACAAAAAGTTCCGGGAAAAAATCCACGCTTGCGCTTGCCTGCGCCGCATTCCAGGAACGGACTGCCCGAACGGGCTGGTTAAACAGAATTTGCAGTTTGGAATCCTCTGCGCTTAACTCGGCAAACAGAGAATCGTTTGGCTCGGTTTGGCTCACCAGCAAAAGCAGTTTTGGTTCCGCTATGCGCAGCAGGTCCATGTTTTGGCTCTCTATCAAGGCCCGGACTTCGTTGAACTGGCAAATCTTTTTTTCCTTTTCCAAAAACTGGGGACAAATATCCGCGTAATTCTTGGCAGCCGCTTCAAAATTCCCCTGGCTATACAGTTTTTGCGCTTGAGAATATAAACTGTCTGTGACAGAAGCGGCAAAGGCAAAAGCAGTGAAGAGGAAGGTTATGCCTGAAATAGTCTTTTTCATATTAAAAGTTCCCCGTTTGCAAGTCCAAAAGCGATTTCCCGAGCAAATAACTGTACTTAGCCTGATTGTGCCTTATCTGCGAACTGTTGAAAATAGTTTGCTGCTGTATTAAGGAAGAAATATCCAGCATTCCAAGTTCGTGCTGCTGAACGGATTTGTCCAGAGCGAGTTTTTGAGCCTCCATTTGAATGGAAGATAC
>JGI24698J34947_10000883_pt1 | contig 15174 bp, 13 predicted proteins | sample TergutMp193P3_FD_34947 | JGI IMG/M metagenome (IMG submission 34947) | reverse complement strand
GGAAGGCAAGCCCCTGCCGGTTTACGGGGACGGGAAAAACATACGGGACTGGATCTACGTGGAAGACCAAAACAACGCCATCTGGACCATCATGCAAAAAGGCAGGGCAGGGGTAAAGTACAACATAGGCGGTGAAAGCGAGAGGGAGAACATCAAGCTCCTAGGCGAGCTTATTGATATCGTGGCAAGAAAGACAGGCAAGAACGCCGAAAAAATGCGGTCGCTAATCACCCCTGTCAGGGACAGGCCGGGCCACGACAGGCGGTATGCCGTTGACTGCTCAAAAATCAAGGCCGAACTTGGCTGGACGCAAACCGTCGGTTTTCGCGAGGGCCTTGAGCGCACCGTGGACTGGTATCTTTCGAACAGGGAATGGATAAATAACATCCTCAGCGGGGAGTACCAAAACTGGATAGAAGTGAATTATGAAAGACGTTAGGGGTTGAACCTAAAGTTTTTATGTGGTAATATTTATATGGAATTTAAGGGTTTGACAATATTTATATTTTTTATACTATCTTTTGTTCTCTCGCTTGCGGCTGTTGCGCTGATTCTCAAGCTTTCCCGCAAGAATGGGTGGTTTGACCATACCAACGAGCGAAAGATTCACAACGGGAGCATTTCCCGCCTTGGCGGGATTGGTTTCGTGGTGGCCTTTTCCCTTGTGGCGGCGGCAATCTGCGTCGTAACCAGGGAGACTGAATCGGTGCCGCGCTATTTGTCCTGCCTTTTCGCCCTGCTTTTGGTCATGTTTTTTGGCGCGTATGATGATTTTCGGCCCCTTTTATCCCGCTACAAGCTGACCGTGCAGATTATAGCCGCCTTTTTTGTTATCATCCCCGGTTTTCTTTTCAAGAGTATTGCCTATTTTGACTTTGGCATCCTTCCTGTATGGCTGGGATACGCTATCACCCTTCTGTGGATAGTGGGGGTGACAAACGCGATTAACCTCATCGACGGCATTGACGGCCTTGCGGGGGGATTATCGGGCCTTATCGCCCTGTTTTTGGGAATAATCTTCTTTTTTTACAGCAAAAATCCCCAAAACATACTGTTCTGCGCCGCCCTGATTGGGGTAATACTGGGCTTTCTTGTCTTTAACGCCCCGCTGCCAAAGGCAAGGATATTCATGGGCGACTGCGGCAGCCAGTCCCTTGGCTTTTTGCTGGCATTGCTTCCCCTGCTGGAAAAGCAGGACGGCCCCGCAAACCTGCCGGTTCCGTATGCGGCGGCCCTGCTGATGATCCCGATTTTCGACACCATAGCCGCGGTCTGGCGCCGCGCGCGTGAAGGCATATCTATCTTTACGCCTGATAAATCCCATGTGCACCATAAACTTATGAACATGGGCCTCAGTGACAGGGGGGTGGATATTGTCCTCTATGGCTTGCAGATAGTCCTTGGGGTCGTCACGGTTATTTCAATACGCCTGGACGGCGTGGCTTCCCTGGTTGTCCTTGGCATCGCCTACGTAATAGGCATTGGTTTTTTCGCCATCATTCACTTTATTAACCGCACGGCAAGGAAAGCCGGGAAACAGTATTCTTGTTGAAAAGGATTCCTTTTTGCCTTTTACTCTGTCTGTCTATTGTCATATTATATGCCCAGGAAACCCTAAAATCCGCTGAGGAAGGGTATTATGATCTCCTTTCCTTACTGGGACTGGCGGAACGTCCATACCTCAATTACCGTACCTTGTCAGACTCGACATGGGGCCTTGATGGGGGTATTTCCCATCTCTGGCAGGGACTGGATCTGGGGACAAAAAGGAATCTATTTGGCGTTGTTTCCATGCGGGTCTACGGGCCGGAACTGTTCTCCTCGTATAATACAGCCGCGCCTTACGGCCAGAATGACGGCGCACTCTGGCAGGGCAGGGGCTTCAATGCGAGCCTTTCCGGCGGCGTCCGNTTTGAAGGCTACGGGGTAGGGCTTACCTTTAAGCCTGCTTTGGCGTTCTCCCAAAACCTGGAATTTGACTATATGCAGCCGGCATACCCTGGCGCAAATTATGCCGACAAGGCCGGGGAATACGGTTACTACGGCCTCCCTTCAATCGACGCACCGCAGCGTTTCGGGGATGGGCCCTTCTTCGCTTTTGACTGGGGCGACTCGGAAATACGCTATACATGGAAAACCCTGACGGCCGGGTTCGGGACGCAGGCGATTTGGCTGGGGCCGGCAGGGCTTAACCCAATTATCCATTCGAATAACGCGCCGTCCTATCCCAAAGTCGATATTGGGTTGCGTCGCCAGCCCGTAACCCTCCCCCGCCTGGGCTGGCATCTCGGCGATGTTGAGTTTCGCGCCTGGTGGGGCTATCTTTCAGAATCCGACTGGTTTGACAATGACAGTTCCAATGATCATAACCTGCTGACAGGTTTTTCCATTGCCTACAGTTTTCCTTCCCTTTTAAGCGGGCTTACTGTTGGGCTTAACCGGGTCATGCTTTCAAAATGGGATGCGCGAAATTACAGGGCGTTTTTCACGTTGATAAACCCCTTCATCGTCAACTTCGGCATTGATGATGACGATCAACTGGCTTCGATTACCGTTGGATACCTTTTGCCGAAGGCGGGAGTGGTCATCTACCTTGAATGGGGGCGGGAGGATTACAGCCCAGCCATCGATTTCTACATACGCTATCCCTTTCATACAGCGGTATATACCGCCGGGGTAAAAAAAGCCCTGCCCGTTTCTGACAAACTCAAAGGCGAATTACTGCTTGAAATCACCCGCCTCGAAGGCTCGCAGGACTACGACAGGCTGATGTCTTTCGGGTATTCGTTTTACACGCATTGGGTTATTTTCCAGGGCTATACAAACCGGGGCCAGCATATTGGGGCGGGAATAGGCGGCGGGGGAAACAGCCAGTACTTGGGTTTTAAGCTATATTTCCCCAGGGGATACGGCGGCCTCTTTGTCCAGCGGAGGAACCCCGATTTGGACTATACATGGTATATCGATTCAAAGCAGGAAGACGGCGCCGTTGCCGAGATCAACATAAGGACGTTTCTGGACTTTGGCATTTCCGGGATTTATTATGTAACGCCAAAACTGGGCGCTTTTTGCTCACTGGTCTTCAGGGATGAGCATAACCCGCTGAATAAAGCGGCTCACCCGGCTGGGCCGTTTTCCGCCCATAGGTATAATTTTTATGCGGCGTTATCCGCCAAGTATGCGTTCTAGGGCAAAGTGACACTTTCGCTTCCAATAGTGATTCTCCTAAGGCTGCCAGCCCCAATAATCGTGATTGCCCTCTGGGTTCTTTCCGCTCAGAGCACGCTTCCGGTGAAAGGCGTCTTTGGCCTTGACAAGCTGCTGCATTTTGCGGCGTTCGGGGCTCTGTCCGCAGCTTGCGGGCTGTGGTTTTCAAGGGAAAGCTGGCTCAACAAGCTGCCCAGGCGGAATTTGCTGGTCTGCATGGCTTTCACCTCCGTTTACGGGGCCCTGGATGAATTCCACCAGTACTTTGTCCCCGGCCGGGCTGCCAGTGTCTGGGACTGGATCGCGGATACCATTGGCGGGGCCGCAGGCGCCGCGGCATTTTTGCTGGCAGCGCGGTTTTGGGAACGGCAATTCTGTAGTGGTTAAGTACGGCAGAGTGCATTCGATTGCGTTGATAGGCTGCGGCAGGATTAGCTTTAAACATCTCGAAGGTTTTGTTGACAATGCGGACAGGCTTAGGCTGACTGCCGTATGCGATCCCGTAAGGTCCCGTGCGGAAGAAAAGGGAAGGGAGTACAGGAAATTCTTCCCCGATTCCGATGTCGCCGTTTATGCCGACTACCGTGAAATGCTTTCCGTGCAAAAACCGGAAATTGTCACTGTCGCGACCGAGTCCGGAAAACACCTTGAGATTGCGGGAACCTGCCTCGAAGCCGGGTGCCATGTCATCTGCGAGAAGCCCATGGCTCTTTCTACAAAAGACGCGGACACGATGATCGGCGCGGCTAGGAAAAACCGGCGCAAGCTTGCCGTGTGCTTTCAAAACAGGTTTAACGCGCCAATACAGAGGCTGCGGGCCGCCATTGAGGCCGGCCGCTTCGGGAGGCTCTTGCACGGCTCCATTCAAATCCGCTGGAACCGCGATAGCGCGTATTATGGCGAGGCTCCCTGGCGCGGGACCTGGGGGCAGGACGGCGGGACCCTGATGAACCAATGCACCCACGGCATTGACCTTCTTCAATGGATGATGGGTGGAGATGCGGTCAGGGTACAGGCCCAGACGCGGAGGTTTCTGCGCCCCATTGAAGCGGAGGATTTTGGCGCGGCCATTGTTGAGTTTAAAAGCGGGGCCGTCGGGATCATTGAGGGAAGCGCGGATGTTTACCCCGAAAACATTAACGAAACCCTTTCAATCTTTGGCGAGAAAGGCTCAGTTGTGGTTGGCGGGCTTGCGGTTAACAGAATCGATGTCTGGCGTTTTGCGGATGCTGATTTGCATGGGGATACTGAAGAAAAAGTCCTCGACCCAAATGAAAAAGACCCGCCGACTGTGTATGGTTTTGGGCACACCGCCCTGTTCAAGGATTTCGTTGAAGCCATTGAAGCCGACAGGGAACCGGTAATTTCCGGGGAGAGCGGCAAAAAAGCCCTGGAGATCATCCTGGCTGTCTACAAATCCCAAAAGACGGGCAAGCCTGTTGACCTGCCCTGTGATTTTTCCACCCTTGAGATGAAAGGGTCTTTTGACAATTGAGGGTGCCCTTTTATGACGCAACGCGGGAATACAGGCTCTATCAAGGCGAATTTGACAAGGCGATTTCAGAAGTCATCGCAAGCGGCTCTTTCATTCTGGGAAAACAGGCAGGGGATTTTGAGGCTGCCGTTTGCGGATTTACCGGCGCGAAATTCGCCGTGGGTGTCGCAAACGGCACCGACGCCCTTGTCATCGCCTCGGATATTTTGGGTTTCAAAAACGGCGCCGAGGTTCTTACCCCTGCCTTTACTTTTGTTGCATCCGCGTCCTGTATTGCACGTCTGGGCGGAACTCCTGTATTCTGCGATGTTGACGAAGACACTTTTTGCATGGACATGGAAGATGCGGAAAACCGTATCACGCCCAGGACTAAGGGAATACTGCCAGTGCACCTTTTCCTTCAGATGGCGGATATGGCAAAGTGCATGGAACTTGCCGAAAAAAACAACCTTGCTGTTTTGGAAGACGCCGCCGAGGCTTTCGGCATGGGGACAATCCATAAAGGCGCATACAGGCAAGCGGGGCTTATCGGCGATTTCGGCGTGTACTCGTTTTTTCCTACCAAGACCCTGGGGGGCTACGGCGACGGCGGCATGATTGTCACCAATGACGAAGGGCTGTATCAAAAAGCGAAAAAATACCGCGTGCATGGTTCGTCAAAGAAGTACCGCCATGATTATATCGGCTACAATTCCCGCCTTGATACATTGCAGGCGGCGATACTCGGTGTCAAGTTGGCACATATAGGCAGCGCAATTGAGAAGAGGGCAAAGCACGCGGCCCAGTACAGGGAAATGCTTAAGGATATTGCAGAGATTAAGCTGCCGCTTGTCAAGGACGGGAACAGGGAAGTGAACTATGTCTTCTGCATACAGGCCGAGAGGCGCGATGCCCTTGAAGCGTACCTCAGGTCAAAAGAAATAGGGACATCGGTTTATTACCCGGTTCCGCTTCATTTGCAGAAATGTTTTGAATACCTTGGGCATAAAAAGGGGGACTTTCCGGCAGCGGAAAGGTTATGCGAAACGGCGCTGGCCCTTCCCATGTTTCCGGAGCTGACGGAAGACGAGGTTGGTTTTGTGTGCGGGAGCATTGCGGAGTTTTACAAAAATTGAGCGTTAATAAACCCTATTTTGTCCACGAATCCAGCTATGTAGACGAAGGCGCCGAGATTGGCGAAGGGACCATGATATGGCATTTTTGCCATATCATGGCAGGGGCGAAAATCGGGAAGAACTGCTCACTGGGACAGAACGTAAGCATAGGATCACAAGCCGTCATCGGTAATGGGGTAAAGATACAGAACAATGTTTCTGTTTACGATGGTGTAATCATGGAAGACGACGTATTCTGCGGGCCTTCCTGCGTGTTTACCAATGTGACAAACCCAAGGGCGTTTATTGATCGCAAACATGAATTCAAAAAAACTATTGTGAAAAAAGGCTCTACCATCGGGGCAAACGCGACAATTGTCTGCGGGGTTGTCATTGGGGAGTATTCACTGATAGGGGCGGGTAGCGTGGTGACCCGTGACGTGCCGGATTATGCCCTTGTTTACGGAAACCCGGCGCGGGTGCGGGGGGAAATTAATAAGTCCGGGAAAGCTGCCAAACAGCCTGACAGTTGAGGAAGTAAAATACGGAAATCCTGTTATACGTAACAATCAAATAGCCTTGTTTGCCAGTCATTCCCTTCCATACAGCGGCCTGGGCTCAGGCTTTCGGCGTGTTTTTGCAAACCAGCCCGATATTGAACTGAAGAATGATGTTGAAGGTGAACAGTTTATTGTACGTTTCCCGCGCAAAGCAGGTTAACCGGGGAACAAAGTGATTTATTTCATGAATGAGGAGGGTGTATAAAAAATGCAGTTATCTTCATATAGAACAATTCCAAAAAAACTCAACTTTCTCCTGACACGAAGGCATAAGCTCTTTCTGTTGGTCTTATTTTTCCTTACTGTTTTTTTGGCGTTTGTTGAGACACTTGGCATTTCTGTGATTGTGCCTTTTATTTCTGTCGCGTCCAATCCTTCAATGCTTGAACAGGGAAGATATAAGATTATATATGATTTTTTTGGGTTTGCGCAAAAGAATGATTTTATTATCGTATTCGGCATTTCAATTATCGCCTTGTTTTTCTTTCGTTCCATATATAATATGGCGTATACATATATAATCAGTAAATTCTCCCTTGGCGTTTACAGGCATTTTACGCTTTGGCTTTTTAAAATATATTTTTCCATTCCCTATAGAAGCTTCGTGCAAAAAAATTCCAGCGAAATGATGCAAATTATTGGTGGTGAGTCAGGAAGGGTAGGTTCCTTGCTGATGAGTTTGTTACAGATATTCTCCGAATTGTTCACGATAATATTGATTTATGGATTTATGATTTTTGTTAACTGGCAGATGACTTTGGTCTTGACGGCGATTTTGACAGTAATAATTATTTTCGTTGTCGCGGTCCTGTTTAAAAAATCGAGCCAACAAGGCGTAAAAATGACCGCAATCGGCATAAAACAATCCAAGGTCATACATGAGGCGTTTGCCAACTATAAATTTGTCAGGCTACGCGGTAAAGAAAATGAGTATTTTGAAAGGTACGAAACAACACTAAAGGAATCTGCACATATCAGTATAGTTATGTCGGTGCTGGGATCCATTCCGCGCAATCTGCTTGAAAACACCGGGTTTTCCATGTTGATCGGTGTCGTGCTCTTTATTACATGGAGAGTTGGTTCCCCGGAAAGCATTATCCCTGTTATAAGCATGTACGCCCTCGGGCTTTACCGTATGCTGCCCGCGGTAACAAGGTTATTGTCGTATCTCAATACTATTGCATTCACACAAAATTCCCTTAACAATGTTTACGATGCCGTAATGCAGGAAACAGACGAAGAAGGAAGCTCCCAGCTTTCCTTTGAAAAATCAATTCAAATTAATTCGGCCTCTTTCAGGTATATAACGGGCAACGAAGTTTTAAAGAATATCACCCTGGAAATAAACAAGGGGGAAAGCGTCGCTGTCACGGGTGAATCAGGGGTGGGAAAATCGACGCTCGTGGATATCTTGATTGGAATAAACAAGCCTAATTCCGGCTCGCTTTACGTGGACGGCATTAAAGTCACCAATGAGAATATCCGTTCATGGAGAAACAAGATAGGCTATATCCCGCAGAGCATTTATCTCTTTGACGGGACAGTCGCGGAGAACGTTACTTTTTCTTCGGAATTTGACGAGGAACGCCTGGTAAAAACGCTCAAAATGGCAAATATCTGGGATTTTCTGGAAAAGAACAATGGCATACACACGCTGGTGGGGGAAGGCGGGATCAAGCTTTCCGGCGGGCAAAAACAGCGGGTCGGCATCGCGCGCGCCCTTTACAATAATCCTGAAATACTGGTGCTGGATGAAGCGACCAGTTCCCTGGATCATGAGACCGAGGGTAAAATCATGGAGGAAATCTACACGGTAAGCAAAGACAAGACGCTTATTGTGATTGCCCACCGCCTTAGTACCGTTGAACGCTGCAAAAGGCGCGTGGTGATTGAGGATGGGAGAGTTGCCGGGTGAAGGTATAAGATTCTAAAAATATAACATAGAGGAAATTCAAGTTTGGAAATAAAGAAAATAATAAGAATAATAACCCTAGAACAATTACTTGAATGTTTTCGACCCGTAAGGGGTTTTTATGATGAATTCGTAATAAATTTATCAATTACCTTTGCGCCATTAATCCATTTTTTCTTCATAAAAAAAAGAAATAAATACCTGATATGCAGGCCCCGGGGCGGCTTAAATGATACTCTCAACAGAATTGAATTATGCTGTCGATATGCTTTAAAATATCGACGCAGATTGTATATTGATACCAGCAAGAGCAGGTTGTGGGATTCTTTATTTAACTATTTTATATTGCCAAATTATATTATACCGGAAAAAGTTGATTTTATTAAATATCCAGCATCTGTTTATCCTGACTGTCTTAAAAATGATATTTACAACTATGAGTCTGAACCTACACATCAGGGTATGAAAATCAAGGATGGGCCTTACCTTCAATTTGATTTTAACAGGAATTATCTTGAAGACTATTTAATCTATGAAAATTTTGGAGGTGGGGAGCTTGCTGTTTTCTTTCTGAAACGAATCATATTAAATAAATGCGTTCGTCTACATATAGCATCAGTGATTAATAAGCTTGGATTTTATGCCGCGGTACATATTCGAAATACGGATTTAAAAACCGAATATAAACCATTTCTCCATGGACTGACCAACGAAATAAAACATGATGTAGTTGTTATTAGTACGGATAGTTATGAAGTTCAACAATATGGAAAACAATTGTTTGGGGATAGACTGATTTTACCAATAAGTATTCCTGATCTTGGAGGTAAGGCATTGCATAATCAAAACAATCTTGACACAAGTGAGAGATACAATACATGTGTTGATATTCTTACGGATTTGTTTATTTTGGCTTGTTCTGACAAACTTTACATGACAAAAGTTACTGGTGGGTTCTACAGTGGTTTTGGAATACTAGCAATGAAACTGAAAAATAATAAGAGACTGATCAAGAGACTTCTTCTGGGAGTCTAAAAATAACTACATATACTGTTGATGAAAAATAAAGCTTAATTAGTATGAAAACAGTTATCCTTGCCGGCGGTCTTGGCACCCGCCTTTCGGAAGAAACATATTTACTCCCCAAACCAATGGTGGAGATAGGTGGTCGGCCCATACTCTGGCATATAATGAAAATTTATTCATATTGGGGGTTTAATGAATTCGTTGTTCTTACCGGTTATAAATCCCATGTAATAAAAGAGTATTTCATTAACTACTATAATCGTTATTCGGATATTACGGTAGATATGGCGCGTAATTTAGTCGAAATGCATAACCACAGGACTGAGCCCTGGAAAGTGACCATGCTTTATACCGGGCAGAAAACCATGACAGGCGGACGGCTGCTGGAGGCTCAAGGCTTTCTGGGCAATGAACGCTTTATGCTTACCTACGGCGATGGGGTGGCCGATATTGATATTCCTCGGCTTCTTGGGTTCCATGAAAAGTCCGGAAAAACGGTTACCGTCACGGCCGTTCAACTTGCCGGGAAATATGGTTCCGTGGCAATTGATCCGGATGGAAGCGTGCGTTCTTTTTTGGAGAAACCCAAAGGGGATGGAACATGGATAAACGGCGGCTTCTTTGTCATGGAACCGGGTATTTTTAATTACCTGATCCATGGGGATGAGACAATTTTGGAAAGGGAACCGCTTGAAAAACTGGCCGGGGAAGGCAGAATAGCCGCCTATAAGCACACAGGTTTCTGGAAATCCATGGACACGCTCAGAGACAAGAACGAGCTGACAGATGTGTGGCTTAAAGGCGAAGCGCCCTGGGCATTGTGGCAGAAACAGTAGAGAGAAGCATACAATGAACAGGTATGTAAAAAAACTTGCGCTAATGGTTCCCTATATCAAGGGGTATTATGAAGAAATTGAACGCTTACGTTCCAGGGGAATAAAATACCTTAATTGTGGGTTAATAAATGATTTTAATCTTGTCTTTTATGGGTGGCGATTTGAGACGGGTGATGAATGCATGAGCTTTTGCTGTATGTCTAATTTGAAATATCCGGTTGCTGCATTATGCGAAACAGCGGAAGAATCCATAAAGGCTATTATAAAGCTACGTGCTGAAATAATGGCAGAAAACATAAGGTTAAGGTTGTTGGGTAGGTATAATGCAAATAAAAATAGATTTTTTTCATTGGAATGCGAAAAATGCCCTCATTTTTGCCTAAATAACTGGGATGAATCTGACGGGTTGATTCACTCAATTGTCCTGTCCCTATATCCATCGCCATGTCAATGCAGGTGCATTTACTGTACTGTACCACAGAGCTTTTCCATGCAACAATTCCATACGGAAAGCTATAAAAAGGTATTTGCCATAATTGAATGGGCACAGGAAAACGGTATGACTTCCAGGGACTTAAGATGGCAAGTCTCAAGCGGGGAGATTACGATTCACCCTCTTAGGGACAGGATATTCAGTCTGGTGAATGACCAAACCGCCACTTTTTTTACAAATTGTTTTATCTTTGATGAAAAGATAGCGGCGAATCTGGCGGCTAACCCGCAATCGTCAATCAGTTTTTCTGTTGATTCCGGCACCTCTGAGACATGGCATAAGGTCAAGGGTGTGGATAATTTTGACACAGTCATTGAAAACCTCGAAAGGTATATAGCCAGCGGCGCATGTCCGGATCAAATAAGATTAAAATATATAATCTTGCCGGGGGTAAACGATAATAAAGAAGACTATCGATCCATAATAGGAATAATGAATAGGCTGGAAATCAGGCATTTGATGGTTTCTATTGATGACAATACCAAACAAAATGAAATTCCTGTCAGGCAAATGGGGTACCTGTTGGCAATGTTACGCAAGAACGGTTCCAAAACGGAGTTTTCCTGTGGCTCCGTTCAGGGTGAAACTGGGAGAATATCTATTTTCGCTGACGAATTGCTGGAATCAGGAGAGGTATGAACAAGTATGTGAAAAAAATGGCCCTCATGGTTCCATATGTCAAAAGGCATTATGAAGAAATTGAGCGCTTGCGTACGATGGGATTAAAATACCACAGTTGTTGGCCTTTGGATTCTTTTAGTCTTCACTTCTCTGATCTTATTGATGCGAATGAAGAATGCATAAGGTTTTGTTGTGAACCTTTAATAGATTATCCACGCCTTGCATTATGCGAAACAGTGGAAGAATCCGTAAAGGCTTTTGTAAAATTACGTGCTGAAATAATTGCGGAAAGTATCAAGCTTAGCCTGTTGGGTAAGTTTGCCGAAGACGAAGATCGAAGCTTTACATCCAAATGCGCAAAATGTCCCAGATTCCAGCTAGATAACTGGAGAGATGACGGTCTTATTCATCATATTGTCTTGTCTATGTATCCATCGCCATGTCAATGCAAATGCATTTACTGTAATGTGCCACCGGATTTGCATATGCAACAGATCAATGCAGAAAGCACAAGAATCTATGAAAAGATATTTGCCATAATAGACTGGATGCAAAAGAACGGTATGACTGCCAAGGACTTGACATGGTTTATTGCAGGCGGTGAGATAACGATTCATCCTTTTAAAGACAGGATACTCAGTTTAGTGAAAAATCAAACCGCAAGTTTTTGTACGAACTGTTTTATCTTTGATGAAAAAATTGCGGCAAATCTTTCAATTAATAAATATTCAACAATCAGCTTTTCCATTGACTGCGGCACTCCTGAGACATGGTATAAGATCAAGGGCGTGGATAATTTTTATACTGTTATTGAGAACCTCGAAAAGTACATGGCCAGTGGTACAAGGCAGGAACAAATACAGTTGAAATATATAATTTTACCGGGGATAAACGATAATTTGGAAGAATATCAAGCTATTGTAGGTATATTAAAAAAATTAAAAATCGGGTTTATGCAGATTGCAGTTGATTTTAGTACCAGGTCGCGGGAATCTTTTGTGAGATCGGCAGGATATTTGTTGGCAATGCTGCGCAAGAATAATATTACAACGAATTTGACACATCATTTTTATCAGGATGAAATCGATAAAGCATCTGCCTTCGCTGACGAATTGCTGGAATCGGGAGAGGTATGAACAAGTATGTGAAAAAAATGGCCCTCATGGTTCCATATGTCAATCGGTATTACGAAGAAATTGAGCGTTACCGTTCAGAAATTGAAAGCTTGCATTCAGAAATTGAGGACTTGCGTTCGACGGGGATAAAATATTACAGTTGTGAGTATATAGATACTTTCAATCTTCGTTTCCTGGGGCCTATTGACACGGGTACAAAGTGTATGTGCTTTTGTTGTGAGCCTTACCTGGATTTTCCACGGGCCGCATTGTGCGAAACAGCGGAAGAATCCGTAACAAGTTTTGCAAAACTGCGCGCTGAAATAATGGCGGAAAGCATAAGGTTTAGCCTGTTGGGTAGATACAGGGCAGACGACGATCGAAAGTTCACGTCCGAATGCGCAAAATGTCCCCAATTCCACTTAAATTACTGGAGGGGGGACGGACTTATTCATAATATTCATATGGGTATGTATAATTCGCCATGTCAGTCTAAATGTATTTACTGTAATTTGACACATGATATTAGAATCCATTCAGAAAGCAATAAAAAGGCATTTGACGTAATTGAATGGGCACAAGAAACTGGTCTGACTGCCGGAGACTTAAATTGGTCGTTTGCAAGCGGCGAGATTACAATTAACCCTTTTCGGGAAAGGATATTTGGTTTGTTGAAAGACCAGACCGCACAATTTTTAACAAACTGTTTTATCTTTGATGAAAAGATAGCGGCAAACCTGTCGGCGAACGGGCAATCATCAATCTATTTTTCCATTGACTCCGGCACTCCGGAAACATGGTTCAAAATCAAGGGTGTGAATAATTTTGAAACTGTGGTAAAAAACCTCGAAAAGTACATAGCGGGCGGCGTGAGGCCGGAACAAATATTGCTGAAATATTTACTTCTGCCTGGCATAAACGATGATTTGGGTGAATATCGATCCATAATTAATATTGAGAAAAGGTTGGATATCAAGTCCATGGTTATTTCTGCCGACAGGAGTGAAAAGCAGCGTGAATCCCTGATAAAACCGGCTGGATATTTTCTGGCAATGATGCGCATGAATAATATCAAAACAGTTTTGGATCATCATTTTTTTCAGGATGAAAAAGAAAAAATATCAGCTTTCGCGGATGTATTGATGAGATCAGGTGAGATATGATATCCTTGTTGGAAAATTCTAGGTAAAAGCGAATTATGAACAAGTATTTAAGAAGAATAGCCCTCATGATTCCATACCTCAATAGGTACCATGAAAAAATTAAGCGTTATCGCTCAGAAATCGGGAATTTGTGTTCAGAAATTGAGCGCTTGCGTTCGGAGGGGATAAAGTACTACAGTTGTTGGGATATCGATAATTTTTCCCTTAGGTTCAGGAGCTTATTGGAGCCGGTAAAAAATATAACGTTATGCTGCGACCCATATGTAGACAATCCGGCTATTGCATTGTCTGAGACAGCAGAATTATCCGTAATGAATTTTGTAAAGCTACGTACTGAAATAATGTCTGAAAGCATCAGGTTCAGCCTATTGGGAGGAAATGACATAGACGAAGAACGGAAGTTCTCTTCCGGATGTGCAAAATGTCCCAAATTCCGGTTAAATAACTGGAAGGGTGAAGGACTCATTAAACATATTGAATTGGGAATGTATCCCGCGCCATGTCAATGCAAGTGTATTTACTGTTGGATGACAAAGAGTTTAAATGTGCCAAAAATTGATGATGAAAGCGCAAAAAAATATGAAAAGGTATTTTCGATAATTGACTGGGTACAAATAAACGGTATGACTGCAAGTGACATGACATGGGATGTTGTGGGCGGTGAAATTACAATTCATCCCTATAAAGACAGGATATTCGATTTAATAAAAGAACAGACTGCCAATTTTTTTACAAACTGTTTTATCTTTGATGAAAGAATTGCAGAGAATTTGTCTGCAAACGGGAAATCATTAATAACTTATTCTATTGATTCCGGTACTCCGGAAACATGGTTCAAAGTCAAAGGTGTGAATAATTTTGAAAAAGTTATTGGAAATCTTGAAAAATATATTGCCAGCGGAGTGCGTCCGGAACAAATTCAATTGAAATATTTGGTTCTACCGGGAATAAACGACAATTTGGAAGACTATCGAACAATAATACATATTGCCAAAGAAAAGCTAAAAGTCAGGTCCATGGAGATTTCTGTCGATACGAATACCCAATATCGTGAATCCGTTATCAGGCCAGTGGGATTTTTATTGGCAATGCTGCGCAAGAATGATTTTACGACGAGTTTTTCACCTCATATTTTGCATAATGAAATTGAAAGAACAACCACTTTCGCGGACGAATTGCTTGAAACAGGTGAGGTGTGATATCTTTGACGACTTATTTACAGGAAAGAGCAAATTATGAACAAGTTTATAAAAAATGCGGCGCTCATGATTCCGTATATGAAAAGGTATTATGATGAAATTGAACGCTACCGTTCCGAAATTGGGCATTTGTATTCTGAAATGGAGCAGCTTTGTTCAAATGGGATAAAATACCATAGCTGTGAGTATATAGATTATTTCAATCTTATCTTCGGGGGCAAGATTGATTCAGGTAAAAAATGCATTAAATTTTGTTGCATATTTCATTTAGACGCTCCTGGTATCGCGTTATGCGGGACGGCGGAAGAATCAATAATGAATTTTACAAAGCTACGCTCTGAAATAATTGCTGAGAGCATAAGGTTTAGCCTGTTAGGCAGATATGCCAAGGATGAAGTTCGAAAGTTTACCTCCGAATGCGCGAAATGCCCCCAATTCCAGCTAAATAATTGG